>Ga0214192_1002020_pt1 | contig 10817 bp, 8 predicted proteins | sample TroBogEpilimnion_44_FD_153030 | JGI IMG/M metagenome (GOLD analysis project Ga0214192, IMG submission 153030) | Freshwater microbial communities from Trout Bog Lake, WI - 29JUL2008 epilimnion | ecosystem: Environmental > Aquatic > Freshwater > Lake > Epilimnion/Euphotic zone | place: Trout Bog... | reverse complement strand
ACCCAGCTCGGGCGCATCCACTGTTTTGGTCTCGCCCGGGACTTATCCGGAAATCCTGGACTTTAACGGCAAGGCAATCTCGCTTGTCGGAGTGGGTGGGCCTTCCCAAACCATTCTTGTTCCGGCAGCGGGGCAGAACGGCGTTTCCTTCGCAAATTCTGAAACGAGCAGTTCCGTGCTCACCGGTTTCACGATCAATGGTTCGGCAGGCGGCATAACGGCGATCTTTTGCCATGGTTCGGCGCCAGTAATTGCCTCCAATGTTTTTCTGAATTGCAACCATGGTCTTTATTGCTCCAGTGCCGGCAATGTGACCATTTTCAGCAACTATTTTACGGGCGGTTCGTCGACGGTCATTTACTCCGAATTTAGTGGGAATCTCCTCATCCAGAGCAACATCATCGTGAGTAATAATGGATCCATCTCGGCGAATTACAGCACGACGCTCAATATTTTTAACAACTTTATTCTGAACAATCATGCGAACGGAATTGATTCGGGTATTTACTCCACGATTAATGTTTTGCAAAACGTCCTGGTAGGGAATACCGGCACGGCCATTTCTTCCGCAACCTCAGGCGGAGATCGCGGGCCGGTCTGCGTCAATAACACGATCTTTGGCAACGGCGCGGGATTTAATTTCAACGGTCCCCAAGGTTTCTCGGGAAGTGGTACCCAGGTCATCAATAATATTGTGGTCGGTCCATATTGTATTTCCGTGGATTCGACCTCACCCCTGATGGTTGCGAATAATGATTTTTATGATTACGGCACAAACCCTTATTCAGCGAAGCTTGGCAATTTAACCGGGTCTTATGGCAACATATCCGCCGATCCTCTTTTTGTATGCGGTATCACGGGGGATTTGCAGATTCTACTTAACTCGCCTGCGGTGAATGCCGGAAGCAACGCAGCTCCTTTACTCACCACTTCGGATATCCTGGGCAACCCGCGCGTAATGAGTGGAACGATCGACATGGGGGCGTATGAAGCCGACCCGGGCGTACCTCTCCTGCCCTGCCTTTATGTAAACTGCCCTGGCAATATTGTAGCCATCGCAGGCACCAACCAGCCCGGTGCCGTAGTGACCTTTCCGCCTCCGACGGGCACGCCGGGCGCGACGTTGCTGAGCGTTCCCGCTTCCGGTTCCAGTTTTCCGGTTGGCACCAACACGGTTAAGTGCACAGCGCGCTATGGATTAGGCTCTGCGACCTGTTCTTTTACCATCACGGTTTTGGCGCCACCTGTCCTGACGAACCTGGTGGTGATCACCAATGTTCTTTCAGGCCAGAACTTTACCCTGCAGGTTACCCCATCCGGTTCGGCGCCATTTACATATCAGTGGTATCAATACAACACAGCCATCGCGGGGGCGACCAACAACCCGCTGACCATTACGAACGCCCAACCCGTCAATGAAGGCACATACAGTGTCACCGTATTCAATAGCGCCGGTGTGGCTTCGAACATCGTGGCAATAGCGCGTATCGTGCCGACCGCACCTTCCATCGTGAGCAACCCTGCGTCCATGAGATTGCCGGCGGGAACCAATGCCATCTTCACGGTCAACGCGCTGGGCAGTATGCCTTTGATTTATCAATGGTTTTTTAATAACGGCACCCTCGATGGAGCCACCAATGCCCAATACACCATCAGCAATCTTCAGTCCAGCAACGCGGGGAATTACCAAGTGGTCGTGAGCAACAGCCTTGGATCCGTGACCAGCTCTGTTGCCAGGCTGACGGTTGATATGAATCCGATAATTACCATCGGATTGACCAACCAGGTAGTGGATGTCGGCAATAGCGTGGTTCTCAGCGCCAGTGCGATCGGTACCCAGCCGCTCTCATATTCCTGGCAGTTAAACGGTGCGACCATTGCCGGTTCCAATGCGACGCTGACGATCTCCAACATCCAGACCAGTCAGTCGGGCTTCTACAGCCTGACCGTGACCAACCAGTATGCCAGTGCATCCACCACTTCTCGCGTGAGTGTTCTGGGCATGCCTGGAACCCCTTGGATTTGGGGCGACAATTCGGGTGGACAGGCAAATGTCCCCACCAACCTCGGACAGGTTGTTGCTGTCGCAGGCGGGGATTACCACAGCATTGGTTTGCATCGCGATGGCACTGTCGTGGGTTGGGGCTATAACGCGAACGGCCAGATTTCGGTGCCTGCCAATTCTCCCCAAATTGTCGCCATCGCAGCGGGTGCGGCGCATAATCTGGCAGTCACCCCCGATGGTACAATCATGGCATGGGGGGATAATGACTCCGGTCAATGCAATGTGCCCTTCGGTCTGGCCAGCAATGTTCTGGCTGTGGCCGCCGGAGATTCGCATAGCCTGGCGTTGTTGAACACGGGATCCGTCATAGCTTGGGGCGATGATACCTTCGGACAAATCGAAGTTCCGTGGAGCCTCATCGGGGTGAAGGCGATTGCAGCGGGAAGATATCATTCACTGGCTTTGGTGACGAATGGAACCGTGGTGGCATGGGGTTATAATGCCAGAGCCCAGACAATGGCTCCTGCCAACCTGACCAACGCCATGGCGATCACAGCGGGCTATTTGCACAGCGCCGCATTAACATCCAACCGCACGGTGGTTTGTTGGGGAGACAATACTTTTGGCCAATGCAATGTACCTGCAAGTGCAACCAATATCTTATCAATCGCTGCCGGCGATTTTCATATGACTGCATTACGTGCGGACGGCACATTGATTAGCTGGGGTGACGACCATCTCGGGCAATTGGACTTTCCCCAAGGGTTGAAGAAAGTACTGGGCATCGCGAGCGGAAATTATCACAGCCTGGCTTTGTTACCGGGGGTGGGGCCATTGTTTATCTCGGCATCCAAAGGAAATGCGGTGATCAACTGGTATGGTTCCGGGGTATTGCAGTCTTCTCCCGGAATCACCGGGCCCTTCACAGATGTGACGGGCATCCAAGGCTCACAATACACGGTTACAAACCATCCCGGCGCGTCCAGATTCTTCCGGTTGCGCCAATAGTTTGACTGCCCTGCTGACGATTCCTTTACGAAAGGCCGGAGTGCAATTATGTTCAGGATAGTCCCCTGATCCATGTAAAGGCTTCCTTGTCGGTTCATGGGAAAGTGGTCGCAGGTATGTTTCGTCAACTAAAGCAATTTCTGAGCCGGTTCCGGTTGGGCAGGGCCGTGTTGCACCTCAGCTGTATTTTGAGGGGCGGCAAAGTCTCCTGGCATGTGGAGGGCGTGAAACGGGAATTGCTCAACGCCAAAGAGGGACCTTTCACTCCTCCCAAACCCAAGCGGGATTAGTCCATCTCCAACCTGAGACGGTCTCAAGGATGAAACATCTGCGCCGATTGCGAGAAGATCTTCGCTGGCACACCCAGTGCCTGTTTTTTAAAAACATCCCGGTCCCAGGGATTTAGCGTTTGTGACAGCGTGAGTTTTTGGCTGAGGTTCAGTCGAAAAGAATACCAGGGCGATTCCAGGGCCGTATTGATCAATGGAAAGTCGGTGCCATAGACCAGGCGCCCCTCAAACTCAGGTTTGGTCAGCGCTTCCTTCAGGCTTCCTGGCTTGTCAATCAACGTCAGTGCCGACACGTCCGAATAAAGGTTGGGATACTCACGCATCAGACGCGCCAGCCGGTCGGGGCCATGCTCGCCGTTGTAACTCTGGGAGGAAGCGATGTGTGCCGCCACCACCGTGACCCCGAGACTCAACGGCAACCGAAGTTTCTCCGGATCCCCAAATTCCTCGACGGATTTGGAGAAGGATTTTTCCCGTCCGGTGTGGGAAAGAAGAGGAAGATTTAGTTCAATCATCTTTTTGTAAAACGGGATGAGTCGTTTGTCGCCCGGGTCAATCTCCATGACAGGCGGAATCCACTTTACCAGCACCGCGCCATGTGCCTTGGCCCATTCCAGCCGCTCCAGCGCGTCGCTGCGGTACGGATTCACTGAGGCGCCAAACAGCAGGTTTGAATGGGTCGCGGCCATTTGTGCGACAAATTTGTCGGGCACATAAACCTCGGTGGCGTTGGTGTCCATATTTCCATCCGCACGAACCACTCCGTCCAGTGCGAGCAGGACGGCCTTCGAGACATATTTGCTTTTGAACAGCGATTCAGAAATGCGGTCGGCCACCAATTGATCACCCTTCTCCGTAAGTTCCTCCCTGGAAACCCAGAAGCTGTGAAGATAAACCTTGAACTTCCAGCTGTTACTTATTCTTGGCGAAACAAAACAACCACTCCCGCCCGCGCCAATTCCGGCAACGTGACAGTGCATATCCACAATCCCGGCGGGAATCGGTTCCACCTTACGATAAGGCCGCGACGGAAGACAGACTTCCAGCAGCACGATCGCCAGGAGCAGGCAGAGCAGAATCCTTCCAATACGCCGTGCCAGGCGGAATTTTCGCGGTTTTGCGGGAGCGCTATGTTTCATTTTGCCAAACCATCCCAGACCGCCCGGTACGGTCAATGGATAACATTTATAAAAGCCAATCCTATTGAGCTTGCGAGAGTCGTCTATTTGACCCACAGCCGGATATCCGGGCGAGGATTCAAAGTCTGAACGGGGTGAATTGGATGGTTCGGATTCGGAACCACCATCTGGTAAGACAAGATCGCCGCAGTGGCGAGTCCGCAAAAGAGTGGGAAAAGCGGATTGACTTGGAATGAATTTGTTTTCATGAAAATCATTCTCCCTCCTCTCTGTAAAAAGCGTGAATTGATAAAAAAGTTTTGGATATCGATTCCATCAATGTCTGCTTCTTTCCACGCAATAAAAAAATCAGCCCGGACTTTTTAAAGACCGGGCTGATTCGTGCTCCCCTATTCCTCTAAGAGCCTGTCTGACTTATCTACCAGCGACCGTGGTAATATCCACGATGGTAGGGACGGCCAAACTCAAGACCGATGGTTACTGCGGGGGCCGGATAATATACCGGGGCCGCTGGGGCGTAATAAACGGGGGCCGGGGCTGGAGCCACATACACCGGGGCCGGGGCGTAAGCGGGTGCGGGAGCATACACCGGGGCTGCATAGGTATAAGCCGGAGCCGGAGCGTAATAATAGGTGGGTGCCGGAGTCACATACACGGGTTGCGCGCAGGATGAGATGGCCGAGCCAATCGCAATACCGCCCAAAACGCCTGCTGCAATTCCCCAACCACTGCCGCCATGACCGCCGCGCGCCTCAGCCTGAGGAACCTGACTCAACATCATTCCCGCCGCAGTCACCGCAAGAATCAAACTTTTCATACTTTTACCTTTATTGGTTTTTATGTTATTTACTAACCACAGGTGAGACGGGGTGCCCACCTGGCTTATTCAACCATGCGTAAATCTATGACCAATAGTTAGTTATGTCAAAATCGCGCCCAAATCCCTCACGTCCGCCCCGCGTTAAAGCCAAGTTGCCACGCTCTTTTAAGGATTTAACCCCCTCCAAGGCCTTCAATCCCGGCACCTTTTTTCGGGAGATGGTTTGGAAGACTTTGCTAACCCCGCGCGTGGGGGAACATAAGAAACCGGTTTTCCCCAAGCTCAATTATGGCGAGGTGGCCCTGACCTGGATAGGTCACGCTTCCTTCCTGATGCAGTTCACGGATTTGAACGTTCTGGTGGATCCCAATTTCGCCAACTGGCTTTTCCTGCTCAAGCGCATCAAACGCTCCGGATTGCGCATCGAGGATTTGCCGCCCATCGATCTGGTGCTGCTCACCCACGCGCATTTCGATCATTTCCACAAACCAAGCCTTCGCAAACTGCCGCATCCCAAGATTGGCGTCATGCCCTGGGGCATGGGCGATCTCGCTCGCAATCTCGGGTTCGAACGCATTGTCGAACTGGAATGGTGGGAGAGCTTCTCGCACGGGGATTGGAAGGTCACACTGACTCCCTGCAAACACTGGGGCGCGCGCGTCTTAAGAGATCATCATCGCGGCTACGGCGGCTTTATCCTGGAACACCAGGGACGAACCCTTTACCACGCCGGCGATAGCGCCTACTTCGACGGGTTCAAGCAGATCGGACAACACTTCGCCCCCGAAATCGCCATGCTGCCGATTGGCGCGTACCACCCGGAATCCTTCCGCCAGGTGCACATGGGACCCGATGAAGCGATGAAAGTCTTCAAGGAAATCAAAGCCAAATGGCTCATCCCCATGCACTACGGCACTTTCCGGCTTTCATTCGAGGACATGGATGAACCCCCGCGCTGGCTCCAGGAACTTGCCCAAAAAGAAGGATTAACCAAACACCTCCGCATCCTCGAAGAAGGCATCCCCGAGGTTTTTTGACAGGAATTTCTAAGACTACATCCCGTCTCAGGCCGGTTCCAGCATCTTTTTCAAGCTGTCCATGGCATCCTGTGTTTGCTTGGGCAAACCCATGCGGATGAGGGGCGACATGAATTTACCGGCCATTGTCTTCGGGGTGATCGTGATGACATGGGTCATGGTCGAACCGCTGGTCGATGCACTCACACGCAGGTCCACCACCACTTCAAAAATGGGGTCTAAATAACGGCACACCAGTTGTTGGTCCGGAATGCGCGTCACGATCTCTCCATCCATATGACCCTCCCTACCGCCCTGTTTATAGGTGTAACTCAACTTGTCGCCCACGGCATTGGGAGTGCCGGGTGAAACCCTGGACAGCGCCGTGCAAGGCCCCAGCCACTTTGGTGTTTGGGGAAGATCATCCAGCAATGCAAAAACCTGCGCGGGACTTGCCTTGACCTCAAGCGAATGTTCAAAACGAATTTCCATGGATTCAGTGGGGTTGAATGTTTTTTTGATTCCGTCACGTCATCGTCCTGATGACCGTGCGAGTATCTTCTTGAGGATCAGATTGGCAAGGATTTTTGGTCTGATGGAAATCCCGTAAACCGGTACATAAAGAAACCGCAGCCTTTGGTGAACACCCAGTCTGCGGTTGCGATTTTGAGAAATGTCAGGCCTGCGCGGATTTCGCAGACTTGCGTCCGAATGCGGTGAGCGTTCCCAATCCAACTGCCAGCATGGCCAGGGTGGAGGAAACTTCCGGCACATCGTTACCAGTCACCGGAATCTGCTGCTGATTAATGGTCCAGTCCAGGACAGCCGGGGGACCCGAGTTTTCGGTGTAGTTTAGTACGAAAGGATAATCACCGTCGTTCGCAACCGTGATGGAATAGCCAGTCGGTGTGGCCGAGGTGGGGCCGGGTTGATAAATCTCCTGCTGGCCATTGATATACAAGGTCAGACCATCGTCATGCTCGACGATTCCAGTGTTAATTCCCGCATTCAAATGAATTAATCCCGTCAAAACCACTCCCCAATTTCCCGAGCCGTTAGCATTGTAATTGGGATCGAATCCATTGGCTTGATTGTAAAAGGTAGGGTTGTTCAGAAATTCACTCACGGTATATCCAAGAATGCCCGAGTCATAAGCAACTGCCGGACTGGTAAAGCCAGCATTGGGCAGTGCGCTGGAGAAATTGGCGGGATCCGATGCATCACCGGGGTTGGGGAGGTTTTCGTAAACGGTACCAGTCACCTGGGCTTTTGCGAACGGAGCAGCGGCGAGAAGCATCGCCGCGAGGAGGACTTTGTGCAGGCGCATTTTCATAGTTGTTCAGGGTTGTTAATCTGATCTGATTTGTTGATTAGGGCTGGACAATAACTTGTGAGCAAAACCCATGCCGACCTTGAAAAATTTGCAAATACTGACCAAGTGGCTGTAGCAGAACATTTTATGGATGGCGCGATTGAGTCTTCCATATTGCGAATTTGAAAGGTTTTCCGACACCTTACGGCATAAAGATTGAACCCTCCTGATGCAGAGATCTGATATTGAGTGCTTTACGCACACTTACCGTCATAAGTCAAGCATCCCGACACTTCAGAGCAGCTTATTCATCTTTTATGTAGCTGTCTTGACCACAATCCCGGACGATTGTTCCTCGGCCCAAAGCCTGTGGAGAGGAAAAGCGATTTTTATGATCTCGAAACTTCGGAATTCGAAGTGATTTTAAAACCTTCTAAATCCTACCCATCCCGTCAAAAATCAGTTTTCCCTCGTCACAGCAGGTTCAGGGGTAAACACAGCGACGCACGGAGAAGAATCTTTTTCCTGACCATCTGAGATTCCGCTCCGTGCGTTTTTTGCGCTGTTACTTCTTAAAATAGGCGTTGTACCAAGTGACGCATTCGCCGATTTCCTTTTCCAACGTGGGCGACTGGCGTTCGTATTCGCAGGTCAAGGTGCCGTCGAACTTCTGGCGTTTGAGTTCATCCAGGATCGCGCCAATCTGGCTCGCGCCCTGGCCGTAGGGAACAATCATTCCATCGTGACCGATCTTGCTCATCTCCACCATGTGCATGGTGAAAAAGCGTCCTTCCAACTTCTTGACGCCATCCAGCGGAACCACTCCTGCCGCCGCCCAGTGACCAATGTCCGATCCGGCTCCGATATACGGACGATCCTTCAAAGCCACGGCGACCTTGTCAGGAAAACCGCCGGGCTGCTCGTGGTTGTGAAGTCCCACGCGGATGTGGTATTCATTGGCAAATTCATTCGCCATGTCCAGCGTCTTGGGCGCGCTGTCGGCTTCGATTTGAATGATCTCAATACCCATGTCCCTGGCGAAATCAAAGAGCTGACGCCAGCTCGCCTCGTCGCCTGCGCCGGTCACGCCGTAGCTCACCAGCTTGACCTTTTGCTCCGCCATGAACGCCTTCACCTTGGCCTTGTTTTCCGGCGACATCGGGAAAGCGGTGGTGCCTTCCATCCCTCCCCCTAGTTGTTGACCTGGATAAGCCTCGACATATTTAAAGCCGAGTTTCTTGGCGGAAATGACGGCCTCGGTGAACGAACGGTCGCGGAAGGAATACAACTGAAGCGCCAGACGCGGCTTCCATGTCTCGCGCGCAAAGCAGGCAAAACTCATGAGCATGATGCTCGCCATTAAAATCAGTGTCTTCAGGTGGGTGGATCGTGTCATTTGTTTCATGTGGCGTTTGTCCGTTTTTTTCTATTCGTGATTTGAGTCTGGAACTTGTCCGGGGCTTCATTCCCACAAGAGGAACGAGCCCTTTATGATGATTTCGATCATTCTCATCCTGCCCCATCGATTTGCAAGGCGTTTTTCAAGGCTCGCCCAGGGTCATTGCAGAAATGACAAAATGACATCTCTAATCAGCTCGTTTTCCCGCCGTATTTTCTTGTTTCCCAAGTCCATGGATTCTGTTTCGCTTTCCGCCGCATGAAACGGCACAGCTCACTGGACACGCTATCCCTGGCTCTGTTGGCCACGGTCTCATTCGAGGCGGTAGGACAAAATGCTGTTGCTCCTGCGGGTGATCCAGCGGTCCCGGCGGAACAGTTCTGGAACTGGCACGTTCAAAACACCGATATTTTCCAGTATAAACCGGCTTTTCCCGCCGCCTATTCCGCCCAGAACAGTCTCGCCCCTAACAGCGAAATCAAAAACACCGAGTCCGTCGATATCATGCTCGGAGCGCGTTTATGGCGGGGTGCCGAGGTGCATGCGGATGCCCTGGTTTGGCAGGGGTTTGGGCTGGGCGAAACGCTGGGGGTGGAAAACTTCCCGAGCGGCGAGGCTTATCGCGTGGGCACCTACGAGCCCAACATCAATTTGTGCCGCTTTTTCATCCGTCAAACTTTCGGCTTCGGCGGCGAACAGGAATCCATCGGGGACGATGGACAACACCTCGCTTCCAAGGTGGATATCTCCCGTCTGACCGTAACGGTCGGGAAAATGAGCGCGAAGGATATTTTCGACAACAACACTTACGCCAACGATCCCCGCACGCAGTTCATGGCCTGGGGACTCGCCGCGGATGAAGCCTGGGATTATCCCGCCGACAGCCTCGGTTACCAGACGGGTATCGCACTGGAGTTGAACCAGCCCAAGTGGACTTATCGTTACGGCTTTTACCAGGTGCCCAAATATTCCAACGGCCTCGCGCAGGATGAGAATTATCTCAAGGCATGGTCCATGGTCACTGAAGTGGAGCGACGCTGGGCGCTCGGTTCCCATCCCGGCGCGGTCCGAGGGCTCGCTTACCTGGAGCAGGCCCATGAGGGAAGTTATGCCGATGTGGTGAAAAATCCCGCGCTCAGCATCCAGCAGACCCGGGCGTATCGAAACAAATACGGTTTCGGACTCAACGCCGAACAGGAAGTCTGCACGAACCTGGGCGTGTTCACACGTCTGGGTTGGAGCGATGGCAGGAATGAAGCCTGGGCCTTTGCCGATGTGGATTGCAGCTTGAGTGGCGGCTTCAGCATCAAGGGCGCTTTCTGGGGTCGCCCCGACGACACCTTCGCCGCCGCCGCCGCTTTCAGCGGACTTTCCTCCGTTCACCAGCGTTTTTTTGAAGCGGGCGGAACGGGCATCCTTGCCGGCGACGGCAGGCTGAACTACGCCTGGGAAAAGAGCATGGAAACCTACTATGATTTCCAGATCATCCGCGGCGTCCACGCCACCACCGACCTTCAATTCATCGCGGACCCGTCGTTCAACCTGGATCGCGGCCCGATCTACGTGATCTCGGCCAGGTTGCATTTGAGTTTCTAAAGGGGGGGAGTCAGTCCCGCATATCCGCATAACCATTCGACCATTCGTGCGAAAGTGAGGGGCCAACTCACTACCATTTTAAGAGCCACTAATTAAACACAGATGGCCAGGTATGTGGTTTGACAAGATATTTCTTTGACGAGTTTCAGATTGTTTCGGGAGTTTTTCAATGATCGGCATGATGGCGCAATCGGCTTGATGGCGCAATCGGCTTGAGGGAGCCCGAGGCTTC
>Ga0214192_1002019_pt1 | contig 10820 bp, 15 predicted proteins | sample TroBogEpilimnion_44_FD_153030 | JGI IMG/M metagenome (GOLD analysis project Ga0214192, IMG submission 153030) | Freshwater microbial communities from Trout Bog Lake, WI - 29JUL2008 epilimnion | ecosystem: Environmental > Aquatic > Freshwater > Lake > Epilimnion/Euphotic zone | place: Trout Bog... | reverse complement strand
ATCGTAAACATGCTCGTAAGTCAGCTGAAAAGAAATCACCTCGTAAATCAGTTGAAAAGAAATCACCTCTTAAGTCAGCTGAAAAGAAATCATCTCGTAAATCAGTTGAAAAGAAATCACCTCGTAAACATGCTCGTAAATCAGTTGAAAAGAAATCGCCTCGTAAGTCAGTTCGTAAGTCAGCTGCCAAACGTAGTGCCAAACGTAGTGTCAAACGTAGTGTCAAACGTAGTGCCAAACGTAGTGCCAAACGTAGTGCCAAACGTAGTACCAAACGTAGTACTAAACGTAGTACCAAACGTAGTGCCAAACGTAGTACCAAACGTAGTGCTAAACGTAGTACTAAACGTAGTGCCAAACGTAGTGTCAAACGTAGTGCCAAACGTAGTGCCAAACGTAGTGCTAAACGTAGTGCTAAACGTAGTGCTAAACGTAGTGCTAAACGTAGTGCTAAACGCAGTGCTAAACGTAGTGCTAAACGCAGTGCCAAAAAATAAAAATTATTCATAAAATACGATTATAATTAATTGTATTTTCTATTCGATCATATTATCTTGTTTCATCATGCCAAGATAATATGACAAGACATAGAGAGGTCCAGTTAATAATGCAAGAGTTACATGTAATACACGATGTTCTTTATCAGAAACTTTTAAAGCAAGTATTAAAGCCCATATGTAAAATGATATCATGATAAGAGATACGATTAATTTTACCAATTGAAAATTTTCGTTTTTATCATCATCAATATGATCTGAACATAAAGACATTTAATATTAATAAAATAAAATAATTTTAACAAATATGTATTGATTCTCCACCAAATTCACCAACATCCCAGTACATATCTCCAATAGAGAATAAAGGAATATATCCACATTCAACAACATTCATTCTAGCATAAAGCTTGAATTTTTCAATATCTGTCATATGAGGAGGTCTAAGGTATAACAAATCATATCCTTTTATATTAAAACTTTTCAATTGTTTTATTGTATATTTTATATTATCTTTATTTCCTTCTCTTGCTGTTATAAAAATCGTATGAATATTATTTGATAATGCATATTTGTATAATTTATATATAGGTTCAATTATAATGTCATTTGTATTTAAAATTGTATCATCAATATCAAAAATTGCGACATAATTTTTAATACTTTTATCTCGTTGGTCAATAATTTTTTCACCAACTTTCATTTTATCATAATAAATATCATTACCTTTATTTTGCATACTCTCTCTTTATCATAATTTAATTAAATTAAATTACCCTCTTTATTTGGAAAACCATTAAAAATAGAAGAATCATCACCAATAGGATGATCACCTTTATTTACATTACGTATACCCCAGCTTGAACATGAAGTAACTCCATCATAAGGTCCTACTCTTGTACTAGTTCTATCATGTGTTTCAAATGATTCATGCACTTTGTTCATGTGTCTTACTAATAAAAAAGTATTAATTAAACATACTAATAAGATTAAGCATAATATAATCATATTTTGATCCATTTTTATATATGAGATTAAAATTTTAATTTAAAATTTTAATATAGGTTACCTATTCATTTTTTGTATAGTAAATATTTTCAATTAAGGCATTTCTATCAGCTTTATCTTCATACACTATTTCATGTAGAAAATTTGTGTTTTTATTAAAAAAATAAAAAAATCTATTATTTACACTGCATGCTAGTGGGTTTAATCTTTCTATTTTTTCACGAAAATCTTGTCTTATAAGCATACCATTCTTAGAAAAAAATATAAAATTATCATCATCACCAAACATTATATTGTTAAATAAATTAGTTATTCCTATATCATCCATATCTAACCCATCTCTATCATACTCAATATAGTTTGTAGAATGACCAGGCAATGCCTTAAATTGTATATCTATTAAACGATCTGGTTTCTTCTGTATAATATAAGATGAACCAAATTTGTGATGAACTAAAAGAGTAAATGAAGATAATAAATCATATGGATACTTTTCACCCCAAATTTCAATTATATTATCATCTATTTTTATAGAAAAACTAGCATTTCTATACACACCAATTAATTGATTAGGACTACTTTGTCTAGGACTACTTTGTCTAGGACTACTTTGTCTAGGACTACTTTGTCTAGGACTACTTTGTCTAGGACTACTTTGTCTAGGGCTACTTTGTCTAGGGCTACTTTGTCTAGGGCTACTTTGTCTAGGTGTATTTTGTCTAGGACTACTTTGTCTAGGACTACTTTGTCTAGGACTACTTTGTCTAGAACTACTTTGTCTAGGACTACTTTGTCTAGAACCATTTTTTGGACTATTTGTAGGTGTATTCTTAATTTTTTTAATGGGAAGTGGTAATGATCCAAAATCAAACTTAAATGCCATTTTTATTTAAGAAAATTAATAAAATATTATAACATAGTTCAAGATTGTATCAATTTTATTATAAAGATAAGATAGATATAATCTAAAATATGCCAGAAGATGAACAAAAAGAAGATACGACAGTAACTGTAGATCAACAACATCAATGGACTATTAATGAGTTCAAGATTATTAGACAAACATATGAACGTTTAACAGTAAATAGTACACGTCTTCTTGAGAATGCTAAAGTCTGTAAAACAAAAGAAAGCATTCTACAATATTTAATTGTTGTACTTGGTCTCTCTTCATCTTTTTTATCAGCTTTACCTGGAATTGATAATACAATTCGAACATATATTACTTCTACATTTACGTTACTTGTTGCTATTATTGGTGGATGGATGTCAAAAAAGACTTATGGACAAAAAGCTGGGAAATATTATAGTGCTTATCAAGAGTATAAAGATTTAGTCACAACAATTGATAATATTATGGTAAGTCTTCAAAGCGATCGAAATTATGAGACATTTAACTATCACATTTCTAAAGTAGAATCAAAGTATGAAATATTTTTACCAGTTGATTATGTTGATACACAAAAAATCACAAAAGAATGTGAAACAAAATTTAATACAGTTTATCAAAGATTTGCATCAATTGATAAAGAGAAAGTCTTAGAAAGATATAAGAGTTTTATTGACAGAAAATCTTATATCTATTTACATGAATGTAAGCTCAAAATGTATCGTGGATATGTTTTTAAGGCAAAAATAAGGGATCATATAGACGTAAATGATATCCTTGATTGTTATGATTATGAAAATTTTTGTAGAATACATTACCCTGATAAATTCCGAGATTTAACAAAAGTTTATGATGAATATATTAAATCTCAATTAGCTTGTTATTATAAAATGGATGATTTTAATAATGAAAAAATAGAGATTGAATTGTCTACTAAAAAGATTATGTCTATCGATGAACGTGAATTTACACGTTGTGTTCATGAAAAATTCATTGAATACCAATCCAAGATAAAACAACGTGAATATACACAAGAAGAAAAAGATGAATCAATAGATGAAAATTACTCTCTTGAATTATAAAATTGAATTCTTAAGACTACTTTAAACTATAATATAGTTATACTATGACTTACGGTGATATTAAACTAGGCATCTGTGATGAGACTGAACTATCTTATATTTACAACTTTGTTAAATTGAAATGCCAAAAAGGATTTAAAATTTTTTTGAAGAAAAATGACGATAATGAATACTATATTTCTGCCCCTATTTTTTTTGAAGATGTAAATATTTATACTGATACACGCTTAGGCAATGATAATCTTTTTTATTTTGATGATTTATATGCATATGATGATATCACTTGTATTACTTTTTTAGATAAATATATTTCTAATAAACCAACAGAAGGATGTAAAGTAAATATTTATGAAAAGTTTGACCCTACGATATACCATATTTTACCTGTAGACCAAAATTTTAGAATCAATTTATTTAACTTAATTAATTAGTTAACTAATTAATTTAATTATTTTTTAATAATGATTTAGGTGCTTCAATCAACTTAACACTTTCATCGTAATCTTTTGCAGGCACAAAAGGTCCTTTAAAAATAATAGGTTTTTCTAATTCAATGCGTAAAACGTGTGATTGATAAATACGACCTTCTTTCATCCATGATTCACCGAATAAACGTTTTAAATATTCTTCTGCATGATTAGGTATAAGAATTTTTGATGAACCAAACTTTGCATATCGTAAAGGATACATTTCATCAATATAAAGATAATCTCTAGGCCATTGTTCAAGTGCCCATTTGTGTGTATATACAACTTTATCATCTTTTAATGAAACTGAAAAAATATCAAGAAAAGGAAAGCCATAATTACTACGCATTTCTTTTGTATTAGTAGGAAATACTTTGATCAATTGTAATCCTCGTTCTTTTATAACCGTGTATCCAAGTTTATTGAATTGTTCAACAATTTCAGGAGATAAGATTCTTAACCAATCCTTCTTCCATACTTTAATATCTATATCATCATCCCATGGGATGATTCCTTTATGCCGTAAAACACCAATAAGAGTACCTGCTTCAGCCCAGTATTGAATGTTGTTTTTTATAAGAACATTATTGACTACTTTAGCAAGTCGATATAATTTTTTATAGAATGAAGAAGGAAGATAAAAATCATGTCTACATAAATCTGACATTTTTACTTTTAAACAATTTAAAATTATTTTATATTAATTAATCAAACAATCATATGCGAATTAAGATAAAGACTGTTACTAATAAATTAATGAATTTTATAAAAGAAGAAAAATATGAGAATTCATTTAAACCACTTACTTTATTTAACCTCCCTGAATTAGATGAATATACCATTTCAACTATTTTAGAAGTTTGTAATATAACTAAGACTGAATTATTATATTACTATAAAAATATTAAAAAATATCTAAATTATAATGAAAAAATAACCTATGAAATATTTTGGAATAGTATGGCAGATTTAGGGTATCCTTTAGCTAGATGTAGATGGGGGGTATTTCATGAAAAATTATTTGAAGCTATTTGTACTGGAAATATAAAGTACATGAATGTATACGAATGCCTTCTAGCCATCTCTATTTTACAAAAAAGATGTTCTTCTGTTGATTTTTATCAATTTATTCTAAAATCTATTTTTTTAACCAATGTTAATATCAATGTTATTTATAATACTATTAGTGATTTAGGAAACCCTAATGATTATTTTCCTTATTCATCTATTACTATTGACATGATCAAAAATTTATTTTGTTCTACATTCGCAAAAACAAATGAATTTTATGATTTAGTGTTTGGATGGAATCCATGAACCACCATGTCCACTTTGATAAACAGCTAATGATTTGAATTTTTCAAGACAATTAATATGATCACAAGGATTTTTTATTCCTTTTCTATATTTTGAATCATGTACCATAAATGGATATATTAATGATGTATCAATAACATGAATATGATCAGTCTGTTTAAGTCCTTTTCTAAAAAAGTATGGACCTGTTTCAATATTAATATACTTACTTTTAAAATTGATCGATTTTAATTGATCACGATGAAGTATACGTTGAAGACTAGGACATCCAGATACACATGCAAAAAAACCATTTGACAGATACTTCATATCTTTATTATTTTTACACTTTAATTCACATGGATCTTCATTAGCAACAATTAAACTATAATTTTCATAAATTTTAATATAAGAACAAAAATCATCACTAATTTCAAATAAAGAATCTAGATAAATTCCACCAAAACGATTAAGTATTTCATAACGAGCCAAATCAGCCATTTGGGCATAACGTGATTTATCAAATGCTTTCTGGATATACTTCCAAGTAATTGGAAAATTTTCTTCTGTTATATCCTCATTTGTCCATACTTTATATCCAATTTTATTTTTAAGAGCAACATTTTTTACTTTTTTCATTAATATAGATCGAATATGAGTTGATTCTAATGGATTTCCAAACCATATTTGATGAATAAAAAGAGGTATTTTTTTGTTGTATTTTACAAAAGGAGTTTCATGGTAAAAATAGTCTCTATTTAATGCATTTAGGTGATTGCCTTTACCATTATAAATTAATTCACATATATTTTGTGTATCTTTATAGTACTGTAATAATTGTTTTTTAGATGTTAGTTCTGAATAAGTATTCTTATACCCACTAGTAAAAACTTTTACTTTTTTGAAATATTTTTTAACAATCGCATTTACTTTTCGATGATGTAAATGTCCATATTCACCTGTATTATTATGAGTCAAAACAAGTCCCCATGGATAACTTGATATTTTTTCAATATATTTCTCAAACTCACTGCCATCATATTGACTATCATTATGTTCATCATCTTTTACATCAAACATTTTATAATTACTTACCCCCATCAATGACATCGTTTTGTAAAACTCTTTAGAACGGATTGGATCATTTTTATGTGTAGAACAGATCACAAACCAACCTGATTGTAAAGATAAATTAATACCACCCCATAGTACTTCATCATCTGGATGAGCAACAATCAATAGTTTATTCATTATTTATTACTATTAGGTTTTTTATACATTATTTAATAAATCTAATCTTGGTTTGAATACTAATACTCCACTAATAACTAGCATGATACATGAAAATACAACCATTACTTTTCCTGTTGCGGTCAATACAAGTTGTTCATTATTTGCTGTACAAGGAGACTTATAAATATTACATACTTTATCTCGTAAAAGAAACCATGTAACTACTAATCCAATTAGTCCGATAAGAATACATAGAACACCGCTAATCATTTTATATATAATTAATTAAATTTTGCAAAATCAGGAAGTATTAGTAACACTACACCTATCATTAAAAGTATCAAAAAAATACTTACCATTATTCCCCCTGTTTTTGTGAATATTAATCCTTGATTTTGTTGTGTACATTCAACTCCTTCAATTTTACATTGTTGGTCTCGTAAAGTAACACATACAACAACGACAGAAATAAAACTAATGATAAAACATAAAATTCCTACCGTTTTTTGTAATGATAAATCAAACATTTTATAGTTTAAAATATAAAAATTTTATACTTTTGTTAAAATAGAAAGTTCTGATAAAAATTTAGAATTATATTCTGGTCTATCTATACTTTTTATTTCAAACAAAGAATTTAAAAGACGATCTTCTTTGTTTCTTAAAGAAGCCTTTTTTCCATAATCAATTGAAGATAGATTTTCTCTTTCTTCTGCTATTGTAGCACATGCTGTATCATAAACATCTTGTCCAACTGTTTCTAATGGCTTTATAATTTTATTTGTAAAGTTTCTAGCATGTATATCTTCTTTTACATTTCCTTTTTCATCCATGCATTTATATTTATCTCTGCTAGTATCTGTACAGACTAATCTTTTTTTATTATCATTAGTATGTATTATTTTTTCAGAACATATTTTTGCAATAGCTTCTTGTCCGCCTAAAAGTATTTCTTCAGTTAAATTTTCTTTAAAAATAAGTAATAAATCATCATATTTTAAATTATCTACTGTATATCTAGTAGATAAAATATTTCTAATATTATTTATGGTATTATTTGTTGTAGAAATAGTAGGACGATTAATAGCTTCTTTTGTAATATTTTCATAGCTAGAACGAAGTTTATCTAATTCATCCTTTAAAAATTCTATTTCTTTTTGATATAATTTATTATTATTAAGTAAGCTATTTTCTCTTTCTTTTATATCATTTTCATGTTTCTCTTCTATCTGCTTTATTTTTTCATTAAATTCATTTTTTAAAATTAAAATAGAATATTCTTTACAATTTTCTTGATGTACTGATAAATTATATTTATTAGTTAATGATAATTTACAACCATTGCATACAATAGTTGAATCTAGTTTTAAACCTCTTAATTTTAAACATTTTTTGCTACCATTAATATGTGATTTTAAAGTATAAGCATTTTTCAAAATAGAATTACAAAATTCACACTTATACTCCATTTATATATAATAAAATATTATTTTGCATTTTATTTTTGCAAAATGCAAAATAAAAATGAGTTTTGCAAAAAGTTAATTAAAAATTTAAATTAACTTTTTTTTAAAAAAGATTGATTCAGTTTAAAATATAAAAATTTAATTCTTATAAAAATTAAATTTCAAAACACACAAAAATTGTGTGTAATATAAATTAAATTACAAATATCAAAAAAATTGAAAAAGAAAAACTAAAAAAATATAACGATAAATTAGTGTATTATATTGTTGACTTTTTGTATTGTACAAATAACAAAGAAACATGTGTACAATATTGACAGATTTAATGGTATAATAGACATAACATCCATATAAAATTGACAGTATCACATAGTTTAATACTGTTCGTTTAATCTTTAGTATCTTAAATGGTGCATACCTAAATAAAAAATCTTCTTTTATGCACAGAAGAAGAAGTAGAAGAATGTTCATTTTCTAACTGTTCTAATTTTCTTTTCTTTTTTTTCAAATTTATATCCAATCTCTAACGGCGGCATCTCTGGTTGATCATAGGTATTCAAGTCTATAATGCCATCTAAATTATATTTTCGTTGCTCTTGTTTAATAGGATTTTCTAATGCCATTCTTTCTTCCGGTGATAATTTTAGTACATCACCCATATCATTGATAGATTTGATCACACCTTCACCTAACGTATTATCAATCGCAAATTTAAACATACTATTTTGTGTTAGTTTTTGAACTTTCGTAAACCCATTGTCAACACCTAACATCATTTGACCCATATTATCAAGAACATTGTATATAATTTGACCGCCATTCAGGATTTTCATTGCCTTTGGATCATTTTCGATTTTTTCCATAAGCATATCATACCCTTCTTTCCCCATATCAAGTGCTCCTTGAGTAACGTATCCAAGTACTGAATTTTTCATTTCAACAAGCATATCACGTGTATCTTTTGCGATCACAGTAAGTATTTCTGATACAATAGAATCACTAGAAACTGTAACATTTTCTCTTAGTAAAACGTCTTTTATTTTTGAAATGGTAGTGTTTGATTCTGTATCACTTAAAAATTCATGAAATGATCTAGTCATGTTATAAGCAGTAGGTATCCCAAAATGATACATATAGTTAACTGCTTCATTTACTAACCCAACATCATCTTTTACTCGACTAGAAAAATTTTCAACGAGTTTTCCTTGATAATATGCAGCATATATTCCAAGTACAAACTGTATTAAATCTTTTATTAAAATGACATAGTATCCTCCCTTTAATACTAAACATGTAATTCCTCCAACAGGAATGCCCATAACATTAAATACAGAAATAATTGGGATAGATGCGATATCTGCTCTATTCAATTCTGTATCATGGTAAAGAGCAGTTAACCCATAATATCCAACTGAATCAAAATTAAGGGGATTAACACCGTATTTTAAGCAGTTATATAGTAATCGAATAATTTTTGCCCATAAACCATTGGCCATTTTGTATTGAGTTTCTAATAGGTCCAATAGCCATGCGATCTTTGTAACTGTGTTTTTACAGCAAAGTACTGATGATGTGGTTGCAGATCCACAGCAATAAAATGCCTTTGAAAGTAAATCAAAAAATGGATACTTTTTTAAATTGATTCTTTCCGATTTATCTGCTACTGTTAAATCATAGAGTTGAAGATCTTTTCCTATCAATTCATTTTGTTCTTCTTCCGTACAATCATTATTAAAATAATTTTTAATTGCCTTATTATTCACACTAAATTTTTGAGCTAACTTTATATTAAATAATTTCATCTCTATTTCACTCATACCTAATCCATTTATCATATTAAGAGTAGTATTAAGCATATCTGCTTGTGCAAGTGCTTGTTTTGTTAACAAGTCATTTACTGCTTTAATGGTTTTATTTTCAGATAAATTAGCATTTTTTATTTCTTCTACATCTCCTTCGGTAGGATAAGGATGATCTACTTTACTTCGCAATTCTTGGATATCTTTGAGTCTATCTTTTACAAACACTTGTCCCGATTGTTGTCTAAATATTTTTTCTTCTACTGATGAAGCTGACCCCATTTATAATATATTTTTTATTTATTAATTTAGAGGAACTTCATTTAAATGTGCTTGATTAAAAGACCAACTACTAAAATGATTAAAATATTTTTTATTTTAATCATTATAAATATGGAAGATTTATACTTAAATGATATAGAAAGTGATAAAATAAAATGATTATTTTAAACAAATAATCATTTTATTAATTAACATGTCAGAAGACTTGATATTATTGGATATTATCTTGAATAAAGTAATAATTCTTAATAAAGAAGCATCTCGTCTTCGTGATCCAAAATTAAAATTCTTTTCATTTGGTTCATTTGACTCTTATTTTAAAACAGTATTTAATGTAAACTATAATCATTCAAATGAAGAATTGATTAGTATCATTAATTCTATCTATCATAAAAATGCTACAACTTTTTTAAATTTTGATTCAGAAATCGACCGATTGCATCGATTATGGTATAACATCATAGTAAGTATGACTAAAATACCTGAAGAAGTATACTATAAAATTAAAGACCGCTTGCTAACATTCTCTTCTGATTTCTTAACAAATGCATTAGACCATATATTAATAGATATCGAACGCTGGTACTCTCCTCCTAATGGCATTGGATATTTACAATGTATCAATAATTTAAACGAAAATGCTTTAAAACTACTTACTTTGTGAAACTAAAAAGTTCTTTTTTATAAATTATCAATTGATTTTTTAATTACGTCTATAAATAATTCTATTGTTTTTCCTTCTGGTAAAATAAATCTCTCTCGATTTGCTTGTTCTCTGTAATCTTTTAATTTATGAAAAAT
>Ga0214192_1002016_pt1 | contig 10823 bp, 6 predicted proteins | sample TroBogEpilimnion_44_FD_153030 | JGI IMG/M metagenome (GOLD analysis project Ga0214192, IMG submission 153030) | Freshwater microbial communities from Trout Bog Lake, WI - 29JUL2008 epilimnion | ecosystem: Environmental > Aquatic > Freshwater > Lake > Epilimnion/Euphotic zone | place: Trout Bog... | reverse complement strand
TTATTATTCTGTTTCTCTCTCTCTTCGTTCTTCTGCTGCTGTTCTTCGAGATGCTTCAGTCTAGCTTCTCGCTCTTTTTCCATCTTTGTAATGGCATTAACGCGTCTAGTTGAATTTGTCTTGGATTTATTGTTCCTATTCCGTTCCTGATTGATAGGTTCCTCTGGTGTGATCTTATCCAATCGCAATGAATTTGGGATGGATGGTGGAGGAGGTACTGGTGGTGGATATACCTGCGCAGGTCGTTCTCGATTTCGATTTATTTTCTTATTAATAAATCTTATATCAATACGAGTCATCCCATTATCTTTATATTTTTCTACAAGTCCATTCACTTTGGCATTCAGTGTATCATATGCAACCCTAAATGTAGCATACGCCTCTGTAAATTGAACATATTTCCTAGTTTGATTCGATGATCGCTTATAATTTGTGGAATCAATTCTATTATTCGATATGTCATTGTACTGTTTCTTTGCATCTAAATAGGCAATTCTTAAAGGAATATAGTCCCCTATTAGATCCTGAATTCTTTGTAAATCATCTATTAAGTCTTGTTTACGAGGCAATGATAGTAAAGAATATGTTTGAAGTATTTGTTCATTATATTCAATCAGCTCTCTAAACGATTCTAATTCATCAGGTAAATCTATTTTAGATGTAAACGGTTGCGTTGCGATTTCTTCTGATTTTAATTGATCTGAAATGGTAGAGCCTACTTTTACAGCTTCTTCAATGTTTAATTCAACTGGTTCTTCCAATACCTTTTCAGAGGGTTTGTTAAATAATTGAGATAATCCATTCAGTGAATTTACTTCACGTATTCCTTCCAATCCTCTCAAACCATCGCGTTCTAGCTCTTCTAATTGTCTTTTTTTATCCTCGACGACCGATGTATTCTGTGTATAGGCATTGTTTGTAAGGCGATTCTTATATCTACTCTGTTTTACTTCTAACTGTCTAACATACTTTTTCAGTTTAGTAAGATTTCCATCGATGCGGCCTTTTAGAGATGCAATCTCTTTATCCAATTTATTCATCTCATTTGAATTTTGTGTATCTTTCATTTTTAACAGTATGCCATCTTTTAATGCAATATCAAGCAGCAATGATGCTTTACTATTTTCAAAATTTGTTAACAATATGTCACGTATTTTAATATATTTTGTAAGATTAGCCGAATTGTTTACTGCCTGTTTTACTTCCTCCATAGATTGACTTGATGCTCCTCTTTCTCTTTCAACTCGTTCTCTATCAGCTTTTTCTTTTTCATCTTTTTCTTCTTGACTTTCTTCTTTTTCGCCCTCTTCACTCTCTTGACCCTCTTCACCCTCTTTACCCTCTTTACCCTCTTTACCCTCTTCTTTGCCCTCTTCTTCGCCCTCTTCGCCCTCTTTGCCCTCTTCACCCTCTTCACCCTCTTCTCCCTCTTCTTCAATCTCTTCTTTTTCAAGTACTTCAGTATTATTCAATTGATTTAATACTGTTATTAAATTGTTTATTTTTATCTGCAGCTCTTTTATTACCTTATCAATTTGTTCTAACTTTAAAGGACTGTCATCATCTAGACTTTCCTTTATTTCATCTTGCTTCTTTCTTTGAAGCTCTATTTTCTTTTTATATGAACTAATCAGTGCTTTGATATGTTCTATTTCTTGTATCTTTTCTAAGATAGATACAGCTGCAATTGCAATAGATACATGGTTATCTTCAATATTTGAAGTATTAGTTAGATTTATAACTGATCCATTGGATTCACTAAGAGACTCGTTACTGGATTCACTAAGAGACTCGTTACTGGATTCACTAAGAGACTCGTTACTGGATTCACTAGGAGACTCGTTACTCGTTTCACTAGCAGACTCGTTATTGGATTCACTAAGAGACTCGTTACTCGTTTCACTAGCAGACTCGTTACTGGATTCACTAAGAGACTCGTTACTGGATTCACTAAGAGACTCGTTACTCGTTTCACTAGCAGACTCGTTACTGGATTCACTAGCAGACTCGTTACTGGATTCACTAAGAGACTCATTACTGGATTCACTAAGAGACTCATTACTAGTTTCACTATGAGACTCATTATTAGATGTATTCAGCAGTTTAGAGGCAATGGTAGTAGCTGCGGCAATGGCGGATGTTTTATGATTTACATTAGAAGGACTTGAAGTTACATGATTGTTAACAGAAGGGGTATGAATAATGGTATTCGCGGTAACAGTAGTTGCTGCGGCAATGGCGGATGCAGGGATGGCGGATGCAGGGATGGCGGATGCAGGAATGGCAGATGCAGGGATGGCGGATGCAGGAATAATATTTAAATTATCAGCATCAGGAGCAACAATCGCATCCGATGTAATAGGAGTCTTACTATTGATGGATGCAAGTGCAGCGACAGCTGCCGCATCATCACTATTCTCATTCTTTTTGTTTATTTTATTCTTTTTAATGCCACGATTTGCATTAGTATTTTTATTAAGGCTTGCACCCTGATTCTCTAATATAGACACAGCAGATATTGCAGTAGAAACCTTCTTAGATTGTAAGTCATCCGTTGCCTGAGAATCAATAGTAGTTTGAGGACCCTTTACTTCAGAAACAGTTCCTTCAGGACCCTTTACTTCAGAAACAGTTCCTGAAGTAACTGTCTCTTCAGGACCTTTTGCTTGAGAATTAATTAAGCTTATTGTTGAACCCTTATTATTTTTCTTTTTAGCAAATGATATGTTTGCATTTGTAGAGATTTCATCCATGCTTGAAATCATTTGCATTGCCAATTCTTGTATAATTATACGAATCGGTTCGCAGCTTGTTAACATAGTAAGTGGTTTATCTGTATCGCATACACCATCGTATAATGCCTGTAATATATATTTCTGTTTATTTTTTCCTAAATTTTCTACTCCAAACAGCTTAAGTGCTGTAAGTTGATCCTGTGTAAATTCTGCATTGTTCATAGGATTTGGTAGATTTAGTATTTTTCCAAATAATATGATCTTCTTTGATAAAGAACTATCTGTAGGCGTAGGTGATGTTTTTACAGCATTTACTTGTTGAATTACAGGTTGAACAGGTGCAACATCAATAATAGGAGCAATATCAGGAACAGCAACAGGAGCAACAGGAGCAGCAACAGGAGCAGCAACAGGAGCAGCAACAGGAGCATCAGGAGCAACAGGAGCAGCATCAGGAGCAACAGGAGCAGCAGGAGCAGCAACAGGTAACTTTTCTTTTTCAGACAATGTTGCTACAGCAGCCGCTGCGGCGATAGCAGTTGGCATAGATAATTTACTTTTCTCTGATCCTGGGAGCTGTGTAGTAACTACAGGTCCATCTGAAATAGGAACTTCTCCACCTATCCACGAATCATCCATATAACCGCCTGAAAAAGGGCTTATATTTGGACCATGTACTGCAGGAATAAGTGAACTACTGGCAGTAACACCGCCAGTATAGGGATCAGCTTGAAAACCACCACTCATTTTCATAATAGGCGGGCCACCACCTACATCAGGCAATAAAGACACTTGTGAATTTGTTTCAAGTGGCGATGTAGCCATTCTATAACTAGAGTATGATTTAAACCTTTGGCGGAATAAAACGCTAAAGCCTTATATCATTACTATAAATGATAAGAACCTAAGACTAGATATCATATACGTTTCAGACATGGATATCTATACATCGGATCCTCAAACAAGAAAACGTAAGATTGAATGCAAACCCGAGTTAGTTATCTCAAGTCTTCAAAAATTCTATTCAAATCATCCGGAAATTGATAAAGTATTACAGTATCTTAACGGAGATGCTCCGCTAAGTTTGCGAATTATTGATTGGTTTGTTACAAAATATAGTAGAAAGAATTTTATTCGGTATATGTTGAATGGTCAAGAATTCCTAGTGTATCTCAGTTATAAAGGTCAATTGAAAGCATACTCTAAACAATATTTTGACCCAAATTGTCGTAGAGAACGAATTATGTTTAAGATTCCAAATTATGAACAATTTATGACAACCATTGGTAAACTTAATTTCTTTCGATGGGCACTCGAATCAAATATTTTGGAGTACATTGAGGCGCACGAAGAAGATATTCGTAAAGGATATAATGCATATTTAAAGGATATTACGCAGACTCAAAAGCAAAATAAAAATACAGCATCCAATGATGATAAGACTGTACTTGAGAATGATGTATCCGCAGTAGAGGATGTACCTGATACGCCTATCAAAGTAAAACATGGAGTAAGAACAACGCGTCGACGAACGAAGCAATCGCCATCATCGCTTACAAAATTGCAGGTGTACACGACACCAATTGAATTAGATTTCCACTAATTGCCTTTATAAAACATTCGAATATCATCCATTTTTGGTCGTAATTCCTCTGCCGCTGCAGCTTGTTGCTGTGCAACAGTGGGATCTAGCCAACGATTGTCAAAATTACGTTGCAGTAATTTATTAGATTCTTGACTATATCCTGTATTTTTATCTTCATATACACTTGCCTTCAATTCTCGCGCCATGTTTCTAGAATCAAATGTTGTATCATATTTATCAAAATATGAATTTTCAACACCTTTGCTGCCACTGGCATCATATCGTGGCTGTGAACGATAATTTTTATCATTTGATCGACTTGTATTAGGTAACATATCATAGAACGGTGCCTGTCGATTCATATCCGGACGATTAGATGTACCGTATTTTCCATCAGTTTGCCAATGTTCAAACTGACGTGCATTAACAGTATCAATCGTATTTGTTTCACGCCGAGTTCGTGTAATGAATGTAGGAAGAGGAAATGCTTCTACTGCAGACATGGTATGAGAATCATGATATACAGGTTGAGTCATTTCTACAAAGAAATATAAAAAAGATATGCATCATAACTAGATACACACTTAAAGTGCACAGTTCTTTTTAATATAAGATGTTTATCGTACCTTTTATTTATAAACAAACCAGTATACAAAAAATGATAATTACAGTATTTCAGATTTTAACCGTTGGTGGAAAAGAATTATGGGTAGAAGACGATTCGCTAGATATTGAGAATGATATTCTTGTTCCAAATGGCATATATTTATGCAGCCCTCCAACCCCTTTACAGCAACAGGGCATTTTTCTATGTAATGTAGATACCGTTAAAACAAATATTGCAGATTTTTATAAATGGGAAGAGATTCAACCAAACGACAGTGAAACATTTTGCTGGAGAACATGCTACAGTTTTGGTGAAAAGAATAATTACTGTAATTGGTTGCCGATCCCTATAAATGAATATATTGGAAAGTATACTCATAAAGAACTATTACATATGATCCATACATCATTAAACAATCCATAGTCAGAGCAATTCTCACGGGTCTAAACCCTATACGCGATACTATAAATAGATGATGGATTCGCGAAATAAGACCCATAAAAAGATGGATTCTGATCATAAAGATACAAGCTATCTAGGAATCAATGAACAAAAGGATGAGGCATTTAAGAATTTATTAGAGGATAGTGCACGAGAAGCATATCTACGACCATGGCATCGTCTTGAGCGTGGTTTGCGACTGAATCGACTTAGAATTTTCATTGAAGATGTTGCTCCTCAATTCACGATGGCAAAGGAAGAGAAAGATGATCTATTTGTATTTCTTCAAAAAGCACTAGATAAGAAATTGTTAAATACACTCAAGGTTGTAAATTATGATCAGGATACACAGAGAATAACTACCATTAAAGGGTTTGAAATTAAGCGAAACGCAGAAGGAGTTTTGAAGTGGGTATTTAGTACAAAGAAACCAAAGGCCGATGCAACTCGAAAGAAGAAAAAAGAAGACGTACCGTCTGTATCGACAATGCTAGAACCTAAACATATTGATGAGTAAATATTATAATTCAATAAATTTGAAGAGAATGAATTGCGAATATCATAATAGATTAATGATGAGCTTTTATAACAAAACAAAGGATCTTATAACATTATTAGAAAATTGGTTATCAGATCCTGATGATTATGTACAACTTGAGCAATGGAAAGAGTCCGCACATACAATTGCATGGACATTTGAATTTTCAGAAAAAGAACAGTCATACATTGACACAATCATTGATATGTATGAAGCACTGTTTAAAAAGATCATTGATAAATCATCTGTTATTGATGTATCAGGATGTCCATCAAAAGAATATCTGGATGAATTGATTGGAAGAAAACAGGTTGAGCAGCGTACACCTGAATGGTATAAGCAAATGACAACGATTATCTCTGCAAGTGAACTTGGCAATTTATTTGGCTCTGCATATCAGCGTGCAAAATTTGTGGTATCCAAAACACTACCTTATCCAATGCGATCTCAGCCACTTGCTACATTATCGGATCGAATGTCAGCATTTGACTGGGGTATTCGGTTCGAACCAGTTGTTAAACAGATCTATGAATATAAATACAGTGTTACTCTAAAGGAGTTGGGTAGAATGTATCATCAAACGGATCCGCGATGCTGTGCATCGCCTGATGGTCTCATCTATGACTGTCCAAAGAAAGAGCGTACAGGGCGATTGATTGAAATTAAATGTCCAGTAACACGTATTGCAAATGGGTCAGTTCCTAAAGAATATTATGATCAAATGCAAATGCAGCTGCATGTAACAGGCCTTACACGCTGTGATTATGTGGAAGCCACCTTTTCATCCAAATATAATAATATACCGCTAAAAGATGGACCAACTCTATATCATGGATTTATTGCAGTAATTCGACGCGCTGAAATTATAAATAATCAGGAATTTTATTATATTTATAGCCCAGTAAACTGTCAATTGGACTGGATGCCTATTGTTAATATGGAGGAAGAAGTGGTGGAGCTCATTCCATGGAAATTGGTTCAATGGAATGAGCAGCTTGTTCATCGCAGCGAGGAATGGTGGATGACGGTGCATCCAATTATTAATAAGTTTTGGGAAGATGTAGAGAAACATAAAGAGGGGACATTTGTCATACCAGAGTCGACGCGCGCTGCAAAAAAACAAAAAGTGGAAAAATGTCTAATTGTATTTACAAAGTTAAATGAGAATGGAATGGAGGTTGATTCACCCTTATAGAGAAGTGCTGCTTACAGTGCTGCCTGTATTATTGGCGGGAATAGGCATGGGATCATGTTTATAAAAATTAAGTACAAGTTCTTGAATGGGAGATGTGCAACTGTCAGGATAATCACGTTTATAGTTGTTGGTTAGTTGACGAAAGTTGCCCGTTTTTTCTATCATTCTTTGAAAATCAGTTGCATAACATGAACGACTATTTACACATGATACTGATTCTTGTAGGCGAGGAGGTTGCATGCTGTCATTTAGCAAATGATATGGCTGATTATTATGTAGCTCAACGGGGCTAGGGCTGTCAGGTACATACTGCATAATCGGATCATCGTGTGCAGTGGTAGACTCTTCTATGATTTTGGGCTTCGTTTGTTCAGCTGTGAAGTCTTCCCAATAGGAATAGGCAGGATATCCAAAACTGGGATTACGTTCCCACCACTTATCCTGTGAAGCCAATCCATAGGGTGCAATGATACTAAGAAAATGTTCCTTATGCGATGCGGTGACCGCAACTACACACACTATCAAAAGAATGAGTCCACATAACATAAGAGACTTCATTATCTATCTAATTGCATTTGTTTTAAAAAATTGACGGGTGATTTGATGCGTATATATGGTATTCCGGAAAGATGTCAATGATTAGTATGAAGGTTGTGAAGCGTAATGGTTCATTGGAGGACGTGTCGTTTGACAAAGTGTTAAATCGAATCCAATTGGCTGCCGCAGAGCTGGAAGTAAACCCCACTCTTATTGCGCAGCGAACATTGCTTCGTATTTATGATGGAGTTAAGACATCTGAACTCGACGAACTTGCCGCGCAACTTTCAATTTCACTCATGACCACTAATCCTGATTATGGAACTCTTGCCGCGCGTATTGCAATTTCAAATCATCATCGCAATACATCCAATAATTTTACTGAGGTAGTTCAGCAGCTTGCAAATCAAACCGTGGGAAAAACAAACGAAAAAGTGAGTAATGTGTCACAAGAGTTAGTTACACTGTGTGAAAAATATGGAGAAGAAATTAATAAAAAAATCGATTATAACCGTGATTATCTCTTTGATTATTTCGGTTTCAAAACCCTTGAAAAATTACAATATTTACTTCGGGATACAAAGGGGAAAACGTTGGAGCGCCCTCAACACTTGATTATGCGTGTATCATTGGCGCTATGGGGCTCGGTTAGCTTGGAACAGGCATTTGAGACGTATGACCTTCTGAGCCAGAAATTGTTTATTCATGCAACGCCCACGAACTTTAATGCGGGAACGCCGCGACAACAGTTGAGCTCGTGTTTCCTGATCGCCATGAAGGGGCCTGACAGTATCGTCGGCATCTATGACACTCTGAAAGACTGTGCCATGATCAGCAAATATGCAGGTGGCATTGGTCTGCATATTCATGATATTCGTGCAAAGGGCTCACTGATTCGTGGGACAAATGGAACGTCGAATGGCATTGTACCGATGTTGCGGAACTTTAATGATACTGCGCGGTATGTTGACCAATGCTTTACTCCTGATACGCTGATTTATACTGAAAATGGTCCTAAGATAATTGAAGATGTAAGTGTTACTGATAAAGTCCTTACAAGCGAAGGTATTTATCACAAAGTAAAAATGCCAATTCGTCACGAATATAATGGTAGAATGTTAGAAATTCAAGTTAAAAATGCGATTTATCCAATTCGTGTTACACCTGAACACCAGATTCTTGCTTTACAAAATCAAGCGAAAGGGATTAACTTTGATGTTATTCGAAATCGTCTTGACAAGGGGCTTGCTAATGTTGAATTTGTAGATGCGAAAGACTTAAATAATGGCGACTTTGTAGTCTTTCCCATTCCGATATATACATATGATATTGAAGAAATTACAGAAGAAGACTGTCGATTTTATGGTATTATGTTGGGCGATGGTCATATTTCCTATGCAGCATCAGGTATAACCTTGAATGAACAATCAAAAATTAAAACATTTGAGTTTGTTCAACAGTATCTGTCAGATAGAGGCATTAAGTACAATATATATAAAGACGATAATAGCTCAGTTGATATTAAATGGTCTACTGCTACTCCTCGATTCAAATTAACACGTTCTCAACTATATGATGCAAATGATCATAAAAAATGGGATACACCTATGCTCCATCTTCCATTGAATAAATTACAACAAATTATTCGTGGAATTATTGAAACTGATGGATGTGTTGGTGAAAAAGAAATTACAATTGAACTTTCATCGTTAGGCTTAATTGAGTCAATTCGATATGCTCTTCTACGAATGGGAGCACTTAGTTCAGGATATACTCGTAATCGAATCGGACAGGTATCAACATATAAAAATATAACAACAAGACTTCCCACAAATGTACTTCGTGTTCCTCGTATTAAGGAAATTATGGATATGTTTCCTAATGCGCCAGATGGAGAATTCTTTAGTTATTTGAAGTATGGTAATAATCTATATTCACGAATTCAAGATATCACAGAAGTAAATTACAACGGTATTGTTCACGATTTTGAAATTGATGGCCCGCATGACTATACAGTTGCTCATCTTGGTGTAGCACACAATGGTGGTGGTAAACGCAACGGCTCCTTCGCCATCTACCTAGAACCCTGGCATGCCGACGTAGAAGACTTCTTGAAGCTGAAGCTCAACACTGGCTCAGAAGAAGAACGTTGCCGTGACTTGTTCTATGCTCTATGGGTACCTGACCTGTTTATGGAGCGTGTTGAGAAGAATGAGATGTGGACCCTGTTCTGCCCATCTGATGCCCCTGGTCTTGCAGATGTGCATGGAGAAGAGTTTAATGCACTCTACACCAGGTATGAACAAGAAGGGCGTGGCCGCAAACAGATTGATGCCCAGAAACTGTGGTTTAAAGTACTCGATTCACAGATTGAAACGGGTACACCTTACTTACTGTACAAGGATGCGGCGAATAAGAAGTCGAATCAGAAGAATCTGGGAACGATCAAATCATCCAATTTATGCAGCGAAATCATTGAATACTCCGCACCCGACGAGTCCGCAGTCTGTAATCTTGCGTCGATTGCCCTTCCCGCATATGTTGAAAATCGCATATTTAATTTCACCAAGCTTCGTGAAGTCGTCAAAGTGGCCATTCGCAACTTGAACCGCGTCATTGACATCAACTTCTATCCCACGCCTGAAACATACAATTCGAACATGCGTCATCGCCCCGTCGGTCTTGGTATCCAGGGTCTCGCCGATGTCTTTGCCATGATGCGCATGCCGTGGGAATCAGATAAAGCAGTCGATCTCAATCAGCGTATCTTTGAGCACATCTACTACGCAGCAGTAGAGTCCTCTGCTGAAATTGCTGCGAAAGATGGCCCCTATTCTACCTATGAAGGATCACCTATGTCACAGGGCATCTTTCAATATGATATGTGGGATGTTACGCCACTCACTGCAATGGATGATACACTTGACTGGGACCAACTCAAAGATAAAGTAAAAGCATCAGGTGTCAGGAACTCACTTCTTGTTGCACCGATGCCAACGGCGTCAACTTCACAGATCCTGGGATATAACGAATGCTTCGAGCCATTTACAAGTAATATTTATACTCGTCGTACGCTTGCGGGTGAATTTATCATTGTCAACAAACACTTGATGCGCGACCTGCAAAAGCTGGACCTATGGAGTGAATTTATGAAACAACAAATCATTTCTCAAAACGGTTCCGTG
>Ga0214192_1002008_pt1 | contig 10862 bp, 14 predicted proteins | sample TroBogEpilimnion_44_FD_153030 | JGI IMG/M metagenome (GOLD analysis project Ga0214192, IMG submission 153030) | Freshwater microbial communities from Trout Bog Lake, WI - 29JUL2008 epilimnion | ecosystem: Environmental > Aquatic > Freshwater > Lake > Epilimnion/Euphotic zone | place: Trout Bog... | reverse complement strand
ACACTGAATGACGCGGCATTACCACTGCTACCGCCACTTCCGCTTCCTGTAAATTGAGCTATTGGTGAGCTATTCTGTAATACAGAGAAATTGTATCCCGATGATGAAAGAGCAAAAATGGGAGTACCATATTGATTTACTGGCTGTAATAATAGATTTTTACCAGACAGAAATGGATTGGGGACGGATTGATATTGACCGCCAACTGAACCGGAGTTTATAAAAGTTAAGCGGGATTCTGGGAGACTACTTTTTATGAGCAATGTATCTACATTGGAACTTGATATGAGTGACCTTGGATTTATAAATACTGATGACATCTATCGTATTCAGAGAAAAAACGGGTACTTTATAATAACATACTTTTATAAAATTCATAAAAATAAATGGATACTTATATCATACATCGCATCGAACTTCACGCCTAGAAATATTTAATTATCTTTCTTGACTTTCTTTGTTTTTTTGGTTTTCTTATCTGCCGCAGCAGCGGCTTTTGTCTTTTTTGCTTTCTTTGTCTTTTTAGAACCGGCAACTTGTACACTTACTGGATTTAAACCTTCAGCATCTGCACCGTCTAAACCATGTGCTAAATCTTGATTTAAAGATGATCCGGCAGAGAATGCCGCTGGTGCATAGGCAACTGAATTGACTTCTGGTGAACCGGCAAATGCACTTGGTGGATGATCATTGGTAACTAATGAGCTAGTATTGTAAACCTGGGCTAAGCTACCAACATCCGCCCCTCCCATTTTCTTATCCCAACCACCAGCAGTTGGCATAACAGCATTTGTCGCTATTTTCATTAATTGAGTATATGTATCAGCATTTACTATACCTGTCTTACTAAATTCACTTGCAAAATCTACAAATTTATTCCGATTAGTATCATCTGATAAAATGGCGTTAACTATTGCATTTGTTAATATTTCGTCTGTAGGTAAAAAGGTAATATTGTAATTATTAGCAGTTCCAGTAGTACTAGCACTAACTTTAGTAATTATACCCTTACCTATTTTATCACCTAACTTTTCTATTAACGCTTTAAAAAAGTTTGGTTCATTACCACCAATTACAGTTGATAATTCACCTATTATTGAATCATATTTATCATTAAAAAGAGTTTTTTTAAGTCCAGCTATTTCATCTGGTGATGGTGGTGCTGCCTCTGCCGCTGCTGGTGCCGCTGCTGCTGCTGCCTCTGCTGCTGGTGCTGCCTCTGCCGCTGCTGGTGCCGCTGCTGGTGCCGCTGCTGCTGCTGCCTCTGCTGTCTCTGCTGTTGGTTCTGCATCTGCTGCTGGTGCTGTTTCAGCATCTGCCATTATTCTTATTATTTAACTACTATAAATATATTATTTTTTTATCTTAGAACAAAATTTTATCATCAGTATAATTGTTACTGGGTCTTGGGAAAACTTCAGGGAGGAACTTAATATTGTGTTCTGCTTTTGCGAAGTTTTGCAATATTTTTACCATTTTTGTACGCAAGGCAACAAATCTCTCTGTATTTTTTTTCACCAATTCTTCAGTACTATCTATACCATATACATGTCGCAATGATTCCGGAATAACAAATACAAGACTATATAAGATCTCTAAGATTTTGTCCGATAAATCCACAAATGTTGGAATATAACTTCGTGGTTCATACCGGTTTGCTAAAATATAAATATAGACCTTTTGCAATTTGTCCATGTATAATATTAAATCGGCATATCGTGCCCGATCAAACATTCTTAGAATATTTAAGTCATCGATTATTTCCACTAATATATGGTTTTTAAAGACAAATTTGAATTTACTATCTGGTGGAAACTTCTGGACATTTACAATTTCCCCATTTACTTCTTTCCGGCTTTCCGATTCTTTATTAATAACATTTTCAATCACGGCATTTTCTTCAATTAATTTAATATTCTTCTTATCTAAATAGTAATATGCAACACCGGCAAAAATTATAATAATAATTATAGATAATAATTTCTCCGCACCGAAAGAACTCAATTGATAAAATATAATAGACCCGAGTAAAACAAAAAATACCGTTTCGTCTCTTAAAATCATCACAGTATCGTCTCTTAATTATCATGACGAAAACTAAAAAATAAATTAAAGCGCCCAGGCGCTATACCGCTGCACCGCTACGCTACTACGCGCTTACGCTGCAGAATCAATAAAGTATAATATAAACGAGAATATAATGAGCCATATACCAACATATACACGTCTTTCTGGTGCAGTAAATGCCATAACTATTCCTCTACGATATTCCGTACCACTTACGAGTTCTTTATTACTAATCTGTTCAGATACATCATTTATGATATCCACTGCTGTTTGAATAGTTTTACGGAATATTTCTTTTAATGATAAATCTATCCAAGGAGTATTTACGTCTTCATCCGGAAGTTTTCTTTTATTATATGCATCTAAAAAGGTATTTATTTTATCAATGAGTTCTTTTTGCTGTAATGAATCATTACTTAATTCTATCAATTGTGACGATTCTTTAATAGAATTATGTATTTCTTCACCTAATTTTAATTTATTTGCACTATCTAATGTAGTCATTAATATTAATAGATATATTTATATTACCATATAAATCACGAAAATAACACAACACAAAAATAAGATAACACAACACCAACATAACAACAACATAACACAACACTACTAAATAGTATCCATCATATCTACTGTGGCAATCATGTGTCTGCGACAACAGTAACGAGTAAGACCCATTTTATTCAAAATCTCACCAGTATGTACATTATCGAAAAATTTATGTTTTTGTGCCGCTGTTGCTAAAGCTGCTGCCGCCCTCTGTTCAGCCGCTTTTGAACCTTCTGCAGCAGGTGCGGCAGCCGCTACGGCACCAGTCCCATTCTTGACTTTTTGCACATCTTTTTGTAGTTTATTAAACTCTTCAATATAATAATCATATTTATCAGCAACTACTTTACCACATGTAAAACAGCGAATAGGAATAATCATTTTTAAGGTATTATATAACTTTACTACATAGAATTCATTTTTTTATATACCAAAAATAAAACTATACAAAAAAAAATTAAAAGTATAAAACAAAACATTAAAACAAAAATAAAAGCAAATAATAGATGTCTGAATTAACTAAAATATCAAATGCATTGAATAATACCACCGCTAATCTCAATGAATTATCTAGTAATTTACAATGTCAAATTGAAGCTATAAACCGTCGCATTGATGCCATTGAAGCTACCAATATTAAATTTTATAATGATATTATCACAGAGATACATCAAACTGCGGTACCACTTATAAATTCAAGCATAGATGCTTCTAAACCCGAATTACGTAACTATATAAATATGATTATTAAACAAGAACTCCAGAATCGTTCCTGAATTTAACATTGGCATATTTCGATGGTTTCGCTAAGCTTGGTTTAATATCATGTTGTAAATGTTGATATAATTCTACTAGATTATTCGCTAAATCAGAGCGACTGTTTAATATTCCCTGGCTCTCACGCATTTGATCTATCGCTTCTAATAATATTTTCTCGCCTTCTTCAAGTAAATCCACTTTAATTTTTAGAAGACCATATAAATGTGTAAAATCTGGACTATTGAGAGTTTTCACTGTTTTATATAAACTATCAATTACTGACATATTTTTTATAATATCTTCTTTCGATACTGATAAGAATTTATAGAGTTGCATATATTCATTATTGTATGTTAAAATATTATTGGTATGTATAGAACTGGGGAATAATCCGAGTTTGCTTCCGTCTATAGTTGTTCTCTTACGGGGATAATATACATGCATATTGTCACCTACGCCCTCGTTTATGATCCAAGATAATTGGATTCTATAGGTAAATTTATAAGTTTCGAATTTTGGTAAAATATTTGTAGCTACATTCTTGCGGATAAAATAGGCTTCTTTGGAAGGCAGGATCTTTCCCGATCCGGTGAGTTCATTCAAATTCTCGAGTTCTTGCTTTACTTTCCCATCACTTGTCTTTGAAAGACCCATAATAATTACATCCCAATCATGTTTTTTATGATTTACTTTTAATACATCTTCGAAATTATCAATGCAATCCTTTAAGATTACAGCATCATCTTCTAAAACTAAATGTAAATCACCATTTTCGTCAGAAGTTTTAGAAGCCGCTATCTTCCTTAAAGCTTCTTTGTGTTTCTCGATATTACTTATCATTTCTAAACTCAGTACTTGTATACATTGATCAAATATCTGATTACCTGTAGGATCATATGATACTTTTTTCTGTAATTCTTCAAGTTGCGGTTGTAATACACTTGGGTCTGATCCAGTAATGAGTATAACCTCTACTTTATATCCTGCCTTTTGCCCACTTGTTTTTATAATATCTATAACTGGTTTAAATTTTTGAAGTCGAATAGTTAGAGCTGCACTGTGTATAACATAAATTTTAAATAGAGGTGCAGAAGTTGCCGCTGTTGCTGCTGCCGCCTTAGCCATTTTAATTACAAAAGTTTCTCTATATGAAACTTACCGTCTAAACCTTAAATAAAAAATGATATTAATATAAAGATTTATTATAAACATAGTATAGTGTAAATAAGTATAAAAATAATGGAATTCTGTGAGATATGTGATAATTTACTGTATTTACGATCTGAAGAAGATACATCATTAATTAAATATTGCAAACATTGCACTTTCTCTAAGAAAGAAAATGGTATTACAGGAGGTACTAGCGCAGGTCCTGGTGCAGGTCCAAGCACACAAAGAACTGTAGCTATCAAAGTATCGCAAAATCTCTATTCTGAAGATGATCTACTTTATTTGCAATACCAAAATAAATATTTGCGGTTTGATCCGACCTTACCACGAGTAACACATTCTATGACAAATTCTGATAAAATTCTAATATGTCCGAATACAGATTGCAAAGAATCTAAAGAAAAACCACAGACTCTTTATGTTAAATATCATCCAGTACATATGAAATACTTATATTGCTGTGATTATTGTGGTATTACTTGGCGCGAAGAAGATATTAAATAAGCGGTAAAAACAATATAATAAGTAATATAATAAGTAATATAATAAGAAATATATAAACAACAATATATAAACAACAATATATAAACAACAATATAAACAACAAGTAAGCAATAAAAATTGATGTAAAGGTTTTGGTAATATATAAATCTATAATATAAATAATGGCGGCTATTGCAGCAACAGCAGCAGCAAAAAAGAAAGATAACTTTATTATTCTAGATGATGTTGAAAAAACTAAGGACATAGATGTTTCAAAATTTATATCTTTACCTTGGATGACAAAATATGAGTTTGATCAACTTATTGGTTTACGTACAATGCATCTTTCCATTGGTGCAGAAGCATTTGTAAATATTCCAGATAACTTTAATATTAAATCTAATATGGAATTGCGTAAAATTGCCATCCAAGAGCTTAATGAAAAGAAACTTCCATATCTTATTAAAAGAACACTGCCGAATGGTATAATTGAATACTGGCCTGTTTCTAAACTCAATTTGGACACAATTGTACATATGATGCGTTAAACAATTAATTACATTCTCCATTTGTTACCACATGTTAAGCATGACATATAAGTTGTAACAGGTTCATCGGCCGACCGTGTCTGTAACTCATAATAAGATATCTTACGACCTTTACATTTTCCACATACAATTTGATCAGTCATGGCAACCTTCGTGACTTCATATGCTGCCTTATTACGATTCATTTCTGCTTCAATGATACCTTCCCAACATTCTGGATCAAGTTTATGCGGTTTCATATCAGCAATTTCATGTGGTATAATTTCTTTATTTTTAATTTTGTCAATGAGATAATTTTTGCGACTCATATTAAGATATACAGATCGCGCTTTAGATAGGTAACATTCTTGAAAAAGATCTGAACTCCAATTTAGCGGAATTTTATTTTTTGATCCATAATCGATAGTGAAATTATAGATACCAATTTCTAAATCTTGAGCTTCTATATCAGTAATGTCTAGTTTTTTAAATATTTCTAAAGTTTGTTCTCGTATAATAGACATTGATATCACTTGTGCTGATATATTTATAGTATTAAATTAACATATCCCTAAATAAGATTTCAATTTTTGCATAAAAAATGAATATTATATAAGAGATATCACATACTATATCATAAGTATATCATAAGTATATCATAATATAAATCAAATAACATAAAACATAATCGCAATTAGATTAAAATAATGGAATCAGTTCCACAATATCCTCCACCTCCGCCATTATTTAATATTGCCGAGTTTATTGATGATCGTAAAAATATAAATTGTATTCACATATATTTCAGTGGTAAAAATAAAAAAATAGGATGGAATTCAATCAAATTTAATCGGGATTTTATTAATAAACCGCAAGTTTCTAAGGTTGTTCATTTTCATAACAAAAATTTAGTATATCGCTATGAACTCGAAAATGATGGTCAAAAAGTATTTACATCTGCATTTATTCATGATGAATATAATTCAAAAAATAATTTGTATGCAGTCGGTTATAATTACGAATTGTTACCATCACATGTATTCCCTTGCACAGATGATATTCAACAAATAGTCGAAATTGAAACATATGTATTTCGAATTAACAATCGTATGTTTATATATTTGGAAATTGAAAATGATGATGCTAATACAAATTCCAATAATGCAAATACCACCAATACAAACACTTACTTATATATTAAATATAATCATGCAGATAACATGGATTTAACAAAAATGCAAATAGATCTTTCAAAAACACTTAATTGGATTCGTCGGAATGTAACATTCAACCCGTAAATTTACTTATGGGTACCCATTTACCTCCATCTTCTTCATATCTACATGTATATGGTATATACATAGCAACCGTAGCTTCTTTGAATGCATTACGTAACATTTTACTTGTTGCAAGTGTATGTACACTCGCGATACCAATTTTACTATTATTTACCATACCATGATCCGTATTATATACATCATATACATCCGGATTTTCAGTTTTACGAAGCCACAGTACTTTCTCGCAATTATTTTCATATTTTTCAATTTCTTTCTCTCTTGGTGTATCAATAGAATTACTATTACTAGAAGAACCTATAGATTCCATAGAATTTCGCTTTTTCATTTTAGGCAGTTGTGGGCGAGACTGTGATTGTGGACTTGTACTTGTGCTAGTACTCGTAGCTATACTGGTATTTAAATTTTCTACAGAAAGAGGTGGAAGTGCTTCTTTGAAATCTGGTACATCTTTGACCTTTCTTATAACTGATTTAATAAGACTATCATCAAAATTCACCAACTTTGGTTTATATTTATAAGAAAACGTACAATAATAAATACCACGTGAGGTATAATTTAGTGTTTTTGATAATTCAATCAATGCATCAGTTCCTTGTTGTGTAGCATGAGCATATTTTTTAACTCGATACTCACACACATCCATGTATTTATTTGGTGTATGCATATGAGTTAACATATCAAATGCATATTCTATACGTTTTGGTAATGATTCATCAGATAAATATTTCCCTTTGAAACCAATAACATCATTAATTAGAAAGAGCCATTTACCTTCGAAATTTTTAACCATTTCACCTTCAATAAGTGTATCATTAAATATCTCCGGTTTCCACATTCCTTTACACAATATAATACGAGGAACTTGATATCCTGATTGTACTTTTTTATCAATAAAATAAATTATTTCAACACCTTCATATTTAGTAAAATACATATAATATGGATTACCATTCGACCGTAAACATGCGATATGTGGAATTCTTTGTATATATTTAATATTATTTTCGTCAAGTTTATGCCAATGTTTTTGCAAAATGACAATCTCAAATTTAGTATTTAAATCCTTTAAAATCTTATCTTTAATGTCAGATGATTTTATATTAAAACTAATTCTATCGCAAAATGAAATTACTCCTGTATGCATATTCAATAAAATTATTAAAGCATATAATTATTAAAGCATATAAAAATAATTATTCAGGAATAGTGCTTTAGTACTTTAACTTTAGTACTTCTATATATTATATTAACCTGTATTTCTTAAATACATATTATCATTTTTTTCTGCAAAACACATTGGGGCGTTAGCTACTGGTATATCTTTAGATGGTGGTTTACTATATGGGCATTCTCCTATTTTCTTTGTAGGATAATCGATTGGTACACATTGTGTCGGCATTTTGAAAAATTTATTAATTTCCGGGCTTAAATCTTTTTTGTCGCGATCGTCTTCACCGCTGCCACTGCCACATTTTTTCTCTACATGTACGTGAGCTCTTTCTTTAACCGGAGAAGCTGGTCGAGTTATAAAATATAATAAAATAAGTATAACAATTAAAGCTATTATAATTCTAAACATTGCAATATGTCCGTCTAATATAACATGGGGGAAAAAGAATTTAAGGTTTTGCCTATATATTTATATTGTTGCGCCGCCCTCTAAGCAACGGGCGCATATTCGTGCATTTCTTCGCATTGTGAAATACCTGGCATAAATTTATCACTGCCTTGGGAACTGTATACTGGTTCACCATATACACCTTTTACACCAACATATTCCTTGGCATTTTTATTAAAGGTATTATCTTGGGCATCTTTTAAGTTTTGTTCAGTAATGTAATTTGATGTTACAAGACTATTCATTGGATATTTATTATATTTAACATCCCATACGTTAATGCCTAATTTTACCATATAGTATCTTAAATATGTTACTAAGAATAGTAAGCCGAATAATAAGCCAGTAATGGCATCGGCGAATAATATAAATGCAACTATTAATGTACCTAAAATGACTTGCCATTCAATTTTAGATATAAATTCAAGATAAGAAACATCAATTACACAAACCATTACTATTAAAAAAAGAGCAATTATGCGAAGTATCATATATTCCATTGCTATTTATGCTTCTACTAATTTTACTAAAGAAAATCATAAAAGATATAATTAACAAATAACATATAATTAACAAATAAGATAATACTACACCAAATAAAAATAAGAAATAAAAAATGAAAAATACTCTATTGATATAATAATTATAAAATGGTTAAAATAAGAAAATTTAATATTAAAGAAACCTATTATTCCCAGAAAGGGTATGCGATTTTAAAAGATGGTAATGAAGAATGCGTAAATTACCTGCGTCAATTATTGACAGTCGAACCTAAGCAAAATACTATGCTTTCAAATGAAGAAAATAGAGCATTTCCAGTGTATCGGGAAAATAGTAAAAAAATATATATACCGAGATGCCTCGGTTTTGAAATGTTTGGATTGCCAAAGCATGATACTATTCATGAAGGTATCGATTGTCCAAATCTTATTTTTAAAGGAAACCTTCGAAGTGAACAAATGTCACCGGTGAATGCATTTATTGAAGCTGCGAAAGATCCACTGCGGCGCGGAGGTATTATATCAGTTGGGTGTGGTTTCGGTAAAACAATTCTGTCTCTTTATTTAACATGTGTCTTTAAAAAGAAAACACTCGTATTGTGTCATAAGGAATTTTTAATTAATCAATGGAAAGAAAGGATCGCAGAATTTATACCTACGGCGACTGTTGGTCTTATTAAAGCTAAGCAATTAGATTATAAAAATAAAGATATCGTCATCGGCAGTGTGCAAAGTATCTCTATGAAAGAATATGATGCCGAGATTTTTAGCGACTTTACCTTTATTATATGCGATGAAACACATCACTTGTCATCAGAGGTGTTTAGTCGAGCCTTGCCAAAAATTAATGCACAAATTATGCTTGGTCTTTCTGCGACTCTAGATAGAAAAGATGGGCTTCGTAAAGTATTTGAGTGGTATTTGGGGAAACCTGTTTTTCAACAGAAGGGTCGCACAGAGAATGAATTGTTCGTACATATTATAAATGTTCCGAATGATTATCCTTGTGCAGAATATGGTAAAGAACTTGTTATGTGGAATGGTAAAAAGAACTGTGCGGCAATGATAAATGCTATATGTGATTGGCAAGATAGAAATAATCTTATTATAGCTACATTGCAAAAAGTATTGGAAAGAGATCCTGGACGACGTGTATTAATATTGAGTGATCGTAAAGGACATTTGAAAATATTGGAAAATGAAATTAAACAGAAAAATTTGGGAACTATTGGGTATTATGTTGGTGGTATGAAAGAACCGGCTTTAAAAGAAAGTGAAGGCAAAGATATCATATTAGGAACATACCCTATGGCTAGTGAAGGCATGGATATTCCTGTATTAAATACTTTAATCTTGGCATCACCTATATCATCTATAGAACAATCTATTGGACGCGTACAACGACAAAAACCGCATGAGCGAAAATATGTTCCGATGGTAATTGATGTTTGCGATAATTTCAGTTTATATACAAACCAATCTCGTAAAAGAATTGAATTCTATAAAAAAAATGGGTACACATTTATTGATGGCAAAGGAGATATAATTGATAATAAGAAGAGTAATAATTATGACGAAGATGATGATGACATTGCAGAATCTTCACAATCACACTCACAATCAGAAGCAAAACCAAAATCCTCTAAATATAAATTTATAGACAGCGATGATGACTAATTATCACATATAATCACTATAATGATGAGACTTTTTATGCAAATAATTATTTTTGTACATTTTATTATTTTCACGTGACTGGGGCTTACGATGAAAATTACAAAAATATAACCAACATCATAGTAATGGTGATGTTGGTTGTAAAAATAACATAAAACACGGAAACCACCGGAGAAAACGTGACTGGGGCTTACTATGATTTTCATGAAAA
>Ga0214192_1002003_pt1 | contig 10878 bp, 10 predicted proteins | sample TroBogEpilimnion_44_FD_153030 | JGI IMG/M metagenome (GOLD analysis project Ga0214192, IMG submission 153030) | Freshwater microbial communities from Trout Bog Lake, WI - 29JUL2008 epilimnion | ecosystem: Environmental > Aquatic > Freshwater > Lake > Epilimnion/Euphotic zone | place: Trout Bog... | reverse complement strand
AAAGCCATACTCAATGGCTTAACTGTTTACGAGCCTCGCGTGTCTGTACAGAACATAAACATACAGATGAATGTAGACGAGCAAACCTATTACATTGAATTAAATATATTAATGCCATATTTAAACAATACCCCATTGTTAATCCCGGGAGTGTTGAGTAAGTCTGGTTATACCCTTTCATAATATGTCTACTATATCAGGTGATGCTTCAGCACTAAACATTCAACCAAACGAATATATTGCGTTTGATGCTACTAATATTAGAGACTTTATGCGTAACCGCTTAACGCAAAGCGGGTTGTTTACAGATCAATATTTGGAGGGTTCTAATTTAACAGCAATTACTAATATCATTGCTTACTCATTTCATACGTTTATGTATTATCTAAACAAGACATCCTCGGAGTCTATGTTTAGTGAATCCCAAATTTATGAAAATATTAACCGGGTAGTAAAATTAATTAACTATTCCCCTATCGGTAAACAAACAGCTACTTTAACCTATACATGCTCTGCAACAAGTGATTTGGGAATTGGCTCTTACACTATACCTCGTTATTCATTTGTTAGAATTGGCAATGCACCTTACTCTTTTAACCAAGACGTTACATTTACAGTCACTCTTTCAACTGGTCAGTATTTAGAAAATGTAGGCAATCAATCTCTATTGTATCAAGGTAAGTGGACAGAATACCCGCTATATTATGCTTTAGGTGTAACTAATGAAACAGTATTTGTTGCACCAGGTAGTGCTGTTAATGTGGATCATTTTAATATTGATGTATATGTACAGTCAATAGCTACAGGTACATGGTCTCAATGGAACCGTACCGAATCATTGTATTTAGAAAACGCTACAGCAAAAAAGTTTGAGGTAAGATTAAACGAAAGTCAAAATTACGAACTTAAGTTTGGCGATGGTATTAATGGTGCACAACTTAACCCAGGAGATGTTGTAGCAGTATATTACTTGCAATCATTAGGTATTGACGGAGAGGTTGCAGCAAACACAATAACCGGGTTACCAGCAGTAATTTACAGTACAGCGCAATTTAGTAATATACAAGCTGATGTGTTCAGTCCTGATTTAACTTACTTAACAGATAGTAATATTACTGGTTTACAGTTTGATAATGCTAACCCATCCACAGCTTTTACTGATGCAGAAAATGCAGATAGTATACGTAAAAATGCTCCAGCAGCATTTAAATCTCAGTACCGTTTAGTAACACCTCAAGACTATCAAAACTATATCACTTCCACGTTTGGTAACATTATACAAGACGCTACTGTATATAGTAATAATGATTACGTCAATAACCATTTACGTTACTTGTATAATATCGGTTTAACAAACCCTAACCAAGATAATAGAGTATTATATAATCAATTAGCATTTGCTACATCATGTAACTTCAATAACGTTTACATTTATGCTTTACCTAAAGCCACTCAGCAAAATACAGGTAGTAGCATTAATTATCTTACCCCAGCACAAAAATCTCTTATAATTAATACAGCTGCTGACAAGAAGACTTTAACATCAGACATTATTGTAATGGACCCTGTTTATAAAGCTGTAACAGTGGGTTATGGTAGCAATACTGATACCGATCTCAATGCTATTACTTCTCAAACAAGACTTGTGGTGGTTTTAGATCGTACAGCAAAAATATCTACTCAACTCATACAAAATCAAGTTACAGGAATAGTACAAGCCTTTTTTGATCCTACAAAACTTACCTTAGGTTATAATATAGACACTATTAACTTAACAGCCCAGATTGAAAGCATACCAGGTGTAAGTAACGTCTACACCCAGCGCTTAGACACAGGGGCTTTTGTACAAGGTGTATCTTTAGTTATATGGAACCCATCTTACCCTAATAACGATATTAGTATTACATCTAAACCTTATCAATTAACAGACTTCCAAGCTTTATATTTTAACAATATAAACGATTTTAGCAGTCGTATTATAGTTTCTACAGATGTTTCTCAAGATACTTCTGTAATAACTATTTAATAAGCAACGGTTAATATGATTTCTTACTCTATAGTATCGCCAGGGTTTACAATACAGCAGGCTGCATTAAGTTCAGTGCTTTACATAACAAGCGGCTATACCAATGTTACTCCTTTTATTTGTACAGTAACATTAAGTGCAAATGTTAACCCGGCTGATGTTTTAAACAATTATTCTTTGTTTGTACAGTATGGGGATAATACTGAAGATGAAATTACACAAGTAACAAACAGTAACATACAGAGTCCTACCCATGTATATGACTGGCCTGGAGTGTATGAAATAAAATTAGCAATTATACCTAAAGATGGTAGTGCTATACAACGTATTCAAACACGTTTACCGCTACAAATTTCGTTACAGATACTTTATCTTGGAAATATACTAACTGGTTAGATCTTTCATCGTATGCTGCTTCAGGAGCTGTGTTTCACGGTTATCAATCCTGCCCGCCAGGACCTCTTAACGAAGCAACTCCATTAACATTTGCTTTTTCAGCTTCTAATCAATTAAGCGCAAACATAGTATTTGATTTTTATTCTGAAAATTCTTTTTCTCAACCTTGGGAAGTAGTTACACCTAACAACAAGTATGCACAATTGAGACCGCGTTGGAGATTTACAGACTTAGATGGTAATCAATTTACATTATTAACTGCAAGTAACATTTCTCCAATTTATGTTGACTCATTTGGACATCTTTCTACAGCTGCAAGTGGTATATTAGTTGGTTACAAAGGTACGGTAGATTTTTACTATATAGACGATATACCTTCTTTAAACTATTACGAGGTCAGTGTACCCACACTTTGGGTAACATACAACACTTTTAAAGTTTATAATTTACAAGATAAAAACGACAACCAAGTACCTTCTTACTCTAATAGTAATGTATTTTTATCTGCAAATTTTTACGTAAAAAATTTATCTGCTGATCACTTCGGTGTTAGTGTAAACGGTGGTAATATAGATTTACCTAATGTAATATGGCCAGATACAGATAATCAGTTTTTTGTTACAGTAAACGGTCCTTATCTTTCTTCAACAGATTTTAGTAACAGAGTATTATTAAATTACCCGTTACTTGGAACTCCGGATCCTGTTATACAATCGGCTGTAACGCCAAGTACCGTAGCAACTATATTCACTCCATCGTTTAAAATAAATAGATACGATAGTTTAAACAGAGATACAGGCGGTTATTTTAAAAACATATTAAGTACTGTACCACTTTCTGCAGCAGTACTATCAAGTGGATCTGTTTCAACATCCTTGTTGTTTACCACTACAGGGTTACAAACAATTATAGAACCACCACCGATACCTGCTGCATCTGGTGTTAATGCTGGCCCGTTAAGCGGGTATTATATAGGAGACTCAAGTTGGTACACTTATGCATATTCCCTATCGGGTACATTAAAAACAATTAGTCTGTCTGGATCAAGTCAATTTAACGTTGACAATTTTTATAATAATTATTTTGTAAGAAAAGTAAACGAAAACTTTAATTACGGTGAACAGTTACAGTCGTATGCATTGGCACCACAAGTTGCAGACAATGTTAATTTGTTGACGTTGTTATCTGCATATGCTGGAGATAATGTACATCCAGACGAAAATTTTGGTACTGTAGCATATGAAAAGACTGCTAACTTTGTTGCTAATAATCAAGACTTAAATGTAGCGGGAGTTAATCAGTTATACTCCTTAGCTAACATGATTGATACTGAGTTTGATAACTACAACTATGTATTACCACCGGTACTTCAAAGACAGTTTGATTTATACAGTGCTTCACATGAAAGGTTATGGGGCTCAAGAGAAAAGTACAACACTAACTTTGACGTTACACAAGGACATACTAATTTAGGTTCTTCGTTAACCGCTTACCCTGCCAGTGCAACAGTGTATCAAGGAGAGCAAATAGTTATAAATGATATATTCTATTCTAATTTTTATGAATTAATAGAAGTACCAACAATTAATTCTTACGCAGCTGTAACAGCTCACGCAGCAGCAAACAACATTACCCCCGATCCGTTCTTTACATCTGCAGCAAGTGCATACCCGATGACTGCATATCCACTGAGCGCGTTTTTTGGTTGGGGATTAAAAACGCCTTTCTTTCAAAATTATAAAGCATATGTGTTTAACCCAGCTTACACAGACACCCAAGTTAATAACCTTATAGATTGGAATAAAAACACAGATGGTAGTTTATCTACAACTTTATCTGAAACTGCTTCATCATTAAGTGCTTGGTACGCTGATGGTGGTATACTTGAAAATATATATGGCTATTATATAACAAAGGGCCTAGACTTAATAGGTAGTAAATATTACCAGACGTCTGGTGTCTTACCGCAAGCATGATAAATTTTAAAACATACTATAAAGAAACCCTTACAGAATCTGCTGTAGACAGCACTCTTAAGAATCATTTGTCTCATTTAGAAGACCTTGCTATTGAAGAAGGTAAAGTGGGTTTTGCTAAGTTTGTTGAGCAAGTAGAAAACTTTACAGCTTATTTAGAAGGGTTTAATAGTAAGACGTCGGTTAACCTAAAAGTAGATGGTTCTCCTGCTTTATTTTGGGGTATAGATCCAAGAGACAAGTATGATAATCAGTTTTTTATTGCTACTAAAACTGTTTTTAGTAAAGTGCCGAATTTAGTGCACAGTGAACAAGAAGTAGACGTATTATATAAAGACGCTCCAGTAGGGTTGAGAGATGTACTTAAAACAGTATTTCCTTATTTAAAGAAAGGTTACGATAATTCTGGTTTAATGTATCAGGGCGATTTATTATTTTCACCTTCTCGTTCACCCACTACGGCCAATATAGAAGGCAAACAATATGTAACTTTTAGACCTAATCTTATTTCTTATGCTGTACCAGTTGACGCTCAGTCGCCTCTTTATCAGCAAGTTTCTAAAGCACCTGTGGGTATTGTTGTACATGCAGCTTTCAACGTCAATGCTAATGGAGATGCTATTACTTCAGCTATGGCAAGTAGAGACACCACCCGGGTAGTTAATAGTTTAAAGAAAGCAGGGGTGTTTGCAGAAGGTTCTAATTATAAATCTTTGAATGTTCTTATTGATCCAAATCTTAAGAACACAGTACATAAACTGTTACAAGACGCTAAAATAAAAATAAGCGCTATTAGTAACGAATTCAATGAAGAGTATACCGGTAGTGCATTATCAGCCGATCTTAGACAGTATACTAATTACATGGTAAGAAGTGGTGGGGGTATATTTAAAGCTGCTACAGCAGGAGAAAATTTTGATATAAACAAATACTTAAACGGTTATCTTTCTTACACTAAAGAAAAGATAAACAAAAAAGCAGCTGCAGGCAGCGAACGAGTTAAAGCTAATGCTCAGAAAAAGACCGAAAATTTAATTAACTATCTTAAACAACATAAAAAGTCTCTTAATGGTTTGATAGGTGCTTCATATGATATGATTCGTATCAAGCTTATATTTCAACATTTGTTAGCTAATGTAGAAGGTAAACTACAGGGTATGTATTCATTTATTCCGGTAGGGGATGGTTATGTGTCAGCTCCAGGAGAAGGACATGTACTATATGTTGGGGATACACCTAATCAAGTAAAGATTGTAGATAGGATTAATTTTAGTGCTAATAACTTCTTATACGCTGGAGAGCGTGGAAGAAAAGCTGCTGAACAACCTGTATCAGAGGGCGCTGAACTGACTGAAAAATCTTATAGTATAGGTATATTTGGTGGTGGTTTTAATCCTCCACACATCGGTCACTTTGAAGCAGCTAAAATGGCTGCTAAAGAAAATGATGATGTTTATATTATTGTATCTAAAACAGAAAGAGATAACGCTAATATTACTTTAGAGAAAAAATTAGCTGTATGGAAGCTTTACGTACCATTATTAGAGCAATATAGAGCTAAGATACATTTAGTAGAAGCAGAAGTTTCTCCAGTACGTACTACATATGAGTATGTTGCTACGTTAAATGAATCGCCTGATGCAGGTAAAATAATTGTTAATCTTTATAGCGATGCTGAAGATGCTGGGCGGTTTGATAACATAGCAAAGTACGGCGAACATTTAGCTGGGGTTATTATTAGACCAACACCACGTTTAGGTTCTGGTACAGAATTTAGACAGTTCTTACAAACAGGAGACGCACGAAGAGCCTGGGCATTAATGCCTCAAGGCGTGGACAAGAATATGGTTTGGAATATACTAACTGCTCAATAAGAGCATTCGTTAATATATTCTTTTAAGCGTTGTACGGCTTCAAGCGCCATAGGAGCACCAGGGTGGCTACATTCAGCCATCCAATTACCTGTACATTCTTCAAGAGCGTTTAAATGATTTAAAATAATCATACAATGTTCTTTATGCTTGTTTTCCCCTACCATGGTTTCACCACCACCGTCTTGAGAGTACATATTGAAGGATGTTTCACTACCGATACTATCTGGTCCTTCACTATTTTCAGGTACAGGGTTTGCTGAAGTCTGTACAACTGTTTTATAGCATTCTTGTTTAAGTGTGCCATCTTCGTTAAAGCATTCTGGAATTGGGTGATTAAGATCTCTGTTCCAACATTCTGGTTTAATCATCTCTTCAGTAATTTCCATAAAGTACCGTTCCGTCACTAATTGGTACTTGTTATTTAAACTACTACCGCTATAATTATAATTTTTTTTCATGTTAAGTTATATAGCTCCCTCTACGCTTGAACCGAATGGGCCAGCATCTCCGTCACCGGTAGCATCTGGAGTTTCATAAGTGCCTTCATCTTTAACATGCTCAACGTCAGGTTCTTCTGTTTCTTCTTTTAATTTAGCTAATACGTCTTGTAGCATGTCAGCAGCCTGGGTAACATGAGTTACCATCCAAGCAGCTAAAGGCGCATTAGGATCCATCTGATCAAGTATCTGATGAAGCTGTGGAGCGGTCTCTGCTGCTTGGTGGGCTTTTGTACGGGCCATTTCTACGTTATGATCGGACTTATGTGTACCGTCTGGTTGAATTTCTGTTTCCAGAGGATTTTCTTGTACTAAAGAGTACTTCTCCGCAAGTAACTGATAGATGCCGCGTTTCATATAGTAATATTTACTTAATCCGGTTATAAAATATACGTAGTTGCATTAACTAATAAATAACCTATAATAAAAACACTATGGGAATGTTTGATACTATTACAATTAAAGATACCAAAGATAACGGTATAGAACTACCTTGGACATCAGAAATGTGTGAACTCAATTTACACACTAAAATACCTGAATTTCAAACTAAGGATTTAATAAGCTGTATGGCAAATTATTCTATCGTAGATGGTAGATTGTTATTGCAACGTTCTGGAGAGCGTTGGGAAGATCAAAATTATCACGGCAATCTCAGTCTTTACACATATGTTCAGGACCAGAATCCTGGCAAATATGATTGCTGGGTAGAGTTTCGTGCAATATTCACTAATGGTCAGTTAGAGAGGTACGAGCTGGTAAACTTTGAAAAGAGTGACAACACTAACCGTATCAACAGTGAAAATGAGTATATACGTTTAATACAAATAATAAACGCAAAGTGGTACAACAAATACCTTTTTCACACCACCCCATGGCGTTGGTTACGCAGATGGGTATGGTACGAGTTTTGGGTACGGGCAGGTGACTTTTGCCGTAGAATGAGCTACTTAGCTTGGTGATGGGCCGTCTGTAGGCTTACCGTAACGGCCCTCTACAATTTTCATATTACGGGCGTAGATAATTGACTGGTTAGGGTTCTTATTAACTGTTACCCCTCCGTCATGATAAATAGGAAAATGACCAGTCATTTTATTTGTACCATCAATATGTGTTAGTACTTGTTCAGGTACCTGGTGTATGGTGTACCCCTTAGCAAGTGCTTTCATACAATAGTCAATATCTTCACCGCAGCCTGGAGTAAACGTTTCATCAAGATGTCCGACAGCATTAATAACTTCACGCTTAATAGCAGCACAGAAGAACAAGATCCAGGGCTTACCACCTTGATAGCGTTTAATAACACCAGTAATACCAGCAGTAGGGGCCGTCTTAAACGGATCTACTAAAATATCATACCAGTTGTTAGCTAAAAAGACAGTATCGTTGTTTAGCAAAATAACAATGTCTCCGGTTGAAGCAGAAATGCCCATATTGACTGCTTTTGGGTAGCCTAATGGTTTTGGCCAATACACAACACTTACAGGCTTATCTTTATATGTTGATTGTACTAAGAACGGAGTATTATCTGTACACCCGTTTGATACAACAATGACTTCGCCAAATGTTAAATCAACCGTACTAATAATACTGTCAATACAGTTCTTTAATAGGTCCCAGCGATTAAACGTAGGTATAATAATAGAAAATTTCATTTATTATTACTTAACCGATTTAACTTATTTTGCCAGTACGTTTTATGCGTAAGTGTTAACAGCAGCTGCTGGCTGGTTGCTAACTTCATGAACCACATTACCGTTCTCATTTACTATTTTAGCACTATGGCAATCAGCCGAAGTTGCAAACTGTTGAGCTGCGTGCCTGGTAGGAAACTCGTGCTCAGTAATCTTAAGCACTCCTTCAATCCATTTTAGTAATTTTACTTTATGTTTAGGCATTTTTAAAATATTTGACCCAGACCTTTTGAGTCTTGTTAGTATACTTAGTCAAATTATGTTGATTTATACGAACATTTAACTTAGGAAAATTATACGTTTCACATAGGGCATCCGATATGCTATCACTACTATTAGGATCAGCATTAAAGTACCCACAGCTCCACGGTACCTCTTTAGTTGCAACTAACGGTACACCGGCACTAATTAAGTCAGCTCCAACAATATTAAACGTCTCAGAAAAATTACATTGCATACCGATATCCATTTGACGACAAACCTGTACAAACTGCTCTCTTGGAGTCCATTCATGGCATATCAATTGATGTCCACTATCATATAACTGTTCAAACAAACCTTTTATATTATGTACTACAGGCTCTCCTTTCATTTCAGTACGTCCTAAGTTGACATGAAATCGTAACTTTTTACCGATACGCTCAGCAAATTTAAGTGCACCAAAAGCCTGTAACAAATGATTCTTTAGTGGGCGTATTGCCCCGAAACAACCAACATCAATTGTATCCAATTTTTTAATTATACCTTTTGGTGTCCAATAAGCTTGTGGGTAATAATTTGGCAAATAGAACACTTTATTACCTGCTTGTTCTTTATTTAATCCGTATTTAATACTTGCGTATACCTGAACCTCATCAAGCATACGAGGTGCATTTACCCCCAAGTAGACTTGAGGATAACTAAGGTAATCCATGAGCCAGTTCATTGCTATACCCTCACCTGCCATAAATGGCATTTCAGAATGCAAACGCACAATCCACTTAACGTTAGGGTGTAGCGGAATTAATTCAGCAAACTTGGTAGGCACCACCCACAATGCTTCAATAATAACATGTGTAGGCCGGTGTTTGGTAACTAATCGGTCAATGCAATTATTATCAATAGCTATTTCCATATCAGCTTTGATACCGGATTTATTAAGCATGTCTACTACAAATGATGCAGAATTGTACAAGCCCGTGCTTAAGCCTTTCGGGTTAACCGCAACAGGGTTATAATCCTCTCGGCGCTTAAGGATAAAAAGTATATGAGGGGTACCAGCCATGAATAAAATTATTTACACCACCGGATGCAATAAGCCCGTTTAAGATTGTATTAATTTTTAAGTTGTAACTGGTTGAGTAGTTATAATACCTATCTTAGGACTACCACCAGTTATCTTGTCCATACGTACAACACCCTCAAGATGATCATGTCCCACAAAAGAATAACCATCTGGTTCAGCTATAAACAAACCATCAACTGGTAAAGATCTCTTAGCCAGTTCAGTGTTTTGTTCAGTACCTGGGGTCATATACGCAGTTACGTTATTGTAGAATTTTTCTGGTGTACTAAAAATTGAGTCGTTACATGCTTTAATAAAATCATTTAATTTTAATAGAGGTATAATATCTTGACGGTTTGGGTATTTTTTAGTAATATAATTTCTGATAATTAAATCAATATCTCTTGCGTCCTGCTTAGATACTTTGTACAAATCACTCAACCATTCTACTTCTTCTGGGTCTACTGTGGTGAGAGCATTTTGTACATCTTCAGTTTGGTTGAGTTTAGCAAATAGTTCTGGTAATAGATAGAGCCTTGGCACGTGTTCCCGGGTACGAGTGTTCGGGTTATAAATACCCATTGGCAACTCACCTACCTTAGAAGTAAAATAAACCTTAGAAGCAGAAAGTATTTCTTCAAGGCTATAACCTCTACCGGTTTTGTCTTTAGCAGCAACACTATTAAGCTTGTTTTTAGTTTCTGCATCTAACGTAGCATAACGGCTATAAATTTCTGCTATACCGTTTTGAACACTATTAAGAAAGGTTCGTACTGCGGCACTACCAGCTTGACCAGTACGATCTGATTGTTCAGTATCGCTTAGCCCTTTTACTTCGTATTTGTATTTCTCGTTATTGGCGCTTGGAAACACTACGTCTTTTGACTTACCCGGGCCTTGCACCATTTTAAGTTCATCAATTTTCTTTATAATTTCTTCTTTAGATAAACCATTAGCTTTAGGGTCGCTAAAATTTAATAACATTGCAGCTATTGAATACTCGCCTGGACCGATTGAATCAGTCGGACGGTGATTGTATAATGCTGCTTGTACCTCTGTCCATGCTACCTTAGAGGTGCGAGGAGTATTAGATAAAAATGGATAACTGGCTACAGGCTGTGTTTGAGGTTGTTGTTGTTGTTGCTGTTGTG
>Ga0214192_1002000_pt1 | contig 10887 bp, 13 predicted proteins | sample TroBogEpilimnion_44_FD_153030 | JGI IMG/M metagenome (GOLD analysis project Ga0214192, IMG submission 153030) | Freshwater microbial communities from Trout Bog Lake, WI - 29JUL2008 epilimnion | ecosystem: Environmental > Aquatic > Freshwater > Lake > Epilimnion/Euphotic zone | place: Trout Bog... | reverse complement strand
CGCAGCGCCACGCCGGTTCCCCCCGTGGTCAGGATCAATTGGCAACCCTTGGCAATCTGTTCCCGGATCGCTCGTTGAATATCCCTCTTCTCATCGGGAACCAGGTTTTCGGCCACGACCTTCCAACCAAGGGTTTCGGATGCCTTTTTCAAGGCGGGCCCGCCGAGGTCATCGTAGAGACCTTTCGATGCCCGGTCTGAGATGGTGATGACGCCTACGTTGATTGACATGAAAATATTTTAAAAGAACGGCTGGTTTTTTAAAGAGCAAAGAATGAGCTTCCGCCTCCCGCCGAGGTGTCTTCATTCGAGCCTGATTGCGATGGAGGCTTGACAATTGTCGGTATTACGGTAATTTCTGTATAGACAGAAATGAATGCTACTCCTCATACACTGACACCAGTTCAACAGAAGTTTATTCTGCATTGGGGGGAGATGGGTACGCGCTGGGGGATTAACCGCACGGTGGCTCAAGTGCATGCGCTTCTTTATATTTCCAAAAAGCCTCTCAATGCCGAGGAGATTGTGGAAACCCTTGATGTTGCCCGTCCCAATGTCAGCACCAGCCTCAAGGAACTCCAAGGGTGGGGCATTGTGCGAATGGTTCACGTCATGGGTGACAAAAGGGATCATTTTGAGGCAATGAACGATGTTTGGGAGATGTTCCGCATTGTTCTGGATGAACGCAAAAAACGTGAGGTCGATCCGACTCTCTCCATGCTGCGGGAATGTCTTGCCGAGATGGAACAAGAGTCGCCGGAGGATATTCATACGCGGGCTCGCCTGGAATCCCTCCGGGATTTTTTTGAGGTCACGGATGCCTGGTATTCGCAAGTTCGGAAATGGCCCGCCAGCACGTTTTCAAAGTTGGTCAAAATGGGCGACAAGGCATTCCGTTCCCTGGGTCTTCTCAAATGATTTCAAATCAGGTTCAACAGTATTTTTTAGGGAAAGGCATTTCAGTGAATACAGAAATTACAGAAAACGTTCAGGGATACATCTTTTACGATGATGAGTGCGGGTTTTGTTGCCTCGGTGTTCGACTCCTGCATCAAAGGTTATTGCGCGCGGGCTACCATTTCGTTCCCATGCAAGCCGGTTGGGCGTTGAATGCTTTGCACGCTCCATCTGCGGATTCCCTCGGAGAAATGAAACTCTTGACCCCCGATGGCAAAATTGTGGGTGGGGCAGAGGTATGGGGTAAGATTGCCCGTCACACTTGTTTCATGTATCCGCTTTTCATTTTGCTCCAACTGCCGGGCATGCTTTCCATCGCGGCTGCAGGCTATCGATTCATCGCCACCCGCCGACATCAATTAGTTCGCAAAGTGAACCCTGACTTTAATGCTCAGGGTTATGTAAAGAGGGTGTTTTTTGGAACACCCTGAGGATATCGGAGTGGTAGAGCTATCGAAACCGGGCTTCAGCTTATCGGACCTTGGGTTTCTCAAGCCGTCAAAACCGTCTGGCAGGCCGCCTTGAGTTTCTTCAACTGGCCGGCGGACTTTGCTTCAATGTAGCAGCGAATCAAAGGCTCGGTTCCGCTGGCGCGAAAAGCCACCCATTCTCCCTTGGGGAGAAGAAACTTGAAACCGTCTGTGGTGATGAATTTCTCCACCTTGAAAGAGCCGATTTTATCCAGTCCCTTCGCGAGTCGATTCAGGAGTTCCTCTTTCTTCTGCGGGTGAATGGCGATGTTGATTCGGTCTGTATGAAATTGGCCGCTTTCTTTTTCGATGGATTCCAGAATCTTTCCGAGGGACCGTTTCTCATAGGCCACCAATTCCGCCATCAGCAGACAAGCGAGGATGCCGTCTTTTTCAGGCACATGACCTTTGACACTCAACCCGCCGGATTCCTCGCCACCGACGATAATGGGTTCGCTTTCCATCAAGGCTCCAATGTATTTGAAGCCGACAGGGGTTTCATGAACCTTGACCCCAAGCATCCGGGCCACTGCATCGACTTGATGGCTGGTGGGGACGGTGCGGACCACGGCACCGGTCCATCCACGATTTTTTCTCAAATGATAAAGTGCAAGGGCCAGAATCTGGTTGGGTGTCAACCAGACACCGCTCTTGTCGACAATTCCAAAACGATCAGCGTCCCCATCAAGGCCGAGTCCCAGAGAGGCTTTGCCGGCAAGAATGAATTTTTTGACATCGGCCATTCCCTCCGCATTGGGTTCCGGATGATGGCCGCCAAAAAGAGGGTTCAGTTCGTTATGGAAAACCGTGATCTTTGTGCCGCAATCGGCCAGCAGCGTATCCAGATAGCCATGACCAGTGCCATACATCAGTTCCACAGCCACCTTGAGCTTGGCCTTCTTGATGGCGTCAAAATCAATCAATTTCCGGATTTGTTTGAAGTAATCCGGCATGGGGTTGATGGTCTTGCAGCGGAAAGTGCCAGTGAGCACGCTTTTAAAGCACCACTTTTCTTGCACCCGCTTTTGTATGGCCGACTCGATTAACTTTGTGACATCCGGTGTCGCCGGGGCACCGTTGTAAGTCGAAAATTTCAACCCTTGATACTCCGCCGGGTTGTGGCTGGCGGTCATGTTGATTCCCCCGATGGCTTTGCGGTGGCGAATGGTGTGGGAGATGACCGGGGTGGGGGTGTCGCGTTCGCAGAGAAGCGGGGTGAAACCGCTGGCAGTCAAAATCTCTGCGGCAGCCAGTGAGAATTCCTTTCCCAGAAAACGGGTGTCGTAGCCTAGGATGATCACCGGCTTGCGACCCCGGATGGGCGAATCGGACCTCTTCAGTTCAGCATTGAGGTAATCCGCAATGCCCTGCGTTGCCAGGCGCACATTCTCAAAAGTGAAGTCACGTGCGATTAACCCGCGCCAACCGGATGTGCCGAATTTGATGTCTGACATTTTATGTGAGGTGGAAAAAACTGAATTTTACCGGCTCCAGTCGAATGCCTTTTTCTTGTAAGCGTAGATGTAACCCACGAACAATATGGCCATGAAACTGAGCATGGAACCAAAGATCAGAGCGGCATTTTCAACCAGCATTTGCCGGTAGACCACTGCCCAGGGATACATGAAGATGACCTCAATATCGAATACGATGAAGAGCATGGCGACGATGTAAAACTTGACCGAAAGCCGGACTCCGGCCTGGGTGATCGGCAACATGCCGCATTCGTAGGGTGAATCCTTGGTTTTGTTGCGTTTACCCAGTTTGCCAAGGAGATCCGAGGCCATCAACGTGCCAAAGGCAAAAAGTGTGGCGAGGATGGCTAGCATCAACACCGGCAAATACTGCAATAATTGCGACTGTTCCATGACTTAATTAAAGAACCTTTGTTGCGGTTGGCAAGTCCAATCGCGCTAATTTCATCCGTTTGATTTGAGATCCAAACCGAGGATGGCCCTTAATTGAGGGTGAAATTCCTCCGCCACAATGTATCCCACGCACGCCTTTGAACCGCATCGGCAAGGGTGCTCTCGAAAATCCAAAAGGTCGTAATTGTAGTTGAACGTGATTTCTTCGCCTTCCTGGATGGATCGAAGAGCAATAATCCAGATCGACGCATCCTCCAATCGTGCCTCGGCATTGGGTTCGCAACTATGGTTTAACAAACGCGCGGGATTCCAATCCACATTTCCATCCAGATCCCATTCATCGTTGAATGAAAAAATGTATGGGTTCTTCAACTCGCACTGGCGGATGGATTCGGCCTTGGTGATCCGGCGTCCCTGGTATTCCACCAGTTTGGAATCCGATGGAATGAATCTACGCGCGAACCCACCCGTTCCATGGATGGCGGACTCACGAAATTCTACAAACTCGTTCTGAACCGGAACGTCCATGGAAAAGCCTCACAAAGAGTCACTCGCTTTGATCGCCCAGCGCAATTTTGCACTGGATGCCCGCGGATTGGAGCGCACTTCCTCGGCAGAGGGACGAATAATATCATCAGCAATTTCCTGATAAATACCTTCTCTCTGTCCATTTTGAAATGATTTTTTCACCCGACGATCCTCCCCCGAATGGAATGTGAGAATGGCTGCGCGACCGCCGGCTTTGAGGCAGGAAGGGAGATTCCTCAGGAAGGTCTCCAAGGCACCGAACTCATCATTGACTTCGATGCGCAAGGCTTGGAAAACCCTTCGCTGGCTGGACTGCACATCGGCGTCGTTCCGTTTCATTGACTTCAGGCAATCATGAATGATTGCGGAAAGGCGTTTGGTGTTGTGAATGGGGTTGCGCTCGCGGGCTTCGACAATAGCGGTGGCTATGGCATCGGCGTAAGGTTCATCCGAGTTTTCCACCAGAATGGAGGCCAATGTTTCCGGTCCGACCTTTTGAAGGTAAGCAGACGCGGGTTCGCCTTTCTGCGGGTTCATTCGCAGATCAAGAGGTCCGTCAAACTTAAAGGTAAAACCGCGTTCTGGATTGTCAATTTGCATGGAGGACAACCCGAGGTCGGCCAGAATCACATCCATCCCTTGGAATCCTTCCTCGTTTATAAATCGTGCCGCCCCGGCAAAATTGCTGCGACGAACCACCAGAGCCTGCGGGTCTTGAAGAAGGCTTCTCAGGCGCGCTTCGGTTTTCGGAAGTTCAATCGGATCCACATCCATGCCCAGAAGTTTTCCTCCCGGTTGGATGGCCCTAAGAATTTCCGCAGCGTGACCCCCAAACCCCAGCGTGGCATCCAATGCGATATCGCCTGGCTTTGGATGCAGGATCTCAAGTATCTCGGGGACACAAATGGGACGGTGAGTTCCTGCCAGCGTTTTGCCTCCTGCTAAAATTTTCGCGGCAATATCCGGATGTTTCTCTGCCTGGAGCTCCTTGTATTTCTCGTGAAAATGGCGGGGGTTACGTCCACTATAACGTGGGCGGCGTTTGTGGATCTTGGCTTCCGGAGATGCGGGCGTGCCCGGGTTATTGGTTTCTTGATTCAATCAATCCACAGCATATCGCGGAAAGAGCTTTGGAAAAGTAAAATCAAATTAATTCGGGGTGCTCCCACGCAACTCTTGAGATTGAACACCGATTACTTAAGCGGAATGAATCAGAACAACTCGACCCGTAATCCGGTCTCCACGCGAACGGTTTTGGCTATCTGAGAAAGGGTTTTCAGGCGCAGGTGTCCCACATTGGTACCAAGCATGGGACGGCTTGCGGAGTATATTTGCACCAGGGAAATGGTCGCCCCTGCAGCAGTGATTTCCTTCAAACGACCGCAATATTCTAGTATTTCCAAGTCCGAGGGTTCCTTTTCGTTTATCAGCGGAAAAAGGCTCTGGATGACCACAGGATGATGTTTGCCTGTGAGGATGATGTTCGATACGACTTTGGATAATGGAATGTCAGCATGATTGACACGCTGCATGTAATCCTCCGAGCCGGCTTCCAACTTGGCCCAGATCTCGTCTTTTGTCGTCAACAGCTTGAGGGAACGTTGAATGTTTTCCTGGTCCAGATTCGAAGCATTGGTGATGACGACGATTTTATAAAAGGAAAATCTTCCCTGAGCTCTGATATGAGAAACCGCCTCCAAAATCTCCGGGAACTGGGGGCAAAGCGTGGGTTCACCGTGGCCGCTGAGGGCGACATGACGGAGTTGAAGGAGTTCCTTAGGTAGTTTGCTGTAGTAGTGTCGTTTGCGAATCTCGCCAGAGTTTATCAATAACAAGGTTTTTTGAAGTTCCTGAGTGGCAAGCGCGACATCCACCTCGCTATGGACGGACTGTGAGCCGTGATCAATTTCACAATAAACACATTTAAAGTTGCACTCGTTGTTTGGATTTAGGTTCAAACCCACGGTCAATCCACCCGCCCTTGCGGACATGACTACGTAAACGTATTTGTTCCCCAGAAAATCCCTGGGAAAGCCGAATGCGGAGGCTGGGTGGGTTTTGGGTTCGCGGTGGGTGGATGCCGGAGTCGGCAATATCGAACCCGTCACAAAATTTATCGAGCGGGGTGTTTGTTCAGAGGTCATGATCAGATTAAGATTAACGGCTTTTGGATTCTCGAGTGTTTACATAATTTGTTTATATCTTCTTATTCTGTAATCTGTGCCGAATGATCGCGGACGGATACACGGATTTTGTCCAATACAAGGCTTCTATTGTGGGATCCGGAAAACCATTTAATGACATGCAGGACAGCAGTGGACCCCTGTGGATGCCATGATGGGACTGACGTAAGGGATGCCCAGCGACATGCCTCGAAGAACCAGCAGAATCCCCGTGAGGCACAGGCTATAGGGAATCGCTTGTTGAAACCGGATTCTCAGCCGTTGATTCAACATTATCCCAAAAAGCCCGATTCCGAGCATCATGGGTAATGTTCCCAATCCAAACAGAAACATGAATTCCATGCTGCCGGGAAAGCTGCCCGCCGCCAAAGAGGCGGCTGAAGCCATATAAACCAGACCGCAGGGTAAAAGTCCATTCAGCAAACCCAGAACGAAAACGGAAGACAGCGTTCGACGCTGAAGAACATTCACAAGTGCCGTTCGAAGTTTTGATTGAAGAAGGGTGGGGGAGAATTTACGAGACCACTTCAGCCTCCCGAATGCGGCGATGATGAGTATAATTCCGGCGAAAATCGACAATCCTCGCTGGAATCCCGATAGCGCGAAACTCATTCCGATGAGTCCAAACAAACCTCCCAAAAGAACGTAGGTTAATATCCTTCCTAAATTATAAGCCAATCTTCCCAAAATGAAGGATGCCTTGGTGGAACCTGTTTTAGGCAGAGCCAGTGCGAGTGGTCCGCACATTCCAGCGCAATGCAAACTCCCCAAAAATCCCAAAATCGAGGCACTCAGAAAGATCATAAGTTCCAGAAACTACGGGTTACTTTATTACTACCTCTTGATCGCGATAAAAGTCCACATTTTCGGAGGTCCAATAAACTTTTAGTTTCCATAAGCCGGGTTGGCATTTGGATACGTCCAAGGACTGGGTTCCGGAATTGTTACTCATAAACGGTTGTTCGCGATCCAAAGTGCTGTCCGAGGGACGGTACATTTTGATTGTGCCTCGGATCGGGGTTTTTATTTGTCCTTGAGGCAATGTGATGAGCACCGTTTTGGTCAAAGCGACGTAGGAAATGCGGATGGTGTCCTTGATTTTTTCGGCATGGTTCATTCGATTGATCTGATCCTGATATCGAATTTCATCTTCATAGTAATCGCCTCGGACCAATTCCATTTTTTGCCCCGAAACATAGCCCGCCAGCAATATTGTGCCGGTGATAAACAGGACCAAATATGCGGCAATTGCCGTGGGCCAGGGATTGAATGTGCTTTTCGCAGTAATGGTGGTCATATTGTTGTTATTCTCGGGGGCCAATGAATGCGGTTTGTATGGAATCCATCTTCTTGCCATTGGAGTAAACTCCGATATGCAGTTCTGTGTGATTTCCTTTGATCTCGGAAGGCGACAGCTCAATCAATAGAGATGCGGAGGTAATCTGCTCGCGAGGAACCAAAAGCGGTTTTCCTCCCATGACAGACAGTTTGCCTTTGGAGTCGATCAGTCGGAGTTCAACCGGCATGTCTCTGGAGGTTTTGTTCACCAGTCGCAGGGTATAAATGTTTTCGATGTTGCCTTCCTGGGTGGTTTGGAACAGTGCACCGGGAGCACGCAAGATGGTCACTTCCACCATGGGGCGCGTGATCACAAGCGTGAGAAAAACACATACGAGAGCAGTCAATACAACCACATAGCCTTTCAAACGAGGGGTGAACCGGAAGGATTGGCCGGATTCAATGCTGTTGAGTGAGGCATGTCTGACAAGACCTGGTGGCATTCCCAGTTTTGACATCACAGAATCACAGGCGTCCATGCAGGCGGTGCAATTCACGCATTCCATTTGAGTGCCGTTACGAATATCAATGCCGGTAGGGCAGACGGCGACACAGAGCTTGCAATCGATACAGTCCCCAAACCCCTCCGCTGTGCGGTGGTTGTGTGTCTCATCTTTGTGCCATGCAGCGCGATGTTCCCCGCGCTTGTGATCGTAAGCAACGACGAGGGTGTTTTCATCTAACATGGCCGACTGAAAGCGTCCGTAAGGGCATATAAACGTGCAAGCTTGCTCCCGGAAACGAGCGAATATTGCGTAGAAAAGGAGCGTGAAGAGTATCATGAAACCGAGGCCCCCCAGGTGGTTATGGGGATCGTCCCGTATGATGTGGATCAAGGCATCGCTTCCAATGATGTAGCTGTAAAGCGTGTTTCCGATCACAAATGACAAGGCAAAAAATACCGCGTGCTTGGTGCCTTTGATGAGTATTTTTCTCGCTGAGAAAGGTGCGGAATCCAAGGCTTTCTGCTGGTGTGAATCTCCTTCAATGGCATATTCAATTTTCCTGAAGACCATTTCCATCAGCAAAGTTTGGGGGCAGGTCCAGCCGCACCATAGCCTGCCAAAGGCAGTGGTGAAGATGATGATGGAAGTCAGGAAGATCAACATTGCCACAGCAAAGAGCGCCATATCCTGGGGCCAGAAGATATGTCCGAGGATGGAGAACCTTCGCTCGATGATGTTCATCATCAATAACGGGTTGCCGTTGATCCGGATGAAGGGTCCGGTGAACATCACCGCCAGCAGAAGCCAGCTCACATAGGTGCGGGCCTTGTAGAAACGTCCATCAACCATTTTTGGATACAACCAGCGACGGCCTCCATCCTGGTCTGCGGTGGCAATGTGGTCGCGGAAATCCTTCCAGTCCACATCTTGCACGGATGTTTGTTCCTTATGTTCGGGCTCTTCCACTGCGGAACAACCTTTCCCACACTTGCCGCCACAACCGGTGATTTTCTTTTTGAGACACATATTCTGCAAGGCCAGTTGTCCGCCAACGGAATCGCTTAGTCGTATTTGTTTGGAACCTCAGGCTGTTGTTGGTTCTCGGGTGGTTTCGGGTTCACGGGATGCGTTCCACGAAGTGTGTAAATATAACTCGCCACGGCTTCGATTTCCTCGGGCTTCAAAACTCCTTTCCAGGTCAGCATCCCTTTCTCAGGCACGCCATTGACGATGGTTCGAACATTATCCACAAAGTTGGAGCCGTGAATCCAATAATCATCGCAGAGATTGGGTCCCACCAACCCGCCGCCGTCCGCCCGGTGACAAGGTGCGCAAAGGTTGCCGAAGACCTGGTGTCCCTGATCCAATATCTGCGGGTCTTTGGAGGGTTGAAGCGTGCCCAGGGTGGCTTCAAACTTGGCCAGTGAGGCTGCTTTAATCTCGTTTCCAATTTTCATTTCCTTCTCGTACTCCGCTGCCATGAGATCGCCTGCGCCAAAAACATGGTAATAGAGCATGTAGATGAATCCGAAAATGATTGTGATGTAAAACAACCAGAGCCACCAGCTGGGCAGGTTGTTGTCGAGTTCGCGAATCCCGTCTGCCTCGTGGTCCAGTAGCAGCGGATCGTTTTTGATGGGATCATTGTTCATCGTCTTTGTTTCCTTTCACAGTGGGGTTGGTCTCACAATTTTCGAGAGGCATCGTGCTCATCGTTGCCATGAAATTTTTGTTCTGGAGGCAGACCCAAATCAGACTGCCCATGAATACCGTGAAGAACAGAAGGATGGAGATGACACCGTAATTAGCGATCCCTCCGATGGCTGTCAGGACTTTTTGTACGAGTGACATATATCAGGGAGTTTTTGGTGAGTTAATGTCGAGTTGAGCTGTTTTTGCCGGCTCCACTGGCTTGACTACTGCTGGAGCAGCCTTGATGTCTTTGCCCAGCCGTTGCAGGTAGGCAATGACTGCGATGATTTCTTTATCAGGATCCGTTTTCACACTCGCTGTTTTCAGACTCGCTGTGATTTTGAGCTGTTGAGCTTTTAGCTCATCCAGAGCCGTGGCCTCATAACCATCGGGATAGGGAACGCCCACCCGGCGGAGCGCGCTGATGCGAGCGGGCAGGGAGGAAGTATCGAGTGTTTGCGTCAACAACCAGCTATAACGTGGCATGATGGACTGGGGGGATGTCGTTCTAGGATCATCCAGATGGTTATAATGCCAAGCATCGGGATATTTTCCGCCTTCACGGTGCAGGTCTGGTCCAGTGCGTTTGGAACCCCAAAGGAATGGGTGGTCATAAACAAATTCACCCGCTTTGGAGTATTCGCCATAGCGCTCGGTTTCGGAACGGAATGGACGAATCATCTGGGAATGGCATCCCACGCAGCCCTCGCGAATATAGATGTCGCGCCCCATGAGTTCCAAGGCGGAGTAAGGCTTGACGCTGGAGATCGTGGGGACGTTTTCTTTGACTACAAACATGGGAATGATTTCCACCATTCCTCCGATGAGGACGGCCACCAAGGCGAGCGCTGTAAGGATCATGGGCTTGCCTTCGAGTACGCGGTGACCGAAAGACTTGTGCTCGGCACCAACGATGTGGTTTTTGTAGGAAACTGCCTGGGCCTCGGTGTCAGGTGCAAACACACCGCTCTTGGCCGTTTTATACAGATTGTAGGCCATCAGGTAGGTTCCAAGGATGTAAAGGGTTCCGCCGATGGCGCGCATGCGATACATCGGGATGATATTGACCACCACTTCCAGAAAGTTGGGATATTGCAGAAAGCCGTCCTTGTTGAATTGTTTCCACATCATGCCCTCGGTGACGCCTGCGGCATACATGGGCACGATGTAGAACATCATTCCAAGAAGGGCGATCCAGAAATGGTAGTTCGCCAGTTTAACGGAATAGAGCTTGGTATTGTAGAGCCTTGGGAAGAGGTAATACAACATGCTGAAGGTCAGAAAACCGTTCCAACCCAATCCGCCCGTATGCACGTGGGCAATTCCCCAGTCTGTATAATGAGAAAGGGCATTCACACTCTTGATTGCGAGGGTGGGGCCTTCAATCGTGGCCATTCCGTAAGCCG
>Ga0214192_1001999_pt1 | contig 10892 bp, 6 predicted proteins | sample TroBogEpilimnion_44_FD_153030 | JGI IMG/M metagenome (GOLD analysis project Ga0214192, IMG submission 153030) | Freshwater microbial communities from Trout Bog Lake, WI - 29JUL2008 epilimnion | ecosystem: Environmental > Aquatic > Freshwater > Lake > Epilimnion/Euphotic zone | place: Trout Bog... | reverse complement strand
ACATTTATAAAGGTGGTAATTCTCAACAATCATTTTATTGTTTATCTATTAGTTTTATGGATGTAACTACAGGAGAAACTTTTTATTTTAGTCAAGATATCAAAGGTGATTATACGATGATTTTACAAGAAATGTCACGTATTACAATATCATATACACCAAAAGAATTAGTTATCATATCAGATGAAAAAGATCTAGTAATTAATCTAAATCTAAATTATCATAATCATATTTCTACCAATTTGAAAATGTTTCAAACTGTGTCTTATCAAAATGCTATTTTAAAAAAGGTATACCCAGAAACAGGATTATTAAGTCCAATCGAGTATATTGATCTTGAAAAAAATTGTGATATGTTAATTAGTTTTGTCTATTTGATTAATTTTGCATATGAACATAATGAACTTATCATTAAAAAATTACAAAAACCTACCATGGTTCAAATTGATTCCCATTTACGATTAACAAATTCATCTGCTGAACATCTTAATATTTTACCAAAACAAGGAACTCAATCAAGTATTCTTCAATTATTGAATACATGTGATACATCAATTGGTCGTCGTTATTTTAAAGAATGTTTGATTTGTCCTTTAATTAATATCGATGAAATTGAAGAAAGATACAAACTCACTGAATATATGATTGAAAATGATTGTTATAAAAAAATTCGTCCTTATTTACAAAACATAAAAGATCTAGAAAGATTATTTCGTCGTCTTTCATTAACTATTCTACATCCTTCTGAAATGATACAAATTGATTCAAGTTTGAAAGCAATTCAATCTATCCAAAATATTGTAAAAGATGTGATTGAAGTACAATCAATCAATCCATTTATGACTGATTATACAAATAAATGGGATATGGAAAAAATGTCTACTGGAGACATTAATTTTTATAAGACTGGTGTACATTCCTATTTAGATGAATTATCTATGAAAATAGAAGATTTACATTCTTATTTTCGTAAAATTGTAGATGATGCTAATAAAACAGATCAATTTTTTAAATTAGAAGTAACTAGTGAACGTCAAGATTACCAAATCATTATTACAAAAAAAAGGTATGAAACATATTGCGAGCGATTAAAAAAACCATCGCCATTTACATATCAACCTTTATCTGCATCTAATAAAACAGTATTAAAAGTAACTTTTCAAGGTATGCGTGAAAAACAAGAAGAATTGCATTCTTTAACATCTGAATTGCGACTATTAGTGAAAGATCAGTATATTAAAGAACTAGAATCATTTGATATTTATCAAGAAATGATGGGAGATATTGTTACATTCATTAAATATGTTGATTTTCATGTGACATGTGCAAAAAATGCTATCAATTATAATTATAAAAAACCTACTGTTAATGAATCTAAAAACTCATTTATTTCTGCAAAGAAACTACGTCATCCATTGATCGAAGTTTTTCAAAAGGATGTTCCTTATGTGCCTAATGATGTTGAATTAAATGAATCTGGTATTCTACTTTATGGCATCAATTCTGCTGGAAAATCAAGTTATATGAAGTCAGTTGGTGTAAATTTGATTATGGCTCAAGCTGGTATGTTTGTTGCATCAGAATCATTTGAGTACTCTCCTTATGATAAAATATTCACTCGTATTCCTGGAGGTGATAATATATTTAAAGGTCAGTCAACATTCGTTGCTGAGATTTCTGAATTAAGATCTATTTTAAAGTATAGCACAAATAGATCACTTATTATTGGAGATGAAGTTGCTTCGGGGACAGAATCAGTATCAGCGGTATCAATTGTTGCAGCTGGTATTAAGATGTTATCAGAACGAAAATCGTCTTTTATTTTTGCAACCCATTTACATGAAATTGCGAATTTAGAAACCATTAAAGAATTAAAAAATGTATTTATCTTTCACATATCAGTGATGTTTGATGATGAACTTAAATTATTGATTTATGATAGGATATTAAAACCTGGTAGCGGTCAAACCATGTACGGATTGGAGGTATGTAAATCATTGGATATGCCAGGTGATTTCTTACATCTTGCAAATACAATTCGACAAGAGTATTTAGGTCTTTCCAAAACCGTTATTGATATGAAAAAATCAAGGTATTCTTCTGATGTTTATATGGATATATGTTGTATTTGCGAAAATAAATCCCAAGAAGTACATCATATTAAAGAACAAAAACTGGCTAATAAAAAAGGATTTATTGAAAGTCATCATAAGAATGATAAACATAACTTGATGGCTATATGTGAAAAATGTCATGATGCTATACATGCAGGTAAAATTAAAATTGATGGATATAAACAGACAAATAAAGGAGTTAAATTGATAGTAAAATAATAAATATTTAATTTATTATAAATGTCCGAAAGAGCAATAATGTTACGAAAAGAAAGAGAACTTGCAAAAAAATTAGCAAAATTGGAAGTAAATGAAGATGATTCTAGATTTGATACAATATATAAAAAAAAATTAAATGAAATAAGAGATATTAGAGAAAAAGAAGAATATAAAAAATTAAGACCATCATCGCCTAAGCGATCATCGCCTAAGAGACCATCACCACCTAAGCGATCATCATCGCCTAAGAGACCATCACCACCTAAGCGATCATCACCACCTAAGAGACCATCACCACCTAAGAGACCATCACCACCTAAGCGATCATCGCCTAAGAGACCATCACCACCTAGAAAATATATACCCAAAGTAGTTGAAGACTTACAAATACGAAAACTAAATATTGAAGTCAAACATGCATTACCAGAGTATTTAATAAAATTAAAACAAAAAGTCGATTCATTAGATAATGATAACTATAGTATAGAATTACTTGAAAAAGATATTGAAAAAGACTCATTTATACAAAGAGCTATTAATGCAGAAAAAGAAGCATTAGAATATAAATTAACAGTGTATCAAAAACTTTCAAAAGTAAAATGGCAAGTAGAAGATGAAAGAGAAGATAAAATGTCAGGTGAAATTAGTATAAATTTAAATAAGGTAATTAAAGATATTATTAAGGAAGTAAACCATACTTTATTACATTTACCTACTATAAGAGAAAAACGTGAAGAATTATTAAATATTTTATATGATCCTGTAAATGGAATTGTTACTTTACAAGGAAATAGTCGCCAAAATGTTCGTTTATTTTTAATCAAAACAATTTATATGTTCATAAAGGTTCCATCTTTTTTCTTTAATGGATTTATTAATTTTATGTTGACAGGATCTGCTGGAAGTGGAAAAACAAAAATAGCAAATGTAATTGCTCACACGATGCAAAATTTAGGCATATTAATACGACAAAATATAATGGTAGTAACAAAACAAAATTTAATTGGACAATTTATAGGACAATCTGGACCAAAGACTCGTCAAGTATTAGCTCAATCTATTGAAGGTGTTTTATTTATTGATGAAGCATATACTCTTACACCGTGTCCAGATGAAAAAGATTCTGCTGGATTTAGCGATGAATCAGTTGGTGAATTGATTAATTTTATTGATAAGTTTATTGGTTGTATCGTTGTTATTGTTGCTGGTTATAAAGATAAAATGAATGACTGTTTTTTGAAATTTAATGAAGGTATGAGTAGACGTTTTCCTAAAATAATTGATTTATCTCCATATTCAGGTAATGATTTGTTTCAAATATTTGAAACATTTTTATCAGAAAGCATTGATATACATAAATTATTAACAAAAGATCAGCGTATTTATATCAACAGTATGATTAATGTTTTAGCTGAAAAAAATGTATTTACTAATCAAGCTGGAGATATGCTTAACTTATCAAAAACAATTGGAGAGGATGCTGTATTGTATTCTGGTAAATACACAGAGAAAATGATACTTTTATCTTTTAAGAAATTTTGTGCTACGAAAGGCATAGAAATATATTCTGTCGAATAAAAATAATATTTTTAAAATCTAGTCAATTTTAAAAATAAAAATATTGAATCCACACACACATTTTAAATACGATGATATACGTTAAATCAAATATTATTTAACCATTATTATATTCTAAAATACATAATTTAACAAAATTTTCGTATATCCTTAATATTAGACTATTATTATTAAATTAATATGATTTATACGAAAATTTTGTTAATTTTTAAACAATTTTTTGTTATTTTTTCGTATATTCTATAAATTAGAATGTATATATGTGAATATTGTAAAAAAGAATTTAATAAAAATTTTATTTTAAATCGTCATCAACGAGAATCAAAGAAATGTATTTCTATAAAAACAAATATAACTATAGAAGATTGTTTTAGATGTAATTTTTGTAATAAAGAATTATCATCAAATCAAAGATTAAAATCACATATGAATATATGTAAGAAAAAGCCTATCGAAAAAGATGATAAAAAATATGAGGATTTAGAACAAAAAGTAAATGAAATGACAAAAGTAATAGAAAAGCTTAAAACCACCAATATTACTATTAATAATACAGATAATTCAACAACAAATATAATGAATAACTATACTCCATTATTAAAATACATGACATCTGACGTCATTAAAGAGACATTTGAGAAGAATTATACTATCAAAGATCTTTCAGGATCTCAAAAAGGATTAGCAAATTTTACATCAAAACATTTTTTATCAGGTAAAAACAAAGCTGTTTATTTATGTACAGATCGTTCACGTCAACATTTTGTTTTTCCAGATGAAAAAGAAAAAACGATTGAAGATCAAAATGCAATGATTTTAATAGCTTTAGTATCAAAAGGGTTTGGCGCTGTTAAAAAGTTATATAAAAAACAACTTACAGAGTTAAATAATAAATTAAAAAAATTTCAAGATGCTGATAATCTTCTAATGATCACTGAAACATTTCGTGAAATTAAAAATTTAGAAAATAATTATCAACAGATTTTATCTACACAAGATGAAGGCGATAATTATCGTACTCAATTGTCTAAAATACTTCCATCTAATATTGACAATAGACTCTTAATTGATAGTGCGCTAGAAAATTTCAGTGAAGAAGATGAAGAAGATGAAGAAGATGAAGAAGATGAAGAAGATGAAGAAGATGAAATAAAAGAAGATGAAATAAAAGAAAATGAAATAATTAAACCAACTATACCTATTTTATACGATAAAACAGCCCGAAATATTGGAGGAATTACTTATGGCAAACTAAGACTATATAAAAATCATTACCAAAAAACTGGAAAAATTGTCATGCCTAACCATTATGTAACCAATGAATACTACAAAAAAGAGTTTTTATTATACTTGAATTCTGACGAATAATCTGGATTAAACTTTATTTAATATTTACAAAAAATTTACGGTATACTGGAGCATCAATAATTTTTTTTAATTCACTAATTTTATGTTTCATTGACCTTTCATTGATGCCTAAAAAATCATTCATACGTGTTTGTTCAACTGTTTCATCTTCCCAAACACTATCAATTGTTTTAACAAACTCTGTACACTCAATATCAAATTTTGTACAAGGTTTATCAAGATTATTTGTAATGTATTCTGTATTTCGCATCTTTTCATCCGATTTTAAATCTGATAACAAGTCTTTTAAATCTTTTAATCTATTTTCACTTGGTTTTTTACCCATTATTTTCATAATAGAATTGTATCTTTTTATATCTTTTTGATGTTTATTTGTATTAATTCTTCTTTCTAAATCTCCTTGTGGGTTAAGCAAATGATATAAATCATTAATTACAAATTTAAGACTAACAATTGGAGGTTCAGTATCATGTTCTCGATTTTGAATATATTCATACTTACATGTCTCTTTACTAAATAAAAAATCGTAAGGAGCTGTTTTTTTATAAAAATAAAAAGGGCCGCCATACAATGGATTATCAATTTTTATTTTAAAATTAATATCAATGGATATAATTATCATACAATCTGTATCATCTTTACTTCCACCACGATCTTCATAACAATTTCCAACATAGTTTGTTCGTATTGTTATATAATCATCGATGAATTCGTCAGATGAAATTGATCCTATAATTTGATCATTGACAATAATAGATTTATGAACACTAAAATCCAAAGTTGAAATATGACCAGCCATATAAATGATTGTTTTTGCAATTTTTGGAAAAATATTTTTTACATTTTCTAGACTATAATAATATAAACATAATTTTGAATCAATATCATTCGTGATTTGATCACCAAATTCTTGTGTATAGTATCGGATAGATTCACCTCCAGTTTTGTAAAGTCTTCCAATATTACTCTTTTGTAAATTTTTATCTGTAGCAGCAATAAAATGATTTAGAATTGTACGTATACTATATGGGATAAGTAATGATTTTGATCCTTTTTCAACTGTCAAAGAGCTATTAAGAATAGGATCAATATTGATCCCCATTTTATCAAAATAATTTGTCATGAAATCTCCAAATACACGTTCATATGTACGATCAAAATTGTTTGAATTTCTTATATTTAATAAAGGTATAATAGGGTTAAGATATGTAAATAGTTCATCTTTCATTTTTAATTTAAACTCAAATTTCTTCATAAAGTCTATTTTTTGTTCTCTTGTTGTTAAATCAAATAAAAATTTCATTTCAGATAGATTTAATTTAGGGAAAGACTCTACATTAAATTTAATTTCAGTATAATCTCCTTTATCTTCTCTTTTATCTTCAACTTTCACTTCTTCCATATCTTCTTTCATAAGATTTTTATACTCGTATGAAATGGTTGTAGTACCAGATTTATATACTAAATTAATTCCTGGTGGTAATAAAACTTCTGATTCAGTGTTTAAAGGGTCTAACATAGGAACATATAATCCAATATTATTTTTATAAGCATATATGTGGAACATACAACATGGTTTTTCTTTAAATATATATGCAATAGAAATATCTAAAGAAGTTGATAAAAATTGAGAAGTTTGGTGAGTTTTTTGAAATTTTTCAATATTATCTTTCTTTGTTTCAGAAATTCCACGATATAATATCATATCTTTTGTAAACCTGCTTTTATTGATAAGTTCTGCAAGTTTTTCTAAAATAAAAAGTTCAACATAGGTTAACTTTATACCTTTTCTCATTTTCTCATTTAATATTTTATATTGACCTGAATCAGATGTATACCATTCTAATACGATTTTATCAGTATTTTTGAATGGTCCTGTAAATTCAAACTCTAAATTTTGATATATGGGATATTCTTCTAGATTTTCATTAAAAGGATTTATGACTACAGTTTTATCACTTTTTTCAATAGAATTTAATGCAGTAGATAGTGTTAACATATGATAAAAATTATAATTATGACCAATAAAACCTAATAATTCGTTAATTTGATCAAATGATAATTTTGTGAAACTGCATTTTAAAAATTGAGGAAATGTAAACTTACATTGTGTATGTGTAAGTGTACTAGAACATACACAACCATTTCTGTTCATAGAACCTTCTAAATATTCTCTATCGATTTGATAAGGATAGGTAGATATCCAATTTTCATTCCAAACCATATCAAAAAAATGGGATAGATAACTATCATTTTCTATTTTTTCATCTAAATGGATACTTTCAATATAGACAATTTTATTGCCAAAGTGAGACCTACAACATCTTTTACATCCAAAAAAAATTAAAATTTTTCTAAATAGAGTTTCTTCTTTATCTTCTATTATTTTAGATTCTGTCATTAATTTATGACGTTGTATATCTTTTTCTGATTTTCCTTTTAAATAACGTGTCAATATATCTTTAGGATTAGATAGCAATGATTCGACTAAATCATTGATAAAATATTCTCTACTGAGTACAGGTGGTAAATTTTGAGATTGTCGATTTATATCATCAAATACTAGATTATTTTCTTTTATTTTATCTTCAATGGATATATCAAGAGAGTTAATTTTTATATTGTTATTATTATTAAATTCAATATCCATCGAATTACTCTCTATATGAACATTAATAAAAATAGCTAGAAATGTATAAGGCGTTCCTTTACATAAGATAGATATACACTCTGGAATATTTTTATTCCCAATTTTACACTTGAAATTTTTTCCAGCAAACATAAATTCAAAATCTAAATCTTCTTCCCATCTTATCATGCTTTCTTTATTCATGATATTTACCATTTCATATAAACAAGCCAGATTGTTTTGATAAATCATATTCATATTTTTCTTTAGTGGACTTTCCAAAAATATTTTCACATCAATATCATTAACCAATAATACTTCTTCCGTATGGTAACGAACAGCTTCTCCTCCAGCTTTTACAATTCTCCCTAAACTATGGTCACGAAGTTTTCGATCTGTTAAATAAATAAATGTATTAATATATTGACGTAAACTGTGTTTACTTTTACCAGATTTTTCTTCAAGAAGAATAGTATTTAAAAAATTTTTTAATTTTGAAAAATCAATCATTGTGTCATTAGAATCAAAAATGGATGAAATGTTTATTTTAAAATGTTCTAAAAATTGTAAAAATATATTAACTGAATTATGTTTAAATAAAGAATCGCATAAAAGAATAGTTGATAAAGCTTCATTTTGTGTAAATAAATTCATAATATTTTGATCTCTTTTTTTATTGAAAGGAAATTCATATATGGATGTTTCTGTATAAACATGAGATAATAAAATTTTATAGCCTTCTTTTGAAAGTGTTTGTAAATAATTTGGATTAGGTGCTGCTAGTAAAGGTTTATATTTATCTATATCTTCAATTACACAGAAATCAATAATTATTAAAGGATATCTTTCGAATTTAAATGCATCTATTTCTTCACTAATACTTCTAAGACGCTTTTTACTTGATATGTATAATGTTAATGATTGTGTATTAAATATTTTTTTCACGATTTTATTAGATAGTTCTATCTCACAATTATATTTAAGATTGAGACTAATATTTTTTAATGCATTACTCCATTTTTCTATTTGATCTGTTATATTACTTGACATTACTAGAATATTAATATCTTTCATTGTATTTTCTAAATCTGCTTGTAAAATAACTTTATCATATTCAAATGAAATAAGAGGTCTTGTCTGATCAATTTCTATTTTTTTCAATTTATCCATCAGAACAAGGTATGAATATGTTCCATAAGTTGTCGAAATAGAACTAAACTCAGGTAACATTACATTTTTCAAGTTATCTGATATAAAGGGTAATATGTCAATAATAAAATTATTTATATAGATCCTATCATTCACATTAACTAAATTCATTTATATTAAATGATTTTAATATTTAAAATCATTCTTTAAAACGTTGTATACTCATTTAATACGAATGTTATATCAAGCTTTATTTTATTAATTTTATCTATAGTCTTGTCTAAATAATTTACATTTATATCATCCACATTTATATTCTCAACATTTATATTAATTTCGTTTAGCACTTGTCTTAGGTTAAGATAATCACCTATTTTATAATAGATCCCATTATATTCTATAATAATTGTTTTATTATTTCGGTATATATCTAGATAATGTCTAGTGTCATATAAGTAATTTATAAATCTAATAGATAATTGAAAAGATAATTCCAAGTTTAAATGTAGAATAGATATAATAGGAATTTCGTCCATTTTTCTTTGTATAAAATCGTCATCCATAATATTGGTTCATTTTAATAACTTTTTAAAATATTCATTTTTATATAAAAATGAATATTCTATCTTTTTTTCAAGACAGTGATGATATGATAGGTGATACGATAGGTGATACGATAGGCGATGCGATAGGCGATACGATAGGTGATACGATAGGCGATGCGATAGGTGAAAAAGAAATCATCGAAATGAACCGTTTTAATGAGATAAAACGTCGAAATACTTTTAATCATCTTATAAAATATAAACTTAAACCATTATTTATTCGTCGTAGTAAATCATTACAAACAATCAATACATCATTACAAACAATCAATACATCATTACAAACAATCAATACAAAAAATGTCATTCGTATTTTATTCGTAGATGATATTATCATCAACAATAAAATTATAAATAAAATAGTATGTAATGAACTTCAAAAGATCACACATAAAAAAATTGAAACAAAATTGGTTGAAGATGGGATACATGTTTTAAGAGACTATGCCCAATATCATATTATTTTTATGGATGCACAAATGACAGTTATGAACGGGTTTTTAACAACTACGATGATCCGAAAATATGGTTACACTGGTTATATTGTTGGATGTACAAGCGTTTTTGCTCATGAAATTGACTATTTTATTTCATGTGGTGCCAATGAAGTTATTGAAAAACCAATCAGACCATATGTTATAAACCAAGTATTATTACGTGCACTCAATAAAATTGATTATAAAATATAATATTAGATACAAACAAAAACGAATATGAACAATTTCATGAATGATTTTATGAAGTATACCAATAATGTCTACACTTACTATCGAGAAATCAACTGCATTAACTTTAATCGTGGATATTTCTTTAGTAATCCTGTTCGTGACCCTACTGAACAAGAAATGCAATTGTATACTGAAGACGTTGAAAAATATAAACAATACGTTCAACGCTATGAAGCATTGTTAAAAGAACATCAACGTCTAGTTGATGTTTATCCAAGTGTAGAGACAGAATTAAATGAAAAAAACTTTCCAGAATGGCTTGTCCATTTTTTCAAAAATATTGAGTATAATAAACCATATGATTATGCTAGTAGCCGTTCTTTAATGCCTGACCACCCTTTAATTCCTGGTCAGTTTCCTCCTCGTATTCCACTTACACGCCAATTTCATGAAGAATATAACTGGTTTATTCAAGTAAATAATTATATGAAGAAATAATTTATTGATAAATAGCTTGCTATTAACTCCTCATCTTCTTCTCATCTTCTTCTCCTTCTCCTCC
>Ga0214192_1001998_pt1 | contig 10898 bp, 14 predicted proteins | sample TroBogEpilimnion_44_FD_153030 | JGI IMG/M metagenome (GOLD analysis project Ga0214192, IMG submission 153030) | Freshwater microbial communities from Trout Bog Lake, WI - 29JUL2008 epilimnion | ecosystem: Environmental > Aquatic > Freshwater > Lake > Epilimnion/Euphotic zone | place: Trout Bog... | reverse complement strand
AGTATAGTTTAATACTTTCGCCTGAGAAACAACTGAACTTCTTTGAACTGCTGAATCTAAGAACATCTCATTGGCTACCATATTTAAATAGTAGGCATTGTATTGAGTATTGTATGATAGAAGGTCAACTAATGTGTTTAGTGCGGATCCTTCAAAATTGTAGTCTTTAAATGTGTCCTGACTTTGTAGAAAGGATATAAAACTACCTTTGAGAGTATCAAAGTCTAAACTGGTAACTTGTGGTGAGGTATTAGCGGCCATTATCTGGTCCTTTGTAATATTATACTAAAAGCTGTAGGTTGTGTTTGATTTCCAACAAAAACAGACAAAGAAACATTAAATTGGTTACTATCGGGTGCAGCAGTCACAGAAATCGTATTAATTGTAGCTCTTGGTTCATAATTAGTAATCGTTCTAATTATTTCATTCTGAATCAAGGTTGCTGTTAGAGATGAAATAGGTTCAAATAATAATTGATTTAATGTGCTTCCAATATCCGGCTGAAACAACCTATCATAGATATTGGTATTCAAAAGATTACGAATAGAACGGATTACCGCCTGTTCGTCATACTTCATAGCCACGTCACCCGTTGACGGTAAACGAAGGAAAGTTAAATCGATATCGGAGTATATGTGGTTATTGATTGCCATTCTTTATTTATGAGTTAATTTTGGTTACTAAACTGGGAGTACCAACTAAATTATTCACCAAATAAGACATTGTGCCACCCATATTATTAAACGATTGTAAAAAACTTGCATCTTGTGAAACTTGTATCGAATTTTGATAAAAAGTCCAATCTTGCATCCTCTGGTTATATAATACATTTGTTGTGGATAAAAGATAATTTTGAATATTGGTAATTTCTGATGGTGCAAGGTTTGATGTAATATATCCGAAAATATTTGCTCCAACACTATTGGCATACTCATTGGCATAATATGTTAATTTAATAGTATTTGCAGTAAGAATATCAGGAATGAATAAACTACTAAAACTACCAAGAATGGGGGCTGTATTTGATACTCCATCAGTTTTAGACAAGGTCATCATATTCAATTGGCCGATATTTTGTGCAGAATTTAGACTTGGAATACCTTGACTATTTGAAACGGTCACACCGGATATATTATCTGTATGAGATTTGAAATTATTTAATTCAATTGTTAAACTGGAAGCCAATGCCTGTGTGACGCTATCGTTTGCAGAATTTGCAGAATAGTACAAACTATTTGAACTAATTAACATACTTGCCACGTTGCCGGCAGTAGGATTTTGAAAATAATTAGTTCTAACAACAGGACCAGCACTTAAATCTGTTGTCTGCCAAGGTTTTAATGGTGCTGTATTGGCAATTAAATTTAATGTATTTGATGCTGATGGTGCCAATGTTTGAGCGGAACCAAAACGAGTCGTATCAAAATTTAATCCTAAACGTGAATAAATGGTCATAATATATTTTCCTTTAAGGCATCAATGGAGTTGGTACACCTGTTACACCAAAATCTTTTGATAAAACAGCGTGAGTGTGTGAATCATAAAGTGACCTAATCAATGGTGCACCGCCTTCGGGGTCCATTAAAATGCTGCCAAAAACAATCGTTGAACCAATGACAGCGGGTGCGGTAACCAAAACAGTAGCAGTAACAGTACCAGGAATAGTAGGACCCGGAATGCCAACATTGACGCCACCTAAAGTTGAGATGCCAGCAACAGGATTAGCAGAACCGGGAACACCAGCATGAATACCTGTTCCTGCGGTAACGGATCCATCAGAATGTAATGAATCCGATTTCACTTCACCATGAACAGTCATATCTGCGTTTAAAATTACTTTTTCACTAGTAGCAAGGTATATTCCTTTACCTACACTTGGTGCTGTCAAATTTAAATAACCACTAGCAATAACGCTATAATTACCTTTTACCAATAATGAATAATCTTTTTCAACTGTTTGTTTGACACTACCTTTAACATTGGTTATGGCATCACCACCAATAGTTACTTCTGCATTACCAACAATATTAATATTACATTGGCCTTGAATAATTACATTACCGTCTTTTTCTGTAATGTAAAAACCGTTGCCAATAATTTTATGAACTTCAGTACCATCAGGTTGAATTTCTGTAAAAGTTCCAGCTTTATGTTGTGTGCGAATACGTTCACAACCAGGTGTATCATCAAACTCCTGGAAATGGCCACACTCGGTCTGCATTACATTATTAAATGGATATTCTGCAGCATATGCTGATGGTGGTTCTTGAATTTTTGCCATTATGCTTTTGAAAAATTATTAGTTGTTGGTGAAAATCCTGCAGCTGCATATACATCTTGAGTAGCTGCTGCCTGTTGTTGTGTGTTAGCTATAGCTATTTGGCTAGGAGTTAATAAAGAACCTACAGCCAATGTGGCAGTAGCCGCCAAAGTTCCCACAGCTGATGTAAATTGACTAATTGAACCTTGAACATCTTTAATAGTATTTTTTAAATCATCAATTGCAGCTTGATTTGGATCTGGAGTATTATCTAGTGCAGATTGAAAACCAGCAACCAATTGTTTTTTCAATGTTGCAATACAATCTTTAAAATAAGTAAGTAAAACAGCAGGCAAACTTAAAATATAAGCTAATAATTGTTTAATTGCGTTAACATAAGCAATAAAACCATTTAATGCATCAGTAATATCTTTGATAAATTTAGCCGCATCTTTAATGTATTGTGCAATTTTTTCTAACTGACTTTTTAAACCATTAGAAGAAGGATTAACACCAAAATAAGCTAACACGGCTTTAATAGCATTACGAACAGCTTGAATAACTTGTCCACCAATTGCACCTGCTTGATAGATGGCCATGCCCACATAGGTACTAGAATCACACGCATGAGCCAAATTCTGATTTGATTTTTTTAAACCTGTATTAGCAGTAGCACCATTACCTGTTGCATAAATCGAAATGTTTGTTGAACCTTTTGTATTGTTTTCATCTGTATTTGATGAAATTGCATTATTCGTATTTGTACTTACAATCGGCAAAGCTTCAGAAGATGTGTTGGCCTCAGCCAATGAATTGACTAATATTGTTGCCTCAGGAGCTATTGTTGTAATATCTGCCATTTTCTCTCTACTTAGAATTAATACCAGGTAATATACCCATCATAATAGGCATTTGGCCAGATTCTCCATCCATGAAGAATCCAACAACCCAATCTTTTTCTCTTGGTTTACTAAATGTATTGGGCGCATTAATGGGGTACATCGGCATAGCCCAAGGTAAATCTTCTTTAGGTAACGCACTTGTATCTTCTGTGTGCCAACCAAAAATACGAATCTGTGCACGACCAGAACCCAAAGGATCGTTTCGGTTTTCAACAACACCAACCCACCAAACAAAACTATTAAGACCAAGAAAATTATTACGATTCATTATATTTGTACACCATTAACATATTGTGATAAAGAAGAACTGGTTCCTGCATAAGATGTAGCCACACTTTCTTTAGCCAATTCTAACACAGTTATATATCCGTTGTTCTTTATGATGTGTCTGACAGCGGTTACCAAGTATTTACCTGAATATAAAGGGTCTGCTTTTCTGGTTTTAGCGTCTGGGTTTATTCCAAAAGTACTAAAATTAATAACTGTTCCTGCTGATAACAAAGGATCACCCGGTACTGTAATCTTAATCCTCATATAGTTAGCCAAAGCAAGTTGTGCAACTCTATTTGGTAAGTACTTCTCAATCATAATATCATTTGCAACTGCATCAGGTTTTTGTGCAATGTATTTGCTTTTCTTTTCATTTGAATTTGTGCTGGCCATTCTAAGTGTACCCATTTCCAAACCAGTTACAGTTTTTGGAGGAGTATCATACATTGTGCCACCAAGGCGATTTTGATAATTGTTGGTCAATGCAAACTCATTTAACTTTTGACCAGTATATTTGTTGTAATTAAACACACCCACATTAGATTTTCTCGTCAAAGGATCAATCGTAATTACTTTATTCCCAAAAGTACCATTTGAAATAGCACCCAAAGTATCAAAAAAGTCTAACACTTCAAAATCTGAAGCATTGGTTAATTGTTGTTGAATATCAATTTTTCCAACCATATTGGCATTTAATAAATTCTTTGGATCAAATTTATATGATTGGTATGGTTTTTGTCCTGCTTTGTATAGTGCCTGTAAGGAATGAAAATGATATCCTTGACTATTTTCATAGAACAACATATCTGCACCAACTCCAGATGCCGGTTGTGCATATGTTGCTAGCCAGTTAATCGTTTCAAATATTTTTTTATTAGGTAAAACAAAGTCGTAAACACCTTTTGTTGAATCAATATAAAGTGGTTTGTTTCCTTTACCAGCTAAAACGTAAGTGTTTATAATATTAGTAATAATATCGGATATCATCATTCCCTTCATGGACTTGGATATTCGATATTGTTCTGATAACAAAAATTCTTCGGAACAAAAATTAATCACATATACTTCATATTGATTGGAATCAGAAATTGCTCTTTTTCCTATCTTGTAAACTCTGTAATTTCTAGAGATATACTTAGCATCTTGTGTGGTTTTTTGTAACTGAACTTGAATAAATTCGGTACCGTTTAAAAGGTAATTTGATATTAAACCTAGAGAATCTTGTAACACCACTTCACCCGATATGGTAGAACTGTAGATATCTTCAAACAAATTCAATTCAATCATAAAAGTACTTAAATCAATCCCACCACCGACCAAAGGTGTTATTAGGCTTAATTGTTTTAAATTATAATCGGTAGGATTACGAATATACTGTGTGCCAGTATTTGTACCATTTGTGGCCATATTAAGACTTCACTAGTGATTGATATTGTGTTTCAATTTGAGTTGTATACTGAGAATTAATCAAACTAATATTTCTTTTGGATTCATTGACTTGATCTTCATAATTATAGATAGAAACTGCATTAGGTTCTACCGTATACGTTATTGAACTTCCATCGGGAAATGTACTTGTTGTGGTTAACGGTATGATTGAATTGTAAGTATCTTGATCCACTTCAACCACCTTAATAGCGGTTGTTTTTGTGGTGTTATCAATCGTTGTTATCACTTTTTCGTAATGGTGAACTGTTCCTAGTGTATATGATAACACATTTGCTGTTCCATTAGCACTTGTTGCATACTTATCTTGTAAATATATTGTGAAATTTTTCGTTGAGAGTGGCCAATCTGATTGTGGATCCATCATTTGTGGATTGCCATACAAAGCAATCCAGTAACGAAATGGAGAACCATAATACTTATTAGCAACAATCTCTGGAGTATCACCATCTTGCACCGCATATCGATACATTAACAAAGGGTTTTTGGCAAGCTGAGGTATTAATCCTGTGCGAACTAATAGGTTTCTGAGAACAATAGAATTTCCATTGCCGTCTGTTGTTGCTAGAAAAGGTAAAGAGCTAAAATATTCCATTATTAAACGCCTTGTGCGTAATTATTATCAACCTGTTGACCAAAACTATTTGTTGTAGTTCCTGCGCCAGTATCACCCAACATATCTCCATGCTGGCCATTATAATTAGCAGCGACAGCAGTTTGAGCCATATTTGCTTTAGTGTACATTGTTGTTTCTTTAAATTGTAACATTAGTGTAGTTTGTATTGGATAACCATCATCATAAGTTGCCCAACCGTTTGGTGCATAATCAATAGATACATTTGTTAATACACAATCATTAACAGTAAATGTTTTTGATGGTTTTCCACCCGTAATTGTGCCAGAATTTCCAGCCAAAACATTAAGACCTGTATTATTCAAAGCGGAATAAATGGCATTAGATATTTGATTACCTATTCCATTACCACCAAGAAATTGAAATTGAACTGAAAATACTTGTGGTGGCGTTAAAAATTGTCCTGAATTTCCTACTTGAGCACCAGCAATACCGGGTAATGAAAAGTAAGCAAATGAATCACAAATATTTTTAACTGTTTGTGCCTCAGCAGAAGTTTTTGGTGTAAGAGTAAAAGACAATTGAAATTCTCTTAACTGCACTCCTTTGTATAATAATTGTAATTGAGGATTGGTAAATACTCCCATTGCATTTGCTAATAATCCACCAACAGTAGGATTTAATGCACCAACAGCTTTAGCACCTAAAGCTTTAGCATATGGAGTTATTCCTTTTACTATTCCTTGTTTGTTCATATCCGAAACAGCATTGGATATTATACCTAAACCACCCAATGCATTAGTCATACTAACTTCTTCATATCCAGCCGTATAATTGATGGCCATTGTTTCTGGCATAAACATTGATATTGTAGCTAACGGAGTACCTTTGGTTAATGGAGTGTATGCTGAAGCAGTAATAGCATTAACTGCAACTTGGCCAATTGATGAACTGGCCACGTTTCCAAATGTATCAGTTGCAACAGTACCGGCCGATGCAAAATCTCCAGCCTTGACCGCACTTGATAAACCAGAAATAGCGGATGCTCCTGTTGCCATAGCAGTTTCAGCACCCGAAACTAATCCATTAAATGAAGCACCTAAAGCTTCCTGACCTAATGTAGTAACGGAATTTCCTAATCCTGTTTTATAATCATATGCTTGAAATATAACCGCATGGCCCATGGCTGGGTTGTTTCCTAAATCCGATGGGTACATCATATTTTGTGCTGATGGTGTTCCACCTAGTAAAGACGCTAGAGGACTGGCTAATGAGTTTAGGCTTACTCCACCAATATTTGTGGGTATAACTGTGAATCCCATGGTACTCTCTTTTGATGTTGAATATATATTATTTATGGCATATTCTGGACGATTTACACCTAAGAATCCTCAAAAATACGTTGGGGATCCAAAAAATATCATTTACCGCTCGAGCTGGGAGGTAAAAGTGATGGATTGGCTCGACCGCAATGATGATGTTATATCATGGCAATCAGAGGAAACCATTGTTCCTTACAAATCTCCCGTGGATGGCAAATGGCATCGATACTTTCCTGATTTTCTTGTTAAAGTGAAAACCAAAGATGGTAAATTCAAAACAATGATGCTTGAGGTGAAACCCAAGAAACAAACATTACCACCTGAACCAAGAAAGCGAATTACTAAACAATATATCAATGAAGTTACCACTTGGGGAGTAAATGAATCAAAGTGGAAAGCCGCAATTGAATATTGTAAGGATCGCAATTGGGAGTTTCGCCTCATTACAGAAGATCACCTCGGACTCAACTAAATAATCAAATGGCATATCAATCTAAACTTACAGAATTAGCACAACAACGATCCGCTATGGATCAAGCGATCCTCTCCAGAGAGTCAATGAAATGGTTGAAGGATAAAATTGAAGAAATTCGAAATCCGTCATCTATTCCTAGAGGTATCTCACAAGAAGCCTTTCGGAAAGATAAGAAATTTCTTTTGGGTCGTTTATATTGTTTCTATTATGATCCATTGGGTAAAGCAGAAATGCCTTATTATGACCGTTTTCCGATGGTTCTGGCACTGGAGAAGTATAATGATGGTTTCCTAGGTCTGAACCTTCATTATTTGCCATATAAGTACAGACTGGCATTCCTGAGCAAACTCATGGATTACGCAGTCCTGAACGATGATAATGATGTGATGAAAGTCCGTATCACTTATGATATTCTGAACGCCTCCAAGCGCTTTAAAGAGTTCAGGCCATGTATTAAGCGCTATTTGACTAGCCAGATTAAGTCAAAAGTACTTGCCATTCAGCCATCCGAATGGGAAATTGCTTCATTCTTACCAATACAGCAATTTAAAGGTGCCAAACCTAAAGAAGTCTGGGAAGAATCAGTTAATACAATTAAAGATGCCAATAAAACTTTTGGTTCAATATCTTAAAGGAAGAATTAAATGTCCGGTAGTATAAATGATTTTAAATCGAGTTTTAGTAAAGACGTTGCTCGGCCATCAAGATTTGATGTAACTATTCCTATTCCTTTGTCTTTAGGATTTTATATCAGTTCTGCAAGAAACTTAACTTATCGTTGTGAATCTGCTCAATTACCGGGTAGATCATTTGAAACAGCATACAAAAAAATGGGATCCGCTCCAGTTGAAAGATTTCCATACCTTACAATGTATCAAGAATCCACTTTTCAATTTATTCTTTCTGATGATATGAATGAAAAGATTTTCTTTGATGCTTGGATGGAGTTAATGAATCCGACAACCGATTTTAATTTTCAGTATAAATCAAATTATGCAGTTGATATTTCTATTAATCAATATGATGTGCAAGGTAATTTAACTTATGCTGGAGTATTACAAGAAGCATTTCCAATAGATGTTAACCAATTGGATATGGAATGGTCAGCGGATGGCTACCATAAATTAGGAGTTGTATTTTGTTATCGGCAATGGCAGAATAATACTGTATCTTCATTGGTACAAAATTTGAAAACAGCAGCATTAACTGGATTAGTTAATGGGTTTTAATTGATTTGAAAAGGAGTTTTAAAATGGCATTACCAAAAATTGATGTACCGGTATTTGAATTGGAGTTACCATTATCAAAGAAAGTAATTAGTTTTCGTCCCTTTTTAGTAAAGGAACAAAAAAACTTGATGATGGCTATGGAAGCAGATGATAAAGAAACGATTGAAAAAAATGTTCGACAGGTCTTAACTAATTGCACTATTACAGAAGGTGTTGACATTGATAAACTTCCTGTGATTGATATTGAATATTATTTTATTAATCTTCGTGCACGTTCGGTTGGTGAGATTGTCGAAAGTAAGTATGTTTGTACCAATGTAGTTGATGGTGTCGAATGTAACAATAAGATGGAAGCAAAATTTAACTTATTGGATATTAAAGTTGATATTGATCCTAATGCTAAAAATATTATTGATCTTACCGGTAAAATTAGTATTAAATTAAAATATCCAGAATTCTCTTTAGTTGAAAAATTAAAGAAAAAAGATTCAGCTGTTGATATTGCATTTGAAGTGGTAATTGATTCCATTGAATGGATTTTTGATGGTGAACAATACTATCATGCATATGAATCTACCAGAGATGAATTGATGCAGTTTATTGAATCTTTGAATCAAGAACAGTTTAGTAAGTTGGAAGGGTTCTTTAATAACCTTCCAAAGTTAAATCGTAAAATAGCAATGAAATGTAGTAAATGCGGTTTTGACCATACAATTAGTATGGAAGGTCTCGAAAGTTTTTTCGGGTAATATTTTGTCATGACAATTTAAGAAATTATTATAAGACTAATTTTAGTTTGATGCAGCACCACAAATGGTCTTTAACGGAACTTGAAAATATGTTGCCGTGGGAGAGAGATGTGTATGTCGGTATGTTGATTCAGTATATTGAAGAAGAAAACGAAAGAATAAAACAACAACAAGCTTCAATGAAGAAACGATAGATGTCCAAAAGAAAAGTTGCTAGTGGAATTTCAAAAGTAATCAATAAACTTCACGGTATTGATAAACAAGAGCCGTTGGTAGAAGGTGTGGATTATACTGTACCTAAAGAAGGTGAAGGAGTACAATTAAGCCAAGAATTTATTGATTCAATGCGCCAACGATCTTTAGAATTGCTAGCTCAATCTGAAGGCATGAAAGAAGTTACTAGTACTCCAATCATGTCTGCCGTTTTAAAACCCAATCCTAAAAGAGCTCAAGCTCAACAACAATCCCAGCAAGCCCCAGAAGAAGAAAAAAAGGATGATGCGCCTAAAAAAGATCCTAATTTTACCAAAATTGGACCTGGTGTAGTTCAACCACTTAAAGTTAATGATTCAGAAGCCGATATACTCGGTAAAATGTTTAATTTTATGAAAATGGAATATGACTGGGAATCAAAACAACATAAAAAAGATAAAAAATATCATAAAGCTTTAGATGAACAGAAAGAACGATTCTTGGAAGAAACAATTGAAGCTATTACTGGTTCAAAGCCTAAAGGTACCAAAAAATCTGGTGGATCAAAAAAGAAATCAGGACTATTAAAAACTGCTTTAAAAGGTGCTGCTGGTATTGGTGCATTTTTCTTGGCGGAAAAAGCATTGGCCAACGTTGATTGGAAGTCAATAGTACCTAGTTTCGAAAAAACAAAAGTGGATAATTTACCTGAATTGGATTTAGGTCAATCTAAAGATATTATCGCAGCCAGAAAATCAGCTGAAGAATATCTAGGTAAAAAGATGAGTGATAAAGAGTGGGATATGTTGTTAAGAACTACTGCAGCAGAATCTTCACAAAATACTACATCTCAAGCTATGGTTATGGGAACAATATTAAACCGAGCAAAATCCAGATTCGCTGGTCAAGAAGAACCTGTTATTGGTGCAATAACACAAAAAAATCAATTTCAAGCAGCTACTGGTACTTCTGTTAATGCTTATCAACCTTCCGAGAAATTTAAAAAAGGTCCAAGTGAAAAAGAGATTGAATCAATGGCTTACGGCGCAATTAATATTTTACCCGGTGTATCATCTAAACAAGAATATTTTACTGCTACGGACCCAAAAGCTTATGGGCCAGGAACCAATATTGAATTTTTAAATAAGATGCGCAGAGAGGGTGGTGTTGAAATTGCTGGATCAATATTTAATACACCTGCACCCATACCAAGAACTGCAACCGTTCCCGAAATTAAAGATACAACAATACCACAAAAAATTAAACCATCAAAATCCGATAAAGATTCAACAGTCGGAGTTATAAGTAACAATACCAATATTATTAATGGAGGAACTACCTATTCAGTATCACAAGAATATGTTTCACACTATCCTTCACTCATACAACAACAATACCAATTAAGTTAGTTAAAAAATGGATTATCAAAAAGCTAAACAAACTAGAAAGAAAAGTCTTTTAACCTTAATTGGTGAGAAG
>Ga0214192_1001996_pt1 | contig 10910 bp, 11 predicted proteins | sample TroBogEpilimnion_44_FD_153030 | JGI IMG/M metagenome (GOLD analysis project Ga0214192, IMG submission 153030) | Freshwater microbial communities from Trout Bog Lake, WI - 29JUL2008 epilimnion | ecosystem: Environmental > Aquatic > Freshwater > Lake > Epilimnion/Euphotic zone | place: Trout Bog... | reverse complement strand
AGACACCGTCTACGATGTATTTGTTTTTGTGTTTAGGATCCATCTCCAGTTGGTAGATGTCTATGGCATCAAAGTAGTTGGTCGTATGCGCCCATCCCAGGTTCTCATTCACGCCATGAAAGAGAGACACCGCGCCGTGGAAAGTCGCCCCTGTAGCATTCCATCCCTCCTCGCTGTGCAAGTGGGCTTCATACCAGCTCATAGGGCCTTCGAGCGGCTGGTGGGCATTGACATCCAGATACACACTGCCGTCTGCTGTCGCATTGGAGTTCATGGCCAGGCTATTGGAGCCTCGGGCTTGTTTATTGTAGGTGAGTGCTGTCGGCACATTGCCGCCTACGACGCTTTTGATCGCGCCATCGACTCCAGTCATCAGCGCCATCGAGAGCATATAGCCGGCGATGAAGTCTGATGGATGGACAGGTAGCAGTTTCTTTGAGATGACACGATCCGGGTGTTTCTTTGCATAGTCATTTCCTGCCGCAGCGCCTGCATCGAGCAGCTTGCGAAACTCCGGGGAAAGGTCCTTTTCATAATGCTCATTGATGAAATCCGGCACGCCGAGTAGCTGCACAGCATAGTCGATCTTAGCACCCTCGACACCCATCATCAGGCCAAGTTTGCCACGTGCGAGCATGAGTCCCCACTGCACCGTATTGAAATCATCCTCGCAGGCCGAGTATACCAGGCCATAGGCCACATCGGCATCCGTCTTGCCAAAGATATGGGGCACACCGAAACTGTCGCGGACGATTTCTACATGATAGTTGGGATTGACCTGGGAGAATGCGCTGATGTATGTGACAAGCGCAAGGAGTAGAAGGCTGAGCTTTTGCTTCATTTCTTTATTGAGCTTTAAAGAATAAAGATGCAATAAATTAGATATTGGGTAGGTATAATTTCAAGAAAAGCAGTACACATGCCGAATATGTAAATGAACTGTACAATAAGGTAGGAGAGGAGGGGGATTTGAGCTATTAATCCGTCGACCATTAGCTTTCTGAACCTCCATTTCTGGGCAGTGAATCACTTCTTGTAAAACACATCGCGCAGGAAGCGTCTCATCTCTTCAAAGGAGGCCTTATCAGCTGCTTCATTGTATGCGATGGGGAGATTGAATTTCTTGCCGTTCTCAGTCGCATCCGGATTGGTGAAGGCATGGGTGGCACCTGAGTATACTTTGAAAAGGTACTTCACGCCCACTGTATCAAGATTCTTCTTGAATGCCGCCACATCCTCAGCGCTGACGAATTTATCATCTGCGCCATGGCAGACGAGTATTTTACCCTTGACGCTATTACGGGTGGCAGGTACGCCCTGTAATCCGCCGTGAAAGCTCACCACTCCGCGGAGATTCATGCCCATCTTAGCTGCATTGAGCACCATCGATCCGCCAAAGCAGTAGCCAATGGCTGCCACGCGATTGGGGTCTGCTTGTTTGTATGAACGGGCTTTGCGCTCTGCTGCTTCTATCCTTGACTTACCCAACTTGGGATCACCGTAGAATGTACCCGAGAGTTTCTTTGCCTCCTCCACAGATTGCGCCTCTTTGCCATCTCCATACATGTCGACGACCATAGCCAGATAGCCCAGCTCTGCGAGCTGATGCGCGCGTTTTTTGACATAAGCATTGTAGCCCCACCACTCTGGTACGATCAGGACGATAGGCAGTTTGTTGGTTGCATTGGGCACATAGGCTACGAATCCTTTCATCTTGGCACCATCGGACTCATAGGTCACTTCTTCCTCCTTCATGGCGGCTAGCGAGGCTTTGCTAGGCTCCATTACTTGCGCGTTTGTGATTTGAGAAAGCATACATATCATGATGGAGATGGTGGAGAATATTTTTTTCATACTACATATTTATATGTTGTGAAATTAAAAATAAATCAATGCTGATGGTATAGCATTATGTAAAACGCCTAGTATGCCGATAAGTTCAGATCAGAGCCCTTTTTTTCTGGTAAGGTCAGCGTGCTCCGCTAATTTTACGTCGAAAACTTTTTTCAGATCTGCCGCCCTTGCCAAGTGTTTGTTATTATTATCATCCAACGGTTTTCAACTAGTTTAGAATTTCTTCTCTCCATATAGTATGTCTGCAGGTATGAGCTGCTTAGTGATGCCGGGACCTTTGTAATAAACATTTAGTATGTACCCACCGCCTCCGTTGAAGTAGGTAGCCTTTATCGTGTGCCAGCCCTTTGTCAGCGCGATGTCTCCGCTATGCCAGATGAGGCCGTGGCTGCCATCGTTATTTACTACTTTTTTGTCATCGATGTAGATCTTGCTGCCGTCGTCGGAGGCGGTATAGAATTTATAATCACCCTCTGTCTCGATATACATATAGCCGCCCAATACGAGGGCAAAGTTATCTCCTCGATTAGGTATTTCTGCGAGGTTAAATTCATTGCAGTGGCCGGTCCGCATCGGATTCATACTGCGAAAGTCCGGCAGCACCTCCAGCTCATCCTGCTCATAGTAACCATAAAGCATGGGATGCAGTTCCGATTTTTTCCGCACCCGGTAGAAGCCGCAGATAGTCGGGCTTTGGCTGCCTGTTTTATCAAAGGCTTTCACCTTGACCACCGTCGTCTTTCTGACGGTGAACGGTTTTGTATAAGGCTGTGATTGCTGTGTTGGTTCGCTGCCGTCTGTAGTATAGTATAGCTGATGCGCAGGATTGGCGCGGATCGCCACTGTCGGTATAGAGTCGATGTAGAGCTCACCAGCGGGCGCACCTGGCGGCGCATTGGTGATAAACTGCGGCGCCTCGAGGCTGAAGCGCTCTAAATCATCTGCTACCTCATCTGGATTTCCGACGAAAGCGCTCTTCGCAGGACGACCGGTCCAGACAGATGGTGTAGGGAGCTTCCATATATAAGCAATCGTAGCTGCATTGTCATATTGATAGAATGGCCCTTTGATCTCGTAGCCTTTTTTTACGCCAGCGCCAGACATGATGAAGGGGATCTCCATCTCTGCCATCGTCTCACCGCCATGCCCGTGGCCTACACCACCATGGTCGGCAGATATGATGAAAATGGTATTGTCATACAAACCTGCTTTTTTATACGATTCTATTACCACACCTAACAGTGAATCTGCCAGGCCCACGGCTCTGTAATATTCCGGGCTGCCATGGCCCGCACCGTGGCCTGCTCCGTCTACATTATCCAGATGGAGGAAGAGAAAATCCGGCTTCTTGCTATCTATATATTTTACGGCTTCACTGACCGTATTGTAGGGGCCGTCCTGATGGGAGATATAGTTCACGTTGGTCGCTTCGACTAGTCGTGCGAATCCATCCCAATCGTGGATCACGCCTATCTCTGCTTTGGGTTTGCCATGGCGGACGACGCTGAAGATGGTCGGGAAAATCCCCTCATCGCCGACGGCTACGGGTGCTATACCGTCGTCATTTCGCTCCCAGCTATTAGCAGTCACCCCTGTGCGTTCGGGCCCCGCGCCGCTGATCATGGCGGCCCAGTTTGGGCTGCTGCTGGTAGGGAGGATAGACCGTGCGTGCAGCGTGTACGCTCCCTCCTGCATCATGCGGTGCATATTGGGAGTGTTGGCCTTGCGCACGCCATCGGGGCTCATGCCATCTACGCCAAATACCACGACATGTATCTGCCGCTCGCTCTGAGCTGACAGCTGGCTGGTCAGGAAAAATATTAAAGCAAGGGTAAGAAATGTACGCATAAGCGGGCTATGTTTATGGTACGTAAATAAGGAAAATTTGTGATGAGAATGTTAATTATGGGAGGCAATCACCTACCGGTATTATAATATGTACTAATGATTTTTCTGGATATTGCAGCCGCCTAAATTTGAGCTCCGTTCGAAGGGGCTTTTCCTCAAGAAAGTTTTATCTGATCATTGTGATATTCACAGTATTGCTGGCTTCATCGTAGTCAAAGCTGCAATCGCTGAAGTTAGGCGCTTTGACCTTGGGGTGGTAGTTATTGGAAAACCCATATGGGTCAGTAGGTATACCGATCATGTTTTTACCGATTTTGCCATCACCATCGAGATCCTGATAGGTCGCTATAGCGTATTGGCCACATCTGATACCATCTAGTGTCGCCACCAGTTTCTTGCCGGATGGATGGAAGCGGAAGATCTTCAGCTGATCTTTTGGGCTGGGAAACTTATTGTCTTTACCATAGATCGATATCTCCACGGGTGCTGTAGCCGATTCGAGATTGTCGATGATCACGGTGAGTGGTTTGATGATCTTCTGGATTGTCGAGCTGGTGTCTTTTTTCTGTGTGGTCAAGGTGTCTGTATTTGATGTGGCGCTATCACGCGCAGCAGTATTGACTGTGCTATCCATACCCGCTCCGGATCCGGCCTCATCCGTGCCTGCAGGTGAATGACAGGATGAAATTAACACAACTGCTGCGAATATTAATAAAGACGGGAGGTACTGATATTTCATTTGTAGGGAATTTATCTGGTGTGAAGTGGGGAAATTTCCATGCTACACATGGAGTTGCAAATATTGATCCAATAAAAAAAGGCCAGAATGGGGATATTGCCCCGAGTGCCCGGAGCACAAAAATCTGTTTGTGCCGTACAGGCTGTTTTCACATTATGGAAAGAGGCACTTCCAAAATGGGATGTTTTTAATCTTATGAACAAACTCGCGTTTGTAGCAGACAAGTGTTTAAATAATACATAGTCAACGTGTTATAGGTGTATTTGGTGAAATGTACAAAGTCGGGCACGTATTTGGCACTATTGGTTTCGTAAATATTTAACCCCCAATACACAAAAAGTAAAACAACAGTTATGATAGCTACAAGAATGAGAAAAGTACGTGAGGTCAGAGGATGGAAACAGAGCGCAGTCGCTGACTCAATGAAAATTACCCAACAGGCATACAGTTTCCTCGAGCAGGGACATGGCAGCCCACGGATCGACACACTGAAGAGATTTTGCGAAGTGATGAAGATCGAGATCAGTTTCCTGCTGGCATACGACGTGCCGGTGACTGAGGAGTCTATCGACAAATACGGTACTAAGGGATTCGCCGACCTGATCGCTGAGCACAAGCGCCTCGAGCAGAAGCTGGAGTTCTTTAACTATCTGATCAAGACAAACAACTCTGATAACCAGCCGATGGTCATCGCTGCTGGCCAGTAATCACGAGCATATCAATATCTCGCGCCTTCTGACGATCATATGACAATCGGGATACAACCATCAGGCCGCATCCTGCATCTATAAAACAGAAAGCGCGACAAAAGACTATATAATGAGAACTATAGATATGCCTCATGAGGTCAAGAGTGCCAGCTGGAACCATCTGGTATATGGCAACCTCCTTGACACATTCCTGAGTAGCAGCCATGAGCTCCTCTGGGCCATGGACACTAATAAAAAGATCATACTGGCAAACGAAGCCTATAAACAATTTGTGTATGAACTTACCGGAGAGCGTGTGAAAATAGATGGTCCTGCGCTGCCCAAGGTGGAGGACCGCATCATGATACAAAAGTGGGATGAGCTATACACGAGAGCGCTGAATGGAGAAAAGTTTAACGTGATCACGGGCTATTTGTCAATATATGAGCCGGTCATGATAGACACCTGCTTCATTCCGATACGCTATAGCGATCATATCATGGGCATCGCCTGCATCGCACGAAATAGCTCCGGCAAAAGCTTAATAAGTAATAGCATCGCCGAGTGATAGGCGCTTAAAAATTCATGGATTCAATTTAAATCCAAACAACACATTAATAAAGATCCTCGGGTTTGAGGTTTTGTAGAAAGTCCTTAGGCGAAAGCCGGGGCTTTTTTTGTTTTGGTATACTGTTCAAAATTCAAACACGAGAAAAGCTGTATGAAGTGGATTTTACAGGTAACTCCATTTATTACTAATGCTACGCGATAAGTCCTCTATCATCAATGAGGCGCGGAGGGTGCAGCCGGATGCTGCTTGCGCAGCTCATCGATGAATTTCTGGCGCTCCTCCGGTGTCATGTTTTGTATCCTTTTCATATCTTCCTGCGATCCAGTAGTGCCACTGCCAGCAATGCCGGATTTTGTATAGCCTTCGAGACTGAAAAGCGCAGGATCATTATTGCGTGCTTCTGCCTTGACGAGATCGATCTGCATGGACTTGCCCCGCTCTGTGACTTTTGTCCTGACCGGAAATCCAAGGGCACCAGCTTTTGCCAATGCCTTGAAGAGGCCTTCGCTGGTGTATTTGCTTTTTACGCCCATATACATCTTATAGTTCAGCACCTCTGTGCTCACCCAAAATTCCTCCTGATTTGGGTAGCCGATACGCTGTGCGATGACGTGAGTACAGTTATAACCGTCGATTTTTTCTTTGCCGACTAGCGTCACGGTGTACTCTGTCGAGTCTTTCTCATGAGCTAAAGCGCTACTTATGTCGACCTCGGTGTATGTCTTGGACGTTTCATTGAGTTGATAGCTTTTTTGCGGGTTGTCCTTCAGTGTCAGGCTGACCAGCTTGAATCCTCCGGGCATCTGTCCGCCGCTCATCTCAATCTCAGCGCGGTAGTTGCCTCCCTGGGTATAGCTTTTGGTCGTGCCCGCCATGCCGCCATCTCCGGTGAGCTTGTACTCTATGTAGTAGCCTTGTGCTAATACCTGCGAAATAACCAGGCAAATCATCATTGTCGACAGTGCGATCTTTTTCATAAATATGGATTTAGGATGAGTTTAGTGTGTCAAATTTAAGAATTGTCTTACACATTCTGGCCGCGCGCTGCCAGGCGGGAAAATAAGATATCTGGCCTTACGCATACTCGCCGGATATATTCTATGCATTTCTGCATTGAATGAAATATATTCGCCAGCAAAATAAATGATATGGTGATCGATGCGCTGAGCAATGCTGCTAAATATTATGGAGTGAGTCCCTATGTAGCCACTGCGCTGAAGTGGCTGGAGGCGAATAAGGCTGAGTTCGCGAAGATGGAGAACGGGCAGTATGAGATAGATGGGCAGAATGTCTACGCCATCGTCAATAGCTACGATACCAAGCCGGTGGGCGAATGCGGCTGGGAGGCGCACCTGAAGTACTGTGATATCCACTACAGCGTATCGGGCAGCGAGCGCATAGGCTATCATCACAAGGCACATATGCTGGAGATACAGCCATATAATCACGACAAAGACTATGCACTCTATACAGGTGCGGGTGACTGGATCACGGTGAATGAGGGTTCATTCTGCCTGCTGCTGCCGGAGGATATACATGCACCGGGGGCTATGGCAGGAGAGCATAGCACGCATCTGAAAAAGGTAGTGATCAAGCTGCTGGCGCACTAAGGCGATATAATTATTCCCGCAAAAGCGCGAAAACGCAAAAAAGGCAATTAAAAAAAATGCCGTTTACGGTCTCCCCAAAGACTGCAACGGCAATTGTATTTATACAAATACTAAAGACTTACTTCTAGTTATTTCTTCTTCAAAGCTGACAGAGGTATCGATACCAATTTATTGTCCAGCATGCATGGGATCCAGAGGACCTTCATTTTGTGGTCCACGTAGATGTCTGATGGGCCTGAGATGTCGACTCCCGGATCTATTTCGGTGAGTTTCTTTTTGCATTTAGTGTAGGTGTAAAGTTTGCCTTGTCTTTGGCCTGAGTTATTGATCCAGTCAGAGACGACTATGCGTCCACAGACTTTCTGTATGCCATCGTACATGCCACCTGTCTGATAAGGATGATATTTCTTAGTGACCAGATTGATCACTCCGAAGCTGCCATTTGGTTTTTTCGCATGACCGTAGTTGGCGATGTAGAGTTTGAAGGCTGAGCGGAAGATGCCATTGGCGCCCTCGATGTTACCTTTTACAGGGAGTTGTTTGATCTTCTTTTTGCAAACTTTGAATATCGCATCACGATCCGTAGAGCTGACGAAGACACTCCCGCAGCCCCTGATGCTGATATCATTCAGGTAGTTGGAGTTTCGGCTGTCGAAGTTTTGCTCCCAAAGTTTCTCTTTGGTTTTCAGTTTATAGACTACCACGCGATCTACATCTGCGATGTAGATTTTACCGTGTATGATCTTAATGCCCTTCGGTGAGTTAAGGCCTGTGATAAATTTCTCATCGACTATTTTGCCATCTACCCGGGCGATTTTGGAGATATATCCATCCCCGTCTTTTGCAGTAGGGTCTACCTTGGAGCCCATATTTGATACATAGAGGTATTTGCATTTGCCTGACACGCTCTCCGGAGTGTTAAATCCTTTTACCTCTTTGGTCGCCTGTGTGTGGCCGCTCACTGCTATCGCGAGTAGGGCGGCTGTCATGATTGTGTTTTTCATCTTTTTTATTTGGTGCAGGCTATTTTGCCTGCTTTGTTTGTAATTATCCTTAGTGCTATTCACCAGCGTTTCTTCTGCTACTCTATATCGTGGTGTTTGCCAAACTTGACATTATCACCATTCGCCTTGCGTTCTTTCTTCTTGTCTTTTTTCATTTGGCGCTCTTCCTTCTTGGATATACCCTGAGCGCGCAGTTTGTCTTCGCTCTTTTTGTTTTCGTCTTTAGCGAACTTGACTATGTCTTTGATCTCGCCGGCATCGAGGAGGATCACCTCGCTATTCTTTATTGTATTGCTGGCAGATACGAGTTTAAACTTCGCTTCAAATTTGTAAGGCGTATTCTTGCCGTGTTTGATCAGCGGACCTAGGGACTTGCCGATCTCTTTGAATGAGATACGTATCGGTATCGTGAGCGGTGTCACAGCGCCTGAGTCGAGGATGTCTATCACACCCGGCTTGCTGCCTTTCACCCATGGGTCATCCGCTAGCGCAAAGCGGAACTCAATGTCTTTGGCTTTGAGACGCATTTTATTTTTGTTTGTGATCTCTGTGCTCATGTAGAGGGTTACACCACCATTCTTCAGGCTATCATATTCTATTTTGGTGAGCTTCAATTTGGGAATGAATATGAGCGGCTGGCGCGTTTTGATGTCGAGATTAAAATCTTTGTGCACGATGAGATTAGTGCCGAGGTAAGTCTTGATCTCATACTCCACACTATCCAGACCTTCCTTCTCCGCCTGCGAGAGCACATTGAGGAGTTTGTCATTATAAGCGACGACCGGGAAGCTCAGTGCAGTGGTATCCCACCGTTTGATCAGCACTGAACTCGGGTAGCTACTCTTGATCACCTCCACTCCGCGGATGTAGATTTCATACCGCAGGCTATCTGCACGTAGGTTAAATGGCAAAGGATTGTGGATCAGTATGCCCGCATCTAGGGTAGTCGCATCAGCAGTCAGGGAGTTGATTTGTATGACCGATAGCTCGAGGCGTGGGATGAAGAGCGTTCTGTATGGACTCTTGTCACGGGCATAGTGACTATAATCTATCGCAAAAAATATTCCTATAAAAAGCAGGAATGCAATGAATAGGCCAAGCAATACTTTTATAGTGATGTGCCTGTTCTTTTTAGGTGGGGTCTCGTCTGCCATGATTGAACTTTGATGCTATAGAGTCTAAAACTGTGCCATGAGAAAAAAACTTATTATGCCACTCAACATAAGTATTAGCAATCGTTTCGCTTCGGGGGAATTTGCGCCCCAAGCTTTTATCTGATTTATATTTTTAATAAATGCAATCCATCATTTCTTAATTGTCGTATTTTTAGCAAAACGAAAACACATGAAATCAGTCGGTATAGCGCTATCTGGAGGAGGAGCGAGAGGCATCGCTCACCTGGGCATACTCAAGGTGCTCGAGGAGCATGGCATCAAGCCGCAGGTCATATCAGGCGCCAGCGCGGGCGGCATGGTGGGGGCGTTTTACGCAGCAGGCTATAGTCCGGATGAGATACTGGGATTTATGAAGCACATGTGCCTGATCGATCTTTTTAAGGTCAATCTGCATGGAAACTTTCTTTCGATGAATGTTTTTAAAGAGTTGTATAGTAAACATATCCCGCACAATTCATTTGATAAACTAAATATGCCGCTGTATATCGCTGCGACGGATATTCGTAAGGGAGAGATCAAATACTTCTCCTCCGGGCCTATCGATGTGGCGCTGCTTGCGACCTCCTGTGTGCCGCTGGCCTTTGAACCAGTGATCTGCGATGATACCGAACTACTCGACGGCGGCATCCTCAATAATATGCCCACCGAACCTCTCGCTGGCAAATGTGATACCATCATAGCGGTATATGTCAACTCTATCGATACCACCATCACAGAGGTGCATAAGCGCGACCTGATAGACCGTGTCTTCCATATGGCGATACGGGCGGATATGGAGGCCAAAGGGAAACAGTGCGACCTCTTCCTACAACCTCCGGTTATGAGCCGCTTTGGCATATTTGATGTGGGCAGGGCAGATGAGATCTTTAAGGCCGGTTATGAATATGCGAAGGGCATGAGTGCGGAGATAGAATTGTTTGCGGATAGTTTAAATCTTTAGGTTTGGAGGGACAGGTCGTGACCTGTCCTTTCTGCCGCCCGTGGACTGGTCACGACCTGTCCCTACAGCCATAATTCTTAATGAGGTCTCCTCATTTCAGAAAAAAATCTAATTCCCTTTCTGTACAAACCGTAATTCTGTTGCTTTGTAGAATAGTGGCCGGATGGCTTTTCTGTTTGGCTAATATCACGGCTTCATAATACATTTCGCATGTCAAAAAATATCCTGATAGTAGCCTTGCTGCTCGGTAGCTGCCTGAACTCTTTTGCAGGAGGCAATCTCGTGTCCTATACGCTGTATCAGACGGTGACGAAGGAAGAGTTTCGCGAGATGCTGAAGAAGCGCCACCTGCCTCGGGCCAGCGCACCGGCGCACTATACCGTAGATGTCTATGATGTGACCTACTACACACAGTGGCATGACGGCAGCCAGATCAAGGCCAGCGGCCTCTATTTCGTACCGCGCAATGTCAAGAAGGGC
>Ga0214192_1001990_pt1 | contig 10920 bp, 6 predicted proteins | sample TroBogEpilimnion_44_FD_153030 | JGI IMG/M metagenome (GOLD analysis project Ga0214192, IMG submission 153030) | Freshwater microbial communities from Trout Bog Lake, WI - 29JUL2008 epilimnion | ecosystem: Environmental > Aquatic > Freshwater > Lake > Epilimnion/Euphotic zone | place: Trout Bog... | reverse complement strand
TTCAAACATTGCTGCCACTCAAACGCCCGGGGGCTCAGCCGAAGGATGTGATGCGACAAGGAAACCGGGCTGGTGTAGTCGTAAGAGGTGATATGTGTCAGGTGATAAATCATAATCAACTCAGGCTGGCCACGGTATGACTGAAATAATGGTGGGTCAGATGATTGGAGAGCACACCCAACTCCAACTGGAGATCTTCCAGGCCGGCGTCGATGTGGGCCTGGGACTTGAGGGTCTCGATTTGATCAGAGAGCTCGCTAAAATGATGCAACTGCTCGAGACAACGGGCGAGGCTTGCAACGCATTTCAATCCCGCCTGATACGATGCAGAGTTCCCTTCATTCGGCAGTCGTCCCGTGTGTTTCTGAAGGGATTTAACCTGAAAATTCAGCGATCTGGGGTTTCCTGGATCCAGCACGAGCAATTCCAGGACAGAGGGGAGTTGCAATCCCGAGAAATATCGCCGACGGAAAGTCATAAGGCTGTCAGAAATTTCCAACAACGGCTCGAGGAGCAAATTGGTTTTCACCCGGGAGTCAAGCCCCCCGCGGAACAGATTCACAATTTGAGTCGCTCGTTCCAGTCGCCTTCCCAGATCAAGAAAACGCCAGCCCAATCCACGAGTCATGTTTTCCATTTCCATGCCGCTGAAGGCGGATAAATCGACAATCAAAGAATTCAGCAACACCAGCGAATCCGTTAAAGGAATACGGCGGGGCCTTGCCCGGGAATCCAAATTCAATTTATTTAGGATGGACCAGGTATCCGATGAAAACCGGTCACGAACAATGGAAGCCAGATTGCGAACCCGGTTCATGGTTTGCCGGGCGCTGTTGAAATGATCTTCTTTGTAAATCAGCAGCAGAATTTGATGTTCCAGTTCTTTCGCTGTGAAAGTCCCGCGGAATTTCTCCGGAAACATTCCCATATTCACGAATGCAGAAACCAGGTTCGCGAGTTCTGGCGAAATCTCGACTCCCGATTCATCTCCCAGCCGGTTTACCAGGCAACGCAGTTGGCGGAGGATGGACTCCAACCGCTCGACATATCTTCCCAACCAATAAAGATTGTCCGCCACGCGACTGGGCAACTCGGCTGAATTCGCACCCGAGGAAATCATCTGCCCGGTTGGTGTGAGCAGGGAAACCTTGGCAACGGGACCATCCGTCAAAACCCAGGTATCCTTGCTGCCGCCGCCACTTTGCATGGATACAACCGGATTATCCACGCTGACAGAAATACGACTGAGACCCCCGGGCATCACTGTATAATCCCCATTACTGGAAGACGCTGTGTAGGAGCGCAGTACCATCGGACGGGGTTGTAGTTTTTCCTGGAAATAAACCGGAGTCGTGGCAAGGGTGGCGTATTCCTGGCCGACATACAGGTAGGGGCGCTCCTTGATTTGCTGAATCAATTTCTCACGCTCCTTGACTGACATTTTCGCACCAAAATAGGGTCCGCGGGCCTGTGAACCGAAGGCGGGCTTGACCACGATCCGTTCGATATTCTGGACAACGTAGTTCAGTTCACGTTCCTGTCCGCACCACCAGGTCGCAAGGGAGGGAAGTTTGAGCTCCTCGCCCAAAACTCTGCGACACAATCCGGGAAGAAATGCCATGAACGCAGGACTTTCTATCAAGCCCGAGCCCAAGGCATTGGCGATGGCCACGTTACCAGCCCTCACCGCCTCGATCAAACCAGCCACGCCCAGAAAAGAATCGCCACGCAACTCCAATGGGTCGCAAAAAGAATCATCCACCCTTCGGAGAATGACATCCACAGGGCGCAATCCTTCCAGCGTTTTGACATAAACCCGCGCATCACGAACCGTCAAATCACCGCCTTCAATCAATCCGAACCCGAGATATCGGGCGAGATAATCGTGCTCGAAATAGGTTTCGTTGTAGGGTCCCGGGGTTAGTACCACGACGCTGGGATTCTCCTGATTGTGCGGAGCCAACTGTCGCAAGGCATCACGGTGAATGCGGAAAAATCCCGCCAGACGCTGAACATGGCAGTCACGAAACTCATCGGGAAGGATGCGGGACATGACAATCCGATTTTCCAGCGCGTAACCAGCACCCGATGGAGCCTGGGTCCTGTCGGAAACCACCCACCATTGTCCATCCGGGGAACGGCTCAAGTCCGTTGCATGAAGATGAAGGAAAGTGTTCTTGGGAACCTCAATGCCGTGGCAGGGTCTGAGAAAGTTTGGGTTTGCATAGACGAGTTCAGCAGGAAGGATCCCTTCCTTCAACAAACGCTGCGGACCGTAGAGATCGATCAATATTTCATTGAAAAGACGGGCGCGCTGGGCAAGGCCCGCATCCATGGCCGACCATTCCTGGGGCGGAATGATCACCGGAATCATGTCCAATTCCCAAGGGCGATCCATCCCCCGCGGATCACCGTAAACATTGTAGGTAACACCATGTTCACGGATCATCCGGCGTCCCTGTTCCCAGCGAGACGCGAGCTCCTGGGTATCCATCGGGCCTATGGATTCTGCAAATTTCTTCCAATGAGGGCGGAGTCCGCCCGCATTCAAAGTCATCTCATCATAGATGCCCTGCAAACCGGAATAGGCGGCGAACATGTCCGGAGGGAGGTTCGCCGTCTGGGTTTGCGTCTGTGTGCTCATTAATATCAGCTAAATTACTTGCTCTCTCATTCTTTTTTATTGGGAACGGATGTGCAACGCAAATCGAGCGTGAACGGATTTTCAGGGTTGGGAACTGCCGGATCCAATTTCATGAACCCCGGCGTATGACCAAATTTAAGAAACCTTGATAATCTGCGACTCTCCGCCTCGTAAGCGTTCACAGGGAGAGTGGTGTAGCTCAAGCCGCCCGGGTGGGATACATGATAGGTGCAACCTCCAATGGATCGCTCAGTCCATCCATCGACAATATCGAAAGTCAGAGGAGAATGAATACCAACCGTGGGATGCAGAGCTTCCGGCGGTTTCCAAGCCCGGAAACGCACACCCGCGACATATTCGCCATTCGTGCCTGTGGGATGGAGCGGGACGGCATGGCCGTTGCACGCCACCGTATGCCGGGAATCGATCATCCCCTGGACTTTGACCTGAAGACGTTCCACGGAGGAATCCACATAGCGGACCGCTCCCCCAGCCGCACCTTCCTCACCCAACACATGCCAAGGCTCCAGAGCCTGCCGGATTTCAAGATTCACCCCTTTTTGGGTGACGTGACCGTAGGTCGGGAACCGAAATTCCATGTGAGGCGCAAACCATTCCTTCTTAAGTTGAAAGCCCCGCGACTGAATATCCTCGATGACATCGTCAAAGTCTTGCTGGACGAAGTGGGGCAGCATGAAACGATCGTGCAGTCCCGTTCCCCAACGCACCAAATCCTTGTCGTAGGGCTTGTTCCAAAAGCGTGCAATCAAGGAGCGCAACAAAAGCTGCTGGGTCAAACTCATCCTGGAATGTGGGGGCATTTCAAACGCACGCAACTCCACCAGTCCCAGACGCCCGGTGCTGGAGTCCGGAGAGTAAAGTTTGTCGATACAAAATTCCGCACGATGAGTGTTGCCTGTGGAATCCACCAGGAGGTTGCGGAATATTCGATCCACCAGCCACGGAGGAATGTTTCCTGTCTCGGGAACCTGACGACATGCCAGTTCCAATTCATAAAGCGAATCATTCCTTGCCTCATCCACACGGGGATGTTGGCTCGTGGGTCCAATGAAAAGCCCGCTGAACAGAAACGAAAGCGAAGGATGGTTTTGCCAGAAACGAACCAGGCTGGAGAGAACATCCGGTCGACGCAGGATGGGACTGTCTCCCGGGGTGGGACCGCCGATGACCACATGGTTCCCACCGCCGGTGCCCACGTGGCGACCGTCGATCATGAACTTCTCGGTGCCCAATCGGGATTGACGGGCTTCTTCGTACAGAACGGTCGTGTTGAGCACCAATTCGTCCCAGCTGCAGGCAGGCTGTAGATTCACCTCAATGACACCGGGATCCGGCGTAACCTTGATGTGACTGAGCCTGGGGTCGTGAGGAGGTGCAGAACCTTCCATGATGACCGGCATCTTCAACTCGGTTGCCGTCTCCTCCACAGCACTCAGCAGATCAAGGTAATCCTCGGTGGATTCCACAGGAGGCATGAAAACATGCAACTTTCCGTCGCGGGGCTCCACGCAGATGGCGGTGCGAACAATCCAATCCGCAGATTGTTGAGACAGAGGGTTACGCTCAGCCTGTTCAGCCAGCAACTCCTCCTCGAGTGATTCAGGTCGTGCCTGTCTGCGGGCGCTGGTGCCGGTTCCTTGCACGTACTGCTGGCCCGGGCGAAGAACGGAAGGAAATTCGCGGACTTTTTTGATCTGTGCACGATCCGGCAACGGCGAAAACTGCGTCATCGGATCGGTTTGATGAATATAGGGATATTGCGCAGGAGCCACCCAAGGTATCGAATCCAAGGGCAATCGCAATCCCATGGGCGAATCTCCTGGAAGCAGAAACAAATGCTCCGGTCTCATGAACCAGGAACCGCTTTGCCACCGGCGTTCATCGGTAAACACTCTTTGAATGGGAAGGGTGTAGCCCACGACTTTGTTCAGGCCTTGAGTAAAAATTTTTGCCAACCGGGAACGCTCTTCTTTATCTTCCAGCCTCGATTGGAGGGGATCGACGTTCGTCGGCAACCGACGCTCACGCCACATATAATACCAGGCATCTTCGTAAGCGGGTATAACGTGCTTGGGTTTTACCTCCAATATCCGCGCAAGCAGATTCGTAAATTTTTCAGCGTGTTTTTCGGTGTGACCATATTCCGTTCTGTCATCCGCAAACAACGAGTCATCCTGCCAGATTACCTGGCCGTCTTTTCTCCAATAACACGCGAGTGCCCAGCGTGGAAGAGACTCTCCCGGATACCATTTACCCTGCCCGTAGTGGAGCAGACCTCCTTCGGCAAATTGTTTTTTCAGCCTCCGAATGAGGTTTCCGGATAACTTGCGCTTTTCAGGTCCCACAGCAGTGAAATTCCACTCCTCTCCATCCATGTTGTCGATGGAAATGAAGGTAGGCTCTCCGCCCATGGTCAGTCGAACATCGTTCTTCTTTAATTCAGCATCGACCCTATGACCCAAAGCCTCGATCTCAGTCCATTGTTCCTCGGTGTAAGGTTTGGTAACCCGGGGAGATTCGTGGATGCGTGTGATCTTCATCTCATGATGAAAAGTACACTCACATTTGTCGATGGCACCCGTTATGGGCGCAGCACCCGAAGGCTCGGGCGAACATGCCAGGGGGATGTGCCCTTCACCGGCAAACAATCCCGAAGTGGGATCCAATCCAATCCAACCTGCCCCCGGAAGGAAAACCTCAGTCCAGGCATGCAAATCCGTGAAATCAACCTCTGCTCCGGAGGGCCCATCCAGAGATTTTACATCGGGTTTTAGCTGGATCAAATAGCCGCTGACAAACCTGGCTGCAAGCCCCACCTTCCGGAATATCTGGGTCAGCAACCACGCAGAATCACGGCAGGAGCCGGAACGAAGCTCCAGAGTTTTCTCCGGCTCTTGAACGCCCGGTTCCAGGCGGATCACGTAGCGAATGTCCTTCCATAAAGCGGCATTCACTTTGACCAGAAAATCAACGGTTCTGACTGGTGTGAGGTCAATGGCAGCCACATATTTTTCGAGCAACGGGCTGGATGCGGAAACTTCCAGAAAAGGCGCCAGTTCCTTCTTTAGATTTGCCTCGTAGACAAAAGGAAATTTCTCGGCACTGGATTCCAGAAAGAAATCAAATGGATTATAAACCGACATCTCGGCGACGAGATCAACTTCAACCATGAACTCATCCGTGGGCTCGGGAATGACCAGACGCGCCAGATAATTGCTGAAAGGATCCTGCTGCCAGTTCAGGAAATGTTCTTTCGGCTGGATTTTCTGGGAATAACTCAGGATCGGTGTGCGACAATGAGGCGCAGGACGCAACCGAATCACATGCGGACCGTGTGATACCTTGCGGTCGTACTTGTAGTGAGTCTTATGGGAAAGGGCAATGTGTATGGCCATTTGTTTTTGTCAGGGTTGCCCGGTGAAATGGTTAATGGATTCGTTCTTTGAGCACACGTTTGGATTCAATACCGCGTCTGGCAAAAAATTGTTCATAAATTCCGGTGCCGGCAAGATTCATATTGCTTTGAAGGTTGTCCAGGTACTCATGGAGTCCACCGTTGACGATATCCTCGACGTTGGCGTAGGCAAGATCCGAGCAAATCTGACCGAGTAGTTTTTCGGAGGGTTTTCTGTAGGTGCCGATGGGTGTTCCTGAGATCGCGTGAAGGGCATCTCGCGCCGTATTCAGACAGAAACGGATCGATCGCGGGAATTCAGGATCAAGTAAAAGGAAATCCACGATGCGCTTGGGAGCAATTCTCCCGTGGCGCTTGCGATACATCTCAAAGGCACTGGCCGAGCGCAGGACTGCTACCCACTGGATTTCATCCATCGGAGTGCCGATGTCCGATACGTTTGGCAAAAGAATGAAATATTTAACATCCAAAATGCGGGAAGTCTTGTCGGCTCGCTCCAACATGCGTCCAAAGCGGTTGAAATTCCACCCTTCACCATGGGTCATGGTGGAATCGGTGATTCCACTGAACAAATGGCTGTGGGATTTAACCTGTGTGAAAAACTCATTGGGCGATTCGAAGCTTTGTTGCGTCGATGCCGCAGAGTTCACCATCAGATAAAAAGTGTTGAGTTGAAGCCACATCTCGGAGGATATGATTTCCCTCACGGATCGCGCGTTCTCCCTGGCGGAGCGCAAACAGGAGATGATGGAATTCGGGTTCTCCTTGTCGAAGGTCAGGAAATCGATGACGTTTTCCTGGGTGGCACCTTCCGGATGGCGCTTGGCAAAAGCCTCATCATCCCCGGTGATACTGATGAGAGGCATCCATTGCTGGGTCAATCCGCTTGGATTTTCCAGCATCAGGTTCAAATTCACGTCAATGAAGCGGGCGACATTTTCCGCCCGTTCCACATAACGGCTCATCCAATAGATAGAATCTGCAACGCGACTTAACATCAGGAACTCGCTCTAGCCACTTGGGACTGGGACTGAGTCTGTGTGGCGATCAGGTGGTTGTCTTCTTCCGGGTCCACGGGATTATCCGCCAGAACCCAGGTATCCTTGGTGCCTCCCCCTTGGGAACTGTTCACCACCAAAGAACCTTTCTTCAACGCAACCCGGGTCAGTCCTCCGGGAAGCACAAAAATCTTTTTTCCATACAATATATAAGGGCGCAAATCCACGTGTCGTCCTGCCAGCCCCCCATCCACAACCGTTGGGACACGGGACAATGCCAGGGTCGGCTGCGCAATGTAATTTCTGGGATTCGCGATGATCTTCAATCGGAACTCCTCGCGCTGCGCCTGTGTGGCATGCGGACCAATTAACATTCCGTAACCTCCCGATTCATTGGCCGCCTTCACTACCAATTCATCCAGATGTTCCAATACATAGGACCTATCTTTCTCTTCCGCACAAATATAGGTGGGAACATTCGGGAGAATGATGTCTTCACCCAGGTAGTATTTGATGATGCGAGGGACGTAGGCATAGACCACTTTGTCATCCGCCACCCCGGTGCCAGGAGCATTCGCCAGAGCCACCCTGCCCTCTTTATAAACCTCCATCAATCCCGGAACACCGAGCATGGAATCAGGATTAAACACCTCGGGATCCAGGAAATCATCATCCACTCGACGATATATCACATCCACACGCTCCAGCCCGTTGGTCGTGCGCATCCAGACGTATCCGTCCGAGACAACAAGGTCGCGACCCTCCACTAATTCCACCCCCATTTGCTGGGCCAGGAAAGAGTGTTCGAAATAGGCCGAGTTATATACTCCGGGAGTTAAAACCACGACTTGAGGCGTTGTCACTCCTTCCGGGGCCAGATATTCCAGCATATCCCTCAGTCGAATGGGATAATTGGAAACAGGCCGAACGTTGGAGGCCGCAAACACCTCCGGAAAAAGACTCTTCATCAATCGGCGGTTCTCCAAGACGTAGGAAACACCGGACGGACACCGCAGATTATCTTCCAAAACGTAAATTTCACCGTCCCCGTGCCGAACCAGATCTGTTCCCGTGATGTGACACCAGATCCCCTTGGGAGGATTGAATCCTATGCATTGCTCGCGAAAACCTTTGGATGAGGTGATAATCTCGGGAGGCACGGCTCCGTCTTTGATGATCTTCTTATCATGATACAAATCATCAATAAAAAGGTTCAGGGCGCGAATTCGCTGTTCCAAGCCTTTTTGAATGCGCTCCCATTCCGAAGCCGCCACAATTCGGGGAACCAAATCAAATGGCAGGGTCTTCTCCACACCGGCACCGGAACCGTAGACATTAAAGGTAATACCCGCCTGCACAAGGGCACGGTCTGCCGCCTGCTGGCGTGTCACCAACTCCTCGGAAGGCAATTCTTCCATGTTCTTGGCCAGATGCCAGGCCGCAGGCCGGGGGTGACCCGGCTGGCTGAACATCTCGTCGAAAAACCCACCTAAATCATACTCGGCAAAATTCATTTTTAAAAATACAGCAAATACAAACCCTCTAAAGAAATGTTGCTAGATTCGCTTGAGTGATCATGAGCAATTCAAATGCCACGCCCCAGGTCAATTCCAAAACGTCATTCACGAATCAATAGACTCCATGATTTTTCTGCCACTACAAGCAGTAAATAAAATCAAAATACCTCTTCGCTGATCGTAAGTTCACGCTGAAAATTGCGATTCCATGGCCATTAATTGACGCAGTGTTCAAAATGTAACAGAAACTCAAGGTTCCAAGTCGTTTCCCAAAAGATTTTCAATCCCATTGAAACCCTTTCCGTGGATTGGTAAAGTGGCCGGATGCGAATTTTATCCGGAATACAACCCTCAGGGGCACTTCATCTCGGTAATTATTTTGGGATGATGCGTCCGGCCATTGAACTGCAAGATCAGGGCGAGGCCTATTATTTCATCGCCAATTACCATTCCATGACCTCCCTGTACGATGCAAAACAGCGTCGCGCGAATTCACTGGATGTCGCCCTGGATTTCCTTGCCTGCGGTTTGGATCCTAAAAAGTGCATTTTTTTCAAGCAATCGGATGTACCTGAAGTCACGGAATTATCCTGGATACTAACCACTTTGACACCCATGGGACTCCTTTCCCGCTGCCATAGTTACAAGGATAAAAAAGCACGCCTGGCCAATGATGATGTCGACAGCGTGAATCATGGTCTGTTCGCGTATCCGGTTCTGATGGCGGCGGACATTCTCCTTTACGATTCCAATGTGGTGCCAGTGGGGCGGGATCAAAAGCAGCATGTGGAGGTCACCCGCGACATCGCAGCCAAATTTAACGATACCTATGGACAAACCTTTGTCATACCGGAACCCAGAATCCGAGATGAAGTGGCACTTGTTCCTGGAACCGATGGACAGAAAATGAGCAAAAGCTATGGCAACACCATAGAAATCTTTGGGGATGAAAAAATAATCCGCAAGAAAGTCATGAGCCTTCTGATGGACAGCCGGACGCCCGCGGAACCCAAACCGGATGCTGAAAAAAACGTGGCCATTCAATTGCTGAAACTGATTGCCACACCCGATGTGGCCCAGGACTTCGAGGACCGCCTTCGTGCGGGAGGCCTTGGTTACGGCGACTTGAAAAAAGCCCTTTTTGAACATTACTGGAATTATTTCTCCCAGGCCCGCACTCGACGCGCCGAACTGGCTGCCAACCTGGATTATGTCGATGCCGTCCTGAAGGAAGGTTCCACCAAGGCAAAAATAGTCGCGGACAAGGTTCTTCAAAGAGCCAAGACTGCCTGTGGATTGGATTAAAGGGACTGCTTAATCCCGGCACTCGAGCCGTATCTCCATTTACATCAGTCTCGCGCGTTGGTAACAATTAGTTGTGTTGAACAATTCAAGTATTTGGAAATCCCTGAGCTCGACCCGCCAGTTGACATTAATCGCGGGTCCCTGTGTCATCGAAAATGAGGCCCTCTGCTTTAAGGTGGCCACTTTCCTGAAAAAAACCTGCTCCAAGTTGGGGGTCAATTACATCTTCAAGGCCAGCTACGACAAAGCCAACCGCACTTCTGGCGATTCATTTCGTGGGCCAGGCATGGATTCCGGCCTGGCAGTTCTGGCAAAGATTCGAAGTGAATTGGCTCTGCCGGTTTTAACAGACGTCCATTCCGAGGAACAAATCGCCGCATCTGCCAGAGTGGTGGATGTCCTTCAAATCCCGGCATTCCTCTGCCGCCAAACCGACCTGATCAATGCCGCTGTAAAAACCGGCAAGATTGTGAACATCAAGAAAGGTCAGTTTCTTTCGCCTCCCGAAATGGCCCAGGTTGTCAAAAAAGCGGAGAAAGCGGGCGGCGTTAAAATTGCCATCACGGAGCGCGGCACGACTTTTGGATACAACAACCTGGTTTCCGACATGCGCGCCATTCCGGTATTGAGGCAGACGGGGTATCCCGTGATTTTTGACGCGACGCATTCCGTTCAGCTTCCCGGAGGCGGCGGAGACAAATCCAGTGGCCAGCGGCAATTTGCCCCCGTCCTGGCTCGATGCGCCGCGACGGCGGGAGCCACGGGTGTTTTTATCGAAACCCATCCCCAACCCGATCAGGCACTGAGCGACGGCCCCAACATGATTCCTCTGGCTGATATGCCCAAAGTCCTCGCCAGCATCCTTCGCCATTACGAGGCTGCCAAAAAGGACGGGACCATTTTTCAAAAGTAAATCACACCCGCCTTTTTCCCCATGATCTCCAACGAAGAACTTCAAAAGCGCCTCTCTAAAATCAAATTATTCCTGTGCGATGTGGATGGGATCATGACGGATTCCTC
>Ga0214192_1001989_pt1 | contig 10920 bp, 9 predicted proteins | sample TroBogEpilimnion_44_FD_153030 | JGI IMG/M metagenome (GOLD analysis project Ga0214192, IMG submission 153030) | Freshwater microbial communities from Trout Bog Lake, WI - 29JUL2008 epilimnion | ecosystem: Environmental > Aquatic > Freshwater > Lake > Epilimnion/Euphotic zone | place: Trout Bog... | reverse complement strand
ACTGGATGTACTACTTTGGATGCGCCCATAAACTGAGCTCCGCCAGGGGCATCGTTACCTAATCCTGAGCGGCGAAGACCTTCTTCATACTGTTTGTCTCGTTCGTCTCTTGCGTCTTTGTCTTTTTCAACAAGATCTACATATTTGATTGCGATTTTGTCAAGATCCCATTCATCGAGTGAATCTGCTAGGTTTTCATAAAAATCTGCAGGGATAGAATCATTATCTGTTTCAAGATCTCTAACAATTGCTGATCCGTCTGCTTGTTCTTCTATTTCTGTGTTTTCCTCGAACATTTCTGTTAGCGGTTCTTCCTTCGATTCACCATCTTTAGACATTGGACTCACAAAACGATTAAAATCTTGTGGTATTGGCATTTCAGGCATACGTGTTCCTTAAGGATAGTTCTGCTTTTTTCTGTGCAAGTGGCGGATTGGTACTTTGAACTAGTTTTATTATACCGCCTTTCTTGAATCCTGGCACTTTTGTAGACTCTATAAAATCCTTTAATTTTTGTACATATTCTTCATCACGAGGATCAGGGTTGCGTTCTTGACGTATAATTTCTTTCCAGATGTCATACTCAAGACTTGCCATGAGTCGATCTCGACCGCTAAACTGATAGTCAGACTTGTATATGTGCTTTCTAAGTATGTCGACCCCGTGATTTTGAGCTAGTCTAATCAAATCATCAGGATCCATAAATCGATTCTTTAATGTAAGAGATATAGCTTGGTTTTGGTCTTCTAAAGCAAGAATATAATTTTGGAGCTCATTACGATATTTACGAATTTCTTCATCAGTTTTGTTATTGTTCTTATAAAAATTTGATTCAATTTGGCTAGTTACTTGTTGCTGTAAGCGATTATTAGATCTACTATTAAAAAAATCATCTGTATGCTCACCATACTCGTCCATGATCGATGCGCCTGTTGCTTGTTTAAATTTTGAATCAATCCAGTTTCGGGCTATTCCTGCCCCTTCTCTTTGTAATTCTTCTTTAAGATAGTATATCGCAGATGGGTCGATAATCGCTTTATTTGCTGCCATATCATCAAATTTATTTCCGACAGGTGGCGGAAATGATCTACCTAATTGTAAGTCATACGTCGCAATATTTTCAAGTTCTCGATCTGAAACACTTGATAACTTGTCTTGATGGTATAAGTCATTTAAATAGTCTTTTACTTTTGATCGATAAGCAGGGTCTACTTCTAAATTGTTAGGCCCTTTAATCTGGTATACTACTTTTTTGCCTGGCTTTGATGGGTCTTCTTCAAGCTGTAGTGATGCTTTCGCTTCACCGTCAGGGGCTCTAAGCGACGCAAATTCTTCTAGCCCTGATTGAATGCCTGATATGTGCGAGTAAACTGGAAACCCTTTTGTTTTAGCAGGAGGAAACCCTGTGTGAGGCTCGAACACAGGCGCATGCCTTTTATTATATTGCGGACTGCAATTAAACCCTCCTGATGCTGCGCAATGGTTAAGATCTTTAGTGTCTACGGACATATCACGTATCACATCTTTTGCATTCGTGGCATTATCAAAAGTTTTTTTGTTGAACACTACCATTTTAGACCCATCAGGGTATGTCATGTCTGCAGGCAATTCTTGATGACGTTTTTCTCTATACATGTGATATAGCTGAGCATCTTTAGCTGCTTTTCTGGCTTCTTCAAGCGGGTTAACCCAGACTTGCTTAGCAAAGTGCTCGATCGGTCTGTTTTTAATCGTTTCAGGCGTTTCCTTGCCTGACATTAAATCTGCCCAGACTTGTTTCTTAATGGCATGAAATCCTGCATTCTCATCTAGTAGTTTTGAATATTGACTATTTAAATCATAGATTTTAGTTTTATCTGGGTCTACTTTTGACAAATAAGGCATATTTTCTGAACCATATATGGCGCTTATCATCTTAGGGTTAGTCGGGTACATTGAAGAATCTAACGCATCTTCAAGACTTTTACCGAGATCTGTTGTAGCAGTCTGCTTTGGCTGGAATGGGTCGTTAAACGTCATTTCGTTTAGCGCGCCGGCTATTATTCTAGAACTCTCCCCATTCGAACCAACAGACTCATGGTCAATAGGCACGTATCCTTTTTCTGATAATTTAACCAATGGGTCTGTGTCTGCACCTGTCCCCATTAACTTTGTAATGTAGTTTTTAAACGGCCCATTGATCCAACTATTGTACGCATCTTGTATAACTTTAATCTCAGAAGGTGTTTTAAGCGGCGGATCAGGCGAAAATGCAGTATTAAGCATTCCTGTCATTACTTCATCTGTTACTCTTGGTCTTCCTGTGCGATCTGCATCTTCATCCATTTGAATCATATAATCTTCCATTTGATTCTGATATGGTAGACCTAGTCTTTGACGATTCCATATAACAGGTATACTTATTGCAGCATGTCCTGAATTAAGCGGGTAACCAAGAGAACTAGTAATATATTTGCCTAGGTTACCTTGCTTAGCAAGTTCGCCTGGCCCAAAGTTAATGGGCCATTGGCCACCTTTGGACTTGATCGCCATCTTCGATGCTACAGGTGGATTAACAATATCGTTTAGCTCTTCCGTGCTCATGTAACGAGAATGAGTTGGGTCATCTAACTGAGCTTGATGAATTTTTTTACTTAAGTCAGAAAGCGTGGTTTTGCCTAACTGGTGTTGAGTGATGTACCCTTTCACCTGGTTTACATCTGTTGTATCAACAATACCTGTTCCTACAATATCGTTTACTTCGACAACTTTGCCTAGACTGCCTAAGTCATTTCTAATAAAATCAAGTACTTGGTCTTCGTACTTACGCTTAATCGTCGTGTTTGATTTACCTTTAATCTGCGTAATTTTAACTGACCCATCTGGGCTATTGACTAGTCCGTTATCCCGATCCATGTATGATTCAGGCTTAACTTCTATCGTAACATGAGGCTTGCCTTTGGCATCACGAAGTGTGAAGATTCTAGATTTACCGCTCACAACATCATTTGTGTAGCCGCCTACACAATGGCCCATTAAAGTGCCTTCTTCTTTAAGCGCTTTGTCTAGAATATCACGGTTTTGCTTATTACTATAGTCTGCAATTGCTTCTTCAGGGCTTTTTGCTTCAACAGAATGTCTAGTCATGTCAGCGCCACTTCCACTGATAACTTGAAACACACCATGCCTAACATCTTTGTCGGTAGTAGGGTCTGTTGTGTATCTATCAAACTCCATTACTCGAAAACCTTCAGGCAGCTCACGCATAGTGTCTGGAAGCTTAATCTCATGCCATGCAGATCCGTTCTCATATGTTTTAATCGCAGGAAAGTTTTGCTGAAACACAGGGAAATTCTTAATGTGCGCTTTGTCAGCCAAGTCAGATCGATACTTGTTGATCTTGACAACATGGCGAACTGCTTCAGGAACGGTCATACGCTCTAATTGCTTAGTCGATAACTGCAAGTGCTGTGGCAAATCTGTAGTTGGGCTAACTGCATTAGACAGCTCATCAACTAAATGATCAAAACCAAGGTCATGAATTGAAGCGCCTAGCGTATTCATTTTAGCATTTGGGTCTTTTGCTATAATCTCTGGTGTTAACCCTGCGTTTTTAGCACGTGTAGGATATGCTTCTGAAAACTCTTTTACGCCGTGAGGCACTATAGCTTGGTCTGATCGATACTCCCATTCTTTTCCTGCATCAGTTAATGCATACCCTTTATGCGGTTGTTTCTGAACACGCCGCTCATATTCAACTTGTCGTTGCTCTGGGGCATTAATGTTACGATCTTCACCTAGTTCCCTTATATGCGAAATACCTTGATCAGCAAGTTCACGAACTGGGTCTTTAGGCGTTCCTAGGTCATTCTTAATATAGTTTTTTAGTCGCGTATTTACCCAATTATCTACTGTTAATGCTCTTGACATTTGATCGATTTGTTCAGGCGTAAAACCTATCTTATTTGCTTCTTCGACCCAGTTTGGCCCTGCTTTAGTTATAAATGCAGGAGTGCCGCGATTTAAGTTTGCTTTAAGAAAACGATCAATGCTCGAGTCTTCAAAGTTACCACCCTTAGGCTTGATCGCCATCTTAGACGGCTGATCATCTTCAAACTTTAGCTTTGCTTTCTTTTGTGCAAGAGTTTTGGCTTTAATCTCATCGTTCAATTGCTTAGAAGTTGTGAAGAGATGGTCGCCATCAAATGTTCTGCCTGTCTCAATCAGCGCATGCTCTGGGTTGATCGTCATACCGAACGTAGGCATGGCTGGATTAGGGTCTAATTTAAATGGATAGTTTGCTCGTAGCTCTTCATCTGAGTAGCCTAATCTGCGACGATCAAGCTCAGCCTGCTGCTCACCTGCATTGTACTTGTACATATCGAACTGATTAGTTGGCTCAAAATTGGCTTGGTTCTCTTTCACAAGACGAATAGCAGCATCAGGTATACCACCAAGTCCTGCTTTTTTGTACCCTTCGTCAGTCCATTTTATTGCATTTTCTAATGTGACTTTTTGATCCAAGAACCCTTGAATTTCTTTAGCTGCAGATAGTACCAAGTAATCAGGCATTACTTCGGGACTTGTGCCACTAGGCCACCCCTCATGTCTTGCTATGACGTGACTTACTTCATGCGGGATCCTGCCATACTCACTAGGGTGCCCGATCATTTTCGGATCAATGTAGATGATCTTGCCTACGTACATTGCTTTAGCATTCTCAGCACTTAAGTCTTTAAACTTAACTTTCTGATCGGCAAGAAACGGATATGCTTTGTACAGATTAGGAAACTTAAAGATGTCTGAAAGCTTAAGATTAGGGTTGTTAGCTTGACTTGAGTTAATCGTAAAACTAGCTTGGTCACTACCTGGAATTTCTGACACGTAGTGGCGAGGATCTAGTCCTCTGCCTGCAGTTGTTTGGTTCCAGATTTGCTCAGGCGTCAACTGACCTTGACGTTCTAGTTCTTTAGCTTTCTGTACATTAACATGATGCTCAGGCAAGAGTGACTTGCTACCTTGCATCATATACATCGGCATACCAGGCTCATAGTTTTCTGCAACTCGCTGTCTTAGCGGATTGTACACTTCATCCGCAGGTGCATTTGATGCTGCTTTACGCACTTTACTTCGTTGATAGTTGCCTACAGTCACATCTTCGACGCCTTTTGCGACATTGCCTGCGGCGTTGCCTGCAGTCTTGGCGCCTTTCTTAACGCCCATCGCTAGATCGGCAGCTAGTGCTCCTGGGCTACCACCCTCTGGGTAAATGCCTCGTGTTGCGTTGACATAGTCCATCGCAAACTTCTGTGCGCCATCACGTGTCATGCCAGGAATCTTGGATGCTACTTCTAACGCTTCTCTTTCAAGCTGCGCGATCTTGTTTAGTGCAAATGGGGCGACTACTGCGCCTAGTCCTTGCATGTACTCGTTCGATTCTTTATCGCCAAACTCTGGTGTCAGCCGATTTGAAAACACGCCTGTTCGATAGTCTTGACTTGTTGCGTAAGGCACGCCTAAAAAAGTCGGAATCTCTTTACCGTCTACTGTCGGTTTTTCAAATGTCGGCAAGTAGTTCTTAAGCACCTCTGAGCCAGGGAACAAGTCTAAGTTAGCAGGGTGACCTGGGATCACCGACATGTCTTTTACACCGTGTAGTATATCGCCAATTCCGCCAAACAGCGCTGACATACCGCCTTGCACTGCAGACTCACCTGCACTGGAAAAGCCACTTAGTATGTCCTTGTAAGTCTCTGGGTTCGTTAGCGGCTCGATCGTGTCGGCAGGCGTTTGCTTAAGCACGTCAAATCGGTTATTGTTCGCCAACTCTGCTCGCATTTTAGCAATTTGCGAATCGTTCGTGGGAACTGTCCCTCCCATTGGATCTGTGTACGGCTCATTTAGATCAAGTTCGTCGATAGTGACTGTTGGGTTTGAGGGTAATGGCATGTGTCACCTTCTGATTGATGATATGTGCTATCTTAACACACGCGATTTACATAGAGTACGGGTTCTCGGCTCTTTTTCTATACTCGTCATCAGCATAGTCTTCAGACGGCGCTGCAAAGTAGTCGATCGCGATAATATTCGCATCTCTGAGGTAACGAAGTGCTTGAGAAATGGCATCGACATAATCGTCATGTCTACTGAGCGGAAAGCTACACACCTCGGACAAGAAAGGCTCAACCCAAGTGCGTGGTTGGCCCGGCCGCTCGGTCGACTCTGGTAAGTACACCATTCCCTTCTCGATGATCGGCGCTACGATGTTCAGTCTTGTTGCTTTATCCGCATTACCGGGGTTATAGCCTCGGATTGGAATGCGTGTCTGCTGCAGATCTTGGATGAGGGCAATACCACTTGACTTGTTCTCTACAAGCACTAGATCAACCTTCTTACCTGACCCAAACTCATCTGGATTCCCATAGATCTCTTCAAACTCGTCTTGCAGCTTTTGTCTAAGGTCTGGGTACAGTAAATGGTCAGACCAACAGTCAATCAGCATTACTCGATTTCCCTTATCTTCGCTCGGCCTAAACACACCTAGCACTACACACGCGGTCGGGTCATTGATCGTCTTGTCAGATGCAGCACAGTCGTAAGACTGAATCACGTAACTAAACTCAGGAAACGACTTCTCGGCATTCCACAATCTAAACCAAGACCGTTTAACTAACCCTGATTCTTCTGGGTCTAGAATCTCGGCGTGAATCTCTTGTCGGCCAAGACTAGTTCCCTCGTACTGTAATAACTGCTTCTGGAATGTAGGTGCTAGGTTCGCTAGGTTTGAGTACGTACTGGCGGTCGTGATCCAGACTTCGCCGTTCATGTTTTGCGAGTTTAGCTCCACCACTTTCGGCACAGGTTTAGGAGTCGTGGTGATGACGGTCTTGGGGTCTTTGCCTAAACGCAATGAGAACATCACCATGTCCCAAGTCTCATCGAGGTACTGGTAGGCGCATAGCTCGTCAAACCAGACACTGTGCCACTGAGGACCGCGGAATCGGCTAGGCTCTGACGCTGCAATTCCCTTAATCAGCGATCCATTCTTTAAAGTCAGCTCATGTAGACTGATACCGTAGTTCTCAATAATCTCAGGCGGGATCACATTCAGCAGACCTGACTCTCCTCCGAACAACACATCTCGTATATCGGCAGATGTAGGGCCAACGACTAGGTGCCTTGTTTTCGGTTCACTCCAGGCTTTCCACCATGTGTACTCTGCGGCGAGTCTTGTCTTACCTGCGCCACGGCCTGCTAGCAACATCCATGTCTTCCACTCTGATTCTAGCGGCGGTATCTGATGAGGTAGTGCGATGGTCAGCCACTTAAACCTTGCCTTAAACGCTGCTCGCCACTCAGGCGACATTTGGCTCAGCTCTTTATCGTGCTTCTTAATCTTCTTGGCAATCGTCTCGATCTGGGCATCAGTAAGCGGCATGTTGTCATTATAGCACAGAAATCTGCAGAGAGCTGCAGAGCACTTGATCATAGTGCTAAGAAACTAAGTGTTTACTTTAAGTTCGGAGTGCTGTGGACTCAGAAGCGACCAGGAGTGGGTCCTGTGAGGAAGTTTCGAGGTCCTATGAAATCTGAGCATAAAAAGCCCGATGCCCGATCCTAAGCCCGACAGATACAGATCTAGGCCCGTAGTGGGCCTAGAACCTAGTCAGATTATATCAGATAAACTCGATATAAATATAATCTGACATCGTAACTTCGCAAACGTCTGAATCTTGGGGTAACGTTTTTAAATATTCGATAATTGATTTTTTCTCGATATTTACGTAGATTTCAGAATTTGCTAATTTAGCTTTTAATTTTGAAGGGAAACACTCGATATTTTTAATTGCGAAGATCGTTTTCATGATTTAATACCTTTCGTTTAGAATTAAGAATTTAAATTTAGATAGAATATTTCCTACCTGAGTTCTATTATATATTGTTTTTAGTAAAAGTACATAGATTTAGTAAAATAATTTAACTATTTCACATCATGAAATCTATCACAATGTGAAATAGTTATAAATAATTGTGTACTTTTTACTGAGTTTGTGATATTTACGTGCAATGTCACAATGTGAAATGTTACGCGTAATATCTCTGAAACATTTCATCATATGAAACTAGCTTTCAGCATGTGAAAGTTACGCGTAATATCTCTGAAACATTTCACGATGTGAAACGAGCTTTCAGCATGTGACAGAAAAGATTCAGATCTAAATCGGGTTCGAGATCTGAATCTGAGCTCTTTCTGGGCAGAGCTAGAGCCCGTTTTACTGAGCCCAGAATCAAGATTTTGTTCTGAATCTGAGCATCTCAGTCAGAAGGCTAGAGCCCGTTTACTTTATCTTAGGTTGCATGTCGCTTAGTAGGTCAGTCAGAATCTCCTGAGCAATGGAGTGCGTAGACTCGACTTTCACGGCTCCACCATCGGCGCCCGTTAGCTCTACTTTGTTCCGCTCACTGTATTTGGATGGGAACCTCGCTGCCATGATTCGATTATACACGCCACCATTAAGTCTCGAAGATCCAGGAGTTTCGATTATGTGCGAAATGCCTAGATCTTCCCAATAAGCCATTTCGAGCTCCTTAGCTGTGCGCAAGGCCATCAAAAACTCATCGTGCTGCTCAGCCCAGTTATCTAGTGTTCCCCAATTTAGCTTTAATTTTGCGGCAATTTGTTCTTTGCTCTTACCTTCTGAGCCCATTTGAATAACTTCTTGGCAATATTCAGGCTTGTATTTGGTCGGACGACCGACTTTCTTTTCAATTTCATCTCGTTTCATGCTGTTTCCTTCCAAATAGAATTAATAAGTTTGTTTAGTCTTGATGCTTTAATGCCAAATGAACGAGCTGCAATGTGTTCAGGTGATAATTTACGACCTTTTCTAACTATTGACAATGCTGCAATATGCTCAAGGGTTTGAGGAATTCCCTTTTTACCTTTGGAAATATTTGCAGCATGTTCAGTAGACTTAGGCACACCTTTCAGCTTATTGCTGTTTAATCTACCATTTCTTTGTCTCATTTCTAAAGTAATACCACTCAAAGGAGAGTCTTTTGTCGTTTCGATCGCTTGATTTGCATATTTATTACTTTTCCAATATTGGAACGGAAGAGAATTAAGCCAATTCTTTGCTTCTATTTCTGTATCGAACCATTGTTGAAAAATAACCTCGACGTTGTCGCGGTGATGGCCCCCGTGCTTAGTGCAATGTGCGATCCAATACCTACCACTACCGCAATAAGAATTCATCTGAGACATCACTGTTTGACCAATGTACATCTTATCTGAAGTCTTGTTCTTCATAATGTAATACCAACGAGGGCGCCAATCATCCATAATTCTTTCCGGTGTGTACGATGGATCCATTCTACCACGCCAATGGTCAGACGGTAGGTTACAAGGTAGGATACAAGTTTCAATTCAGCACCACCCTGATTGCCTCTATATAAATATATATTTTATATATTATATTTAAGGAAATGTAACTATGAAACTAAGTTACCGTGTACACACAGCCTAGGCCTAGACAGTTACGAGATGTTACAGAAAGCACTTTTTATCTGTATCTCATCAAAAAACTACCCTCTCTGTTATTTAACGCTTGGTAAATAAGCGTAACTGACTCAATATTCCCTTCATTTGACCTTTTAATCTAGAACTAGATAGTTTTAACTATTTCACAATGTGAAATGAGATAACTATAAAGTATGGTATAATAGAATGGTAGTAATTTAATACGTGATTCAAATTTCTTAACACAAAACAGGAGTATAAACATGAAATTAGTCTACGAAAAAAATCCAGCATTCGAGGTCAAAGTCGGCGATCATGCCATGACCTTCCGCGGTGACCAAGTTGTAGTTCGTGGCATCGTCCCACCTCATAAGCCATCTTCCACAGGTCGAGTATTGGTTCACTTCGCCAAAGAAGATCCAGCACGTATATGCGAATATTTCCCTGGCGTCATTGGTGCCAAGTGGGTAGAAAGAGAAGATCAACCATGGAACAAGTAAATCGTCTGACAGAAAAAGACTACTGGCTCGCGCATGCGAACGCAACAAGAATGGAAGCCACCGGCGGTGGCTTTTCATCCAACCTTGGTCGTCTGTTTTATAAAGCAGATTTCGATAATGCAACCCGTTTAGTACGAGCATTTCCGCATGAATTCTTACAACCTACTCACTCAGGATCACAATCATGAAAAAAGCAAACAACGCAAAAGAGTTTCTGAACAACCTGAATGACGGTTGTAATGATTTTTTACAACTACATGCTCGATTAGTTCAAGCTGATAAGCTAGGCCTCGATACAAGGTGCGGTCTACTTTATATTAGTGACTGTAATCGGTACATTATCGCTGATACGTACCATGTTCAGGCAATTAACTATTACGGTGCCTTCGAGTACGTGGATAAAACATGTATTACAAAGGTCGGCGAATACACGTTTTACTGCGCGGATGATGACAGAGTATCAGACTGCGTAGATCACTATTTACAAGAGATGGAACAGTCAAACTGACTAGGCTTAAATAGCCGAAACATGCGTGAGCATGTCTTTGACAATAACAGAAAGGAAACAGTATGCAGATCTACCGATTCTACATCGACATCGAAGTCCCAGATGGTGAAAAGCTTGCCGACAGCCCGTCTGCTTTGGCAATCTACGGCGCAATTCGAGAAAACGTTCGGCCTGAGAACTGGGATATTTTTCACCATGTTAACAAGCCTGACAACAAGCCCGACGCCACAGAAACTATTTCACATAGTGAAACACAAAAGTACTAAAATGTGGTATAATGAATCTAGTGGTAAAAAAGTAGTTTTCTTAATTCTTAACTTAAACAGGAGTTTCAAATGTACCAAGAACATCAAATCCCAGCAATACCATCTTTAACACCAACTGCACCTACAGCAGAGACTTCACTTGCTGAT
>Ga0214192_1001983_pt1 | contig 10933 bp, 11 predicted proteins | sample TroBogEpilimnion_44_FD_153030 | JGI IMG/M metagenome (GOLD analysis project Ga0214192, IMG submission 153030) | Freshwater microbial communities from Trout Bog Lake, WI - 29JUL2008 epilimnion | ecosystem: Environmental > Aquatic > Freshwater > Lake > Epilimnion/Euphotic zone | place: Trout Bog... | reverse complement strand
ATCAGTCGATACGTGTAAAAAACGAAAATCTTGCTGGTCTTCCTTGGGAAGATTGTTCCAGTAATTACGAGTTACTTCCAGTAAACGGAAGGTGCCTACAATGTTAGTTTGAATAAAATCTTCTGGTGCATGGATGGATCGGTCTACATGCGATTCAGCAGCAAAATTGATAATGGCATAAGGTTGGTGTTTAGCCATCAATTCAGCTACCAGTGCAGAATCTCCGATGCTACCTTTAACAAAGATATGACGACTGTTGCCTTCCAACGAAGATAAGTTTTCAAGGTTGCCCGCATAAGTTAGGCAATCAAGGTTAATGACAGTGGTCTCTGACTGTGCCAACCAGTCAATTACAAAATTAGCACCGATAAAGCCAGCTCCGCCGGTTACAAGAATACATTTGTTCATAAAAAAACCGTGTTAATAAGTTGGTAAAAGATCTTTCGGGAAATCAATCAGCTTCGTTCCATTAGTATCTTTAACAGATAATTCTGGAGTATTGGTAGGCCAAGGAATATTAAGATTTGGATCATTCCATAAGACACTGCCTTCAGACTGAGGATTGTATTTGTCTGTACATTTGTAAGCAAATAATGCCGTGTCTGAAGTTACGCAAAAACCATGAGCGAAGCCTGCAGGAATAAAAAACTGTCGCTTATTTTCAGCTGATAGTTCAACGCTGGTCCATTGTCCGAACGTGGGCGAACCAACGCGAATATCGACAGCAACATCAAATACCGAACCCAATAGGACGTATACGAGCTTACCTTGTGGATTAATTTTTTGAAAATGTAAACCGCGTAAAACGCCTTTTCTTGAAAAAGATACATTATCTTGTACAAATTGATCGCTAGTGACGGTATTGGTGTATCGTTCCTGATTCCAAGTTTCCATAAAATACCCCCGTTCATCACCAAAGACTTTCGGTTCTATTATTAATACACCAGGGAGTTCAGTCGTATATGTTTGCATGTATATTTCCTTAGTGGTTTACTTTATTAATTATCATATGTATCACAGCAAGCTATTGAAGATCAAAAGCTCGCTGTTGCAACTTCGACTGTTAATACTTCATCAGGATTCGTGCGCCTAGACCCATTTGGTACATAATAGTAGCCAATTCTTTAAAGATTTGGCGATATTTTTGTTCCACTTTAGGCAATACCAAAATTTCATCACCAGGACGTATAGTTGGACCTGAGCTAAATATGCCTTCATTTAGAGATGAGTCTTCAAAACTCCCGTCTCGATGGGCAATCACAATTCGTGAAGTATCTGCATCTTGTGAGTAACCGCCTGCAGTTTGAATATAATCCTCAATATCTTTATGACTGTCTAAAGCAACTGTATTAGGGAACATGACTTCACCGCTGACCAGAACCATATTATCGATAGCTGGAATGCGAATAACGTCACCGCTTTCCAGTAACAAATTTTTTATATTATCACCATTGGCAAGAACGACTTGACCTGTTGGAACAATTGATTTAGCGCGGTCTACCCATTGCAGCATAAGAGCCGCTTCAGCTGCGCGTAATTCTGATTCTTCAGCTGTGCCAGAACGAGCAGTCAGGACACTGGATTCCATTCTCTTTAGTGTTGCATCTAACAACAATTTTTGACGTTCGATGATGCTGTTTCTAAATAACTGTAAACTGGTTCTATCCGCACGGTCCGAGTAAGTAATTTGCTGCATAACAGTACCTAAACGAGTACCGTAAGGCACTACAAATTCTTGTTGAGTATTAAGATGTTCGCCTTCCACTCGAATGCTGATAGTGCCGGGTTTCTTGTCGGAAGTAAATTCGATTTGATCGCCATCATCAATATTAATATTGCCTATTTTATCTAATGGGTAATATTCAACATCTTTAGTTGTACCAATACTACGGGTAATGCGTACATGGGTTGCTTCAGACGTCGGTTTGGCGAGTCTTACAATATCTTCAAGACCCCGTGATTGATCGCTGAACTCAAAGACTTTAGCATTGTCAGCTAACCCAAGGACGGTGACAGTATCTTGGATTGCAGGTACAAAAATGACATCACCATCTGCCAGTTGAATCAAAGGCATACGTCCTTCGAGTAGAAAATCATAAAGATTAAAAGTGGCACGAATAAGGTTGCCACGTTTGACCTGAACATTAAGAAATGTTCCACGATTAAGGTCAATGCCTCCGGCCTGATCGAGATAATGCAGCAGGCTATCCATACTGGTTCCGTCATAAAGACCTGGTCGATTGACAAAACCACCTACAAAAACGCGCACAGGTTGGGCTGCCGCTAAACTGGCATAACTGTAAACGTTAGCACGAAAAACGCGTCTTATAGAACTGTCTACTAAGGGTTGTAAATCCTGATTATGCACACCCAAAACAAATACCGGACCAACATGGGGTACAAAAATATTGCCTTTAGGATCGACTGTCAGCGGAGAGTCATATTCAAAAGCTCCCCATAAGCGCATTTGAATTTGATCACCGATAGCAACAGCATAATCGGGATTGAATTGTGTTGCGCCCGCCCGCGTAAAAGCACCCGTAAATAAGTTGGCACCAAATACTTGACTATTCACATTGGCAGAATAATCGTAAAACTGAGGTGTTTGTGGTGAAATGGTTGCCGCTGGAGCATTTGCAGTTGCGCTCGGAGCAGTCGGTACAGAGGGAGCGAGACTTGTGGCTTGACCGATTCCAGACGAAGTGGTTGGTGCTAATGTGTTTGTTGTTGGCGTTGTGCTTGAGCCTAACCCAACCGGTGAAGCGGTTGTTGGCGTTGCTACTGATGTTGTTGTGCTGCTGCTGGTTGCTGGACTACCGCCCAGTAATCCTAGTACCTGCATAGTTGCTGCGCCGGTAGGATCAGCGGTGGCTGCAAAAGTGGTCTGAGAGCTTACCATAAAAAAAACAATTAGCGCAGCCAATAGAGCATTAATCGATTTAAGGTCAATATTTGTTGGGGATATGGTCATACGATAAAAGTGTAGTAAGGTCATTAATCAGTCCTTGTGGTCACGAATAATAGCTGCAAATAAATGAATAATACCTGTTACCAGCAAGATAAACATTAACGATACGATACTATTATAGATGCGTTTGGGTTCTAGAGGCTTTTCTGGATAGGTGGGTTGCTGCAGAATAGACATTTTCTTTTGTGTGCGGGCTGCTTCAAAACGCCCCATTTCCAGTGAGGTTAAGGCTGTTTTATAAACTTCCTGTGCAAATTCGGCATTCATTTCCAGTCGTTGATATTCTTCGACAGTTCGATTCAAAGTTTTGTTGGTATTGGAGGTGAGTCGAGCTTTTTCACGGACAATCTGTTTTTCAACAGCATCAATTTGTAAATTGATTTCAGCAATATGAGAGCTGTTAGGCATTAAATACCCCAACATACCGGCTTTTTGGGTTTGCAGGTCTGTGAGTTGCGATTCGAGTTGATTGATGATAGTGACTACGTTTTCAGCGGTCGACTGTGGCGACGCAATGTTATTTTTATTTTGGTAATTAAGTAAATCCTGTCTGCTTTGCAGTGTATCAGCCTTGATTCTGGCGAGTTCCTTATCAAGAAAATTGACCTGTTCTTGAGCAAGCTGCTTAGACATTTGGTTCATAAAAGTTTCACCTGCCTCGACAAGCGATGCAGCAATTTCATGAGCTGTTTTAGCATCAAATGCTTGTGTCTGAATAACCAATACCCCTGCGTAATCATCAAATTCAATGCTTACTCTGGATAAATAGTAATCATAAAAGTCTTCGAGAGGCTCATCTTTTGACCACATTCTAGAGATTAAGTCATGATGAGGGTCACTGTAATGACTGCGAAGGTCTAGTTTAGCATCAATGGTTTTTAGAATGTCGACTGAGAGTAAATAATCTCTAAGTAGCAATTGTTCAGCATTATTACTACTGCTCATACCACTTAATAAGCTGCTTAGATCAAAGCTTTGTCCACTACTGAGGTCTGTACTTTGTATGATGATATGTGCTTCAGAAATATATCGATCTGAGGCGATGATACTAAAATACAGGACGGTCAGCATGGATGCGATTAAGCTTAATCCTGATAAAGTAGAAATTCGCATATTTTTTTTTGATTTTGTCATTTCGGTAGGCTGTCTTTATAGGCTTTTAGGGCTTCGTTAATATCATCAAACCAGTCGGCTTTACCATTGTTAAGCCAGATACCGGCACTGCAAAATTCTTTCAGGGTCCCTTCTCCGTGAGATACCATGACCAGACTGGAACGGTCTGCTAAATTTTTAAAAGCATCTTGGGCTTTTTTTCTGAAACCTGCGTCACCTGCTCCCGTCGCTTCATCAGAAATATAAACATCAAAGTCAAAAGCCAGAGACAAGCCAAACTGTAACCGTGATTTCATGCCGGCAGAATAATTTTTAACGGGTTCATCAAAAGAATCACCTAACTCGGCAAAATCCTGAATATATTTGAGTCTATCGGCTATATCGGCATGGTGACCATGAATACGGCAAACAAATTTGGCATTTTGTCGCCCGGTCAAGGAACCTTGCAGACCTCCGCCATACCCCATTGGCCAAGAAACTCGACAGCGTCGCTCAACATGTCCTCGATTGGGACCATCAGTACCGCCAATAATATTGAGTAAAGTGGATTTTCCTGCGCCATTACGCCCAACCAGTCCTACACTGACTTTAGGCGGAATAACAAAAGACACGCCTTGTAAGACCCATTTTCCAGGACCGTGGCTGGTCTGATAGCGTTTGTAGATATCGTCGACAATGATCATTTTGTAATTAGTTTTAAAGCAAAGCGTCTATGAAGAGCTAATCCCAAAAAAACAGCACAGAGAGAAAATTTGTAAAGATAGACAAGGTCAACGCCCGGTATGGTATGGTAATAATCAGACATGCCTACACGGCAAGATTCTACGCCATGTATCAGTGGATTTAACAATAGCCAGTGTCTATAGCTTGGGTCAACGGATGACAGAGGCATTATAACGCCAGAAAGTATATAAAGCGGCATCATCACGTAGTCGATAATTTTTGCTATTTCAGGGAGCAGTTGTGTAACAACGGACATTATCAAGCCAAACCCTACACCCATTAACCATAAAGCAAAGAAAGCGGCAAATACCATTAGTGGATCATCAGGAATAATTTCAGTCGATACAAACAAAGTGCCGGCACAGAGAATAACGGTAATTATAATCTCAATGAAGCCTTCTAAAATGGTACGCACAATGACGGTATCAATCACTTTAACCTGACGGTATGCGAATAAGGATTGGTTAGAAGCAATCGCGTTCTTTGCTTGGCTCCCTGTTTTTTGAAACATTTGGTAGCCCGTGATGCCAACAATTAACCAAGACATGGTATCAATACCTCCGATGACAGTGACATTAATGACAGTCAGCATAGTCAACATGAATGCAATTTGTACCATTGGGTCAAGTAACAACCATAACCAAGCCATTCGGCGATTTGATAAACGGGAGATACTCTCACGTAAAAACAACGCTTTCCATACAGAGAGTGTAATTGCCCACGCTGATCTGGGATGTTCGTAACTGTAGTCTTCTGTCATTGACCGTTTTAATGGATGAGTAATCAAAATAGTGGATGTTTAATAATATGTTGGCGTTGCAGTAAGCATTATAACTGAGTTTAACATGCTATTAAGAACACCGGCAATTTTGCTAGCTGCCCTACAATTAAATATCTTCATCTTTTATTTAAGCTAAAAGATTATTTTCTCAAAATTTGTTTAAAATTGATTTGGTTGTCAAGCTACTACTGCTCAACGGTCACAAATGCTAATTTGGAAATACCCGTATGCTGAACGATAGCCATCACTTCAGCGATTTTTTTATAGGCGACCTTTTGATCGACGTAAAGGTGGACAGCAATATCAGGATGCGATCCTATTTCCTTTTGCAAAGCTGTTTCTAAGTCAGTGACGTTATTAATGACACTTTTATTTAGACTAAGATTTTCTTGTTCATCAATTGATAATTGCAAAGGTTGTTCTTTTATTTCAGGCGTTGTCGCAGCTGTTTTGGGTAAACTGACATTAACCGATTGGGTAACTAATGGTGCTGTAACTAATAAAATGATGACGAGCACCAGCATCACGTCAACTAAGGGAGTAACGTTAATTTCACTCATGGTTTCATGGTCTTCAGTTTGAGGTTTAAAGGCCATGCAATCCTTCCTTTTTATCAGCATTGAAAACAAGATGAATAAAACTTACCGCAAAATTTTCCAGATGACTGCGTTGCAACTTTACTTTACGCAAGAAAAAATTATATGCTAAAACTGCTGGTACAGCGACCGCAATACCAATGGCAGTAGCAACCAACGCATCACCTATAGGACCTGCAACCACATCCAAACTCGTAGAACCACTGGCGGTGATTTGGTGCATGGCTTGCATAATGCCTAAAACGGTGCCAAATAAACCAACAAAAGGCGCTGTACTGCCAATACTGGCTAACATGGTTAAGCCTCCATCCATGCTTCGCTGTTCTTGCTGCATTTGTTCCAGAAGCGACTGTTCCAGCAGTTCGACAGGAATACCTTGGTATTTTAATCTTTTTTTCTCTGATTGACTGCTTTCTGCTAACCAATTAAATCCTTGTTGGGCAATTCTTGCTTGTGGACCTTGAAAAATATCTTTAGTTAAGTTACGAGCCGATTCTAAATCGACACATTCCCAAAAAAGTTGGTTGAATTTCTTATTTTCATAGCTATTCCTCGCAAATTGCCAAATTTTAAATAATATTAAAGTCCAAGTTATTACTGAAAAAGCCAGCAAAACATATAAGGTACCGTCGATAATTACAGTGGGCTCGATATGGTAAGGCATACTAATTTTCCTAATTTATTCTTTAATCAATTTAAAATTAATGGGTTTAGTTACTGTTCTTGTGTTTCCCGTACTGCTAGGGGTGAAACGAGATTCTTTAATATTATTGATAGCCGCTTCATCCAATAATTCATGTCCACTACTACTGATTACAGTAATATTTTCAGCAAGTCCATCTGCAGTTAATTGAAACTTTAGCACGACTCGACCTTGCCAACCTCTTTCCTGCCAGTCTTTTTTGTATTTAAGCGTTGGGCAAACAGTACAGGTTGCTTTTTCATCTTCCTTAATGATTGGCGGACTAATTGGGCGAGGTTGTGGAGCTGGCGTTGCCAAATTTTCTTGATGATTCAGTGTCTCTTGATGTTGTTCTGGTGCCGGTGATTCAGTAACGGGTATTTGTGTTATTTGAGGTGCTTTTTCTTCAAAAAGCTTAGGTTTTTCTACAGGCTTTTGTGGTTCGATTATTTTTTTCTTAACCACTTTTAATGGTTTTTCAGGCTCTAGTTTTTTTTGATTGATTGTTTTAGGTTGCTTGGGTGAGGCGAATACTGCGGAAGGAGTCGGGGCAGATGCGGAGTCCTGTTTTTTTAAAGGAGAAGGTGGTGCTATCAATGAAATCTGGATTACCTCTGGTTTGCTTTTGCTTGGTTGTTTCACCTGTTTTATTAAGTCAAAAATCAGCCATAAATGTATTAGTATGACTAAAATGAAAACGGTTATACCAACAACGCGTGTGCTGTCTCTTTCTCTAATTCTAAAGATGGACAATACAAAATTTTTTGTTTCAAAACGACCATGCAATGGTTTTTCAGACCCTCTGTGACCAAAGACGTTATACTCAGGTCTGTTTAAACCATTTTTATCGTCTTTAAAAAAATTCATAAAAATTCGTTTTTTTTGTTTTGTTGAATAATGTAGCTAATTGTTTGTAATATAATAATGCTATATTTTAACTAGTGTATGCCTTGCTTCAGGTATTTTACCAAAATTCGCCTATTTATTGTTTAGCATTCTAGACAACAGTTGAGATATTCTTTTATCCAAAGCTTTGAGAAAGCAATAACTAGATATAATTGCATAGGATAATTGCTTTGGGTTTACAAAGTTTGAAATAGCCTTATTTTGTTTACGTATTAAGAATTTCTTTAACTAAAGGATATCCACTGAATGAATACCAAGATTTTTTGTTTTAGTTTTTACAATCAGTTTTCTGCAAAGTTATTGTTTTTGCTGATGATGTCGATCAATAGCCTATTTTCTGGGTGTGCGTCTATCGGTCACCAGTTTCCCGCAGGGCAAATTTCAGCGATTCGTATTGGTGAAACGACCCAGAATGATATTTACAACATGTTTGGTGCGCCTTGGCGAACAGGTCTTGATAGCGGTATGAAAACATTTACTTATGGCGATTACCAATATAATCTTTTTGAAGATAACAGTGCCGAGGATCTGCTGATTAAATTTGATAAGCGTGGCATTGTTAGTTCGTACACTTACAATACCAGTAAACGTTCTAAATAAATACGCAAAAAACTATGCTAATTTGACATTAATGAGGGTAATCAATAGGCTACCCTCACAATTTCAGGTAATCAATTCAGTTGTTGGTAATATTTCGCTATTTCTTTAATGTCTTGTTCGCTTAATTGTTGAGCAATCAAACGCATGCGACTATAAATATCGTTATGGCGATCACCCTTTTTATATTCGAGTAATGTGCTAACTAAATAGTCTGTTTGCTGTTTTGCGAGCATCGGACTATCCATTTTTTCTCCTGCACCGTTACTGCCATGGCAAACAAAACACGCAGGTAAAATACGTTTATCGTCGCCCTCAGTAACTAATTTCTTTGCTCTAACTGTAGGTTCACTTTTACTTTCATTTTTGGGTAATGTTAGAGAAGAGTACCAAACAGCCAAATCTGCAGCATCTTGTTCACTCAAACCTTTGGCAATAGCAGACATGCTGGCATGATTGCGTTTGCCGTCAAAATAATCACGTAATTGCTTATAAGTATAGTTGGCGACTTGTCCTGCAAGCGCAGGAACAGCTGGAATCGTCTCACCATCAATCAGTTGCGCTTTCATGCCTTCGCCCGTCTGACCATGACAGCTTTGACAGGACTCAGACAGCACTTTACCTTTGTTCAAATTACCATTTTTAACTAGTTTTAACGTTTGAGGTGTCCAAGCAATTAATGATGAGGGTTGCGCCAAAACAGTTAATGGCACCAATAGGGCGATGAGTATCAATAATAAGCGTCTCATAATTAATATCCCCAAGCACTGGAACCAAAGGTATCCATAAAAAAGAATTGTAAAATAGGAAAACCAAAACTAATTGCCATCAACACAGCGATGACTTTATTCCAGAGTTGAAAGCCATTCAAATAGTCCGGTAAAGCGGTAACTGGATTTATCGGTTCGGCATATTCAACGGCTTCATTAAAGACCTCAGTATTGAAGCTGAATTGTGTTTTTACCAAGTTGTAAATAAACAAACAAGCAGAAACTAATAATATAAAGCCACCAAAAATCATCGCCAGCTCATACGGCTGCCAAGTTAATGTTAAAATGTTATTGTAAGTAACGCTGGAAATTCGGCGAGGTTGACCTAATAAACCGAGTACATGCCAAGGGGTTGTTAGTATTATCATACCTACTAACCAAGTCCACAATTGAGTTAAGGCGAGAGTATTTGAAAATAAAGGCTTACCGGTGAGTATCGGCCAAAAATAATAGGCAACCGCAAAGTACATAATAATGGTTGTACCGCCAAAAATGAGATGAAAGTGACCTGGTACCCATGCAGTGTTATGAACCATTGCATTCATGGCGTAACTGGCATTGACAAGACCGCCGAAACCACCAAAAATCAGCATTAGCAAGGCTAAAATAACGGATAAAACCATAGTGTTTGTCCATGGTAGAGCTATAATCCAGCCTAATAAGCCCTTACCGCCTCGTAATCGACCTGCAATTTCTAGAGAAGCAATGACGGTAAACCCCGTCACTAAAGTGGGTATAGTAACGACAAAAGTACCGATACCATGTAATAACTTCCAGCCACTTGCCTGCTCGGGATCCATGTAAAGATGATGAAAACCGATAGGTAAGGCAAAAACGACTAAGACAATAAACGCGACTCTGGCCATTTCGTCACTGAATAAAAAGCCACCTGCTTGTTTGGGTACAAAGACGTAAAAAACAGTATATGTGGGAATAAGCCAAAAATATACGATAGGATGCAAAGTCCAAGAAAACAGCGTTCTGGCTAAACCGGGATCAATAGTATCAATCCAGCCTAAGGCGAGTGGTAGTAACTGAAACAAGACTTCTAGTGCGACGCCTACGCTAGTCCATAACCATAATAAAGCGTTTGCTGTTGTCGCAAACATTGCTAAGGGTACGGGAACGCCAGGGTTAGCTTTTTTCCACTGGCTAAACATGACCAGCATGATGGCACACCAAATCCAAGAGCCAACAACCAACAATGTAGCTCCCAAATAAAAAATAGCAGGAGCCATTATAGGTGGGTAAAAAGTGTACAGTACCGAAGCATTACCTGTTAATAGTGGTAACGCAGCTAATACAGTGCCCGTTAAGCAGAGCCAGAAACCAGCCCATGCTAATGGTTTATTCCAGACAGGTTGCTTTAATGAAGTTGTGGCAATGTAGTAGCCAAAACCCATAATAAAAAAGGTGGTTAAAACAAAAGCCATTAATACACCATGAGTACTCACAGAGGCGAAGTACACTGTTGGCGATTCAATGGCAGGAAAAATTCCACTGCGTTCCAAAACTTGATATTCACCCAAAAAGCACGCAAGAATGAAAGCGATAAAAGCAACCCAGAAGTTACTTAGAACGAGTTTTTTTTCAGCGGCGTCATTCATTTTTGTTCTCCTTGACTGATAACTTTATCGATAACTGGCGCTTTCCAATCTTCTTTGGCGATCACAGAAATATTGCTCCACATGTGATTATGCCCCAATCCACAATATTCATTGCAAAGTAAAGGATATTCGCCGGTTTTTGGAAAAGTAGTCGTAATTTGAGCAACATAACCGGGTACAATCATGGAGA
>Ga0214192_1001981_pt1 | contig 10944 bp, 6 predicted proteins | sample TroBogEpilimnion_44_FD_153030 | JGI IMG/M metagenome (GOLD analysis project Ga0214192, IMG submission 153030) | Freshwater microbial communities from Trout Bog Lake, WI - 29JUL2008 epilimnion | ecosystem: Environmental > Aquatic > Freshwater > Lake > Epilimnion/Euphotic zone | place: Trout Bog... | reverse complement strand
TCATTTTCTATTTCTTTGATGCGTACTTTGTCTTCGACATTGCTGACCGAGCCAGCATGCCCCTGATAGGCAAAGGCCGCAGCCTTCTCCGCCGAATATGCAAGTCTCAAAAGGTTGGCCAGCTCATATGGTAAGTCCATAGGGGAGGTTTTCAGGTTGGGTATAGGATTTTAGGGCGGTGATTTTAGTGTTCATCCATCAGAGGTATGATCAGCACGGGTATTTTTGACTGATTGATCACCTGACGGGAGACATCATCGCCAAATACCCTCTTCAGGAAATTATGTCTGTGTGCTCCAAGTATCAGCAGGTCTGTACTTAGTTTTTCTACTTCATCAAATATCGTCTGAACTGTCGGACCCTGCACCAGCAGGCTCTCTGCCTGTATGTGCTTCGCTTGTAGCGCCTCAGAGTAGGAGTGGAGAGCCTTATGTTCATTTCTCAGTTCGTTTGCGAGGGTCTTCCTCACATATATCGGTCCCGCATCGAAGCCTACGAAATCAGGCTCAGGAGCTGCCACGTGTACGATCCATACTTTGGCTTCAAACTTCGCCGCCAGCGCCGCCGCCTGATCCAAGAGCATTTGATCACCCTTTTCCATATCTACCGCTACCAATATATTCTTCATGTGTGTTTGTTTCTTCAAAACTAGCTATTCCATATCGTATTTAAAATATGACTTATGATAGTATTGTGAAGCAAAAAAAGCGGAAGCCTTTACTTTTTGTGAAAGGCTCCGCTTTTAATTTCTTTTGATCAGCATCAGGCTGTTGCTTCTGTACTGCGCCTCTTGGCTACCTTCATGATCAGTACAAAAAGGACCGGTACCACAAATATCGCCAGCGTAGTCGCCGCCAGCATACCACCGAATACTGTCCATCCGATCGTCTTGCGCGCTTCTGCTCCCGCACCGGTGGCAAAAGCCAGTGGCAATACACCAAAGATAAAAGCCAGGGATGTCATGACAATAGGACGGAGGCGCAGCTTCACAGCTTCCAGTGTAGCATCGAGGATTTCATATCCGGAGTCTACTCTTTCTTTGGCGAACTCTACAATCAGGATGGCATTTTTGGCTGCAAGGCCGATGAGCGTGATGAGTCCGATCTGCGCATACACGTTATTGCTCAGAGATGGGATCAGCGTCAGAGTGAGTATAGATCCGAATGCACCAATGGGCACTGCAAAGAGCACCGAGAATGGCACCGCCCAGCTCTCATACAGCGCGGCCAGAAAGAGGAAAACAAACCCAATCGACAGCATAAAAATATACAGCGAACTGCTACCTGCCGATAGCTCCTCGCGGCTCAGGCCGGAGAACTCATATCCATATCCCGTAGGCAGGGTCTTATCTGCCACTTCTTTCAGCGCAGCGAGCGCCTGACCGGAGCTATAGCCAGGAGCAGGCTCACCATTGATTTCTATAGTCTGGAATATATTGTAGTGAAACACCATCGCAGGCTGCTCTATCACAGTCGTAGTGATGAGGCTGCTGAGTGGGATCATATTTCCCATATCATTTCGGACATAATATTTGTCCAGTGCTGCGAGGTCACCACGATAGGTAGAGTCAGCCTGCGCCATCACACGGAAGTTACGGCCGTAGATATTGAAGTCATTCACATACGAGCTGCCGAGCAGGGTAGAGATCGTGCCATATACATCGGATATGCTGACACCGAGTTTTTTGACGCGGTCACGATCCACATCGATCCGGTAGCCCGGTGTGCGGGCATTGAAGAAGCTAAATGCTCGGCCTATCTCTGGACGCTTGCGAAGCTCTGCCTGGAAATCATTGCCGACTTTCTCAAAGGTCTTGATATCATCGGCGCTCTCCCTCTTTTGCAATTCAAAGGTAAAACCTCCTGTACTGCCTAGTCCCGGTATGGCTGGCGGGGATATGGCGAAGGCATTTACTTCTTTCATTGCTGAGAGTTTGCCCTGCACCCGACCTATGATGGCATTCACTTGTTCTGATTCTTTGGTGCGATCCTCCCATGGTTTGAAGAGTACGAATATAGTGCCCGCATTCGACTTATTAGCCTGCGTCACTGCATTTAGTCCTGCTATGGCTCCGATATTCCTGATAGATGGGATGGACCTGATGGAGTCTATCATTTTGTGGAGTGTCTCGATATTTCGCGTGATAGAGGTGCCTTCCGGCATTTCATACGCTACAAACATATACCCTTGGTCTTCATTAGGCAGGAAGCCTGTAGGCTTTGCTCTGAAGAGGAAAGTCAGCCCAATAAAAAGACACAACATCATGACCAGTACGTATGGAGTACGCCTGATCCATGAGGCCACACCGCGGCTATAGGAGTTTGTTACTCTACCAAACCAATGGTTGAAGGCATCGAAAAAGCGCTCTAGCAGGTTTTTCTTTCTTGCCGGATCATATCTCTTCAGCAATATCACACAGAGAGCCGGAGTAAGCGAAAGCGCGACAAATGCGGAAATCAGAATGGAAATCGCGATGGTGATCGCAAATTGCTGATACAGCCTGCCCACGATGCCGGGTATGAAACCCACCGGTACAAACACCGCAGCCAATATTAATGCAATGGCAATCACCGGCCCCGATATAGATGCCATCGCCTTGATGGTGGCCTCGCGTGGTGTGAGCAATTCTTCATCTATATAGTGCTGCACGGCCTCAACTACGACTATCGCATCATCCACCACGATACCGATGGCGAGGATCATACCAAACAATGTCAGCGTATTGACTGAGAAGCCAAGTGGTACAAAGAAAGCGAAGGTACCAATCAGGGATACTGGTATGGCGAGAACCGGAATCAGCGTAGCTCGCCAGTTCTGGAGAAATAGGAATACCACTATCACTACGAGGAGCAGCGCTTCAATAAATGTATAAAGAACCTCCTTGATAGATGCGCTCACTACACTGACGGTCTCATATGGTATCATATAGTCGACATCTTTTGGGAATGTCTTCTTCATCTCCGCTACTGTAGCTTTCACGGACTCATATGTCTGTAGCGCATTGGCTCCCGGTGCCTGAAATACAAGCATGAATGCAGCAGGTTTGCCATCTACAAAAGCATGGTTATCATAGTTAAATTTGCCGAGCTCGATACGTGCTACATCCCTGAGATAGGTGATAGCGCCCGTTTGAGAGTTGGCTCGTACCACTATTTTCTCAAATTCTTCTTTCTTGTTCAGGCGGCTGTTAGTGAAGATCGAGTATTCAAAAGCCTGTGCCGATGGCTGCGGCGAGCCTCCTATCGATCCGGCTGCTACCTGTAGGTTTTGCTCCTGCAGCGCGAGTAGGACATCATTCACCGTCATGTGCAGGGCTGCGAGTTTATCAGGATTCATCCACACACGCATACCAAAATCATCACCCACAGATTGGATATCTCCCACACCTTTCACACGCAGGAGGGCATCTTTCAGATAGATATTTCCATAGTTACCGAGGAATGTCGCGTCATGCGTTCCATTAGGTGAATAGAGAGCGACCACCATCATGATATTCGGGTTGCGCTTCTTGGTAGTAAGGCCGAGGCGCTTTACACCATCCGGTAGCGCCGGTTCCGCCACACTCACGCGGTTTTGTACGTCGAGTGTAGCGATATCTATATTCGTACCGACATCGAATGTCGCACTGATATTAGAGCGGCCATCACTGGTACTCGTACTTGACAGGTATGACATACCGGGTGAGCCGTTCACCTGTGTTTCTATTGCTGTGGTCGTAGTCTGCTCTACCGTCTGGGCATCGGCACCGGTGAATATACCCGATATCGATACTACTGGTGGCGTGATATCAGGATACTGCGCTATCGGCAGGTTTATCATGGAGATCAGGCCGACCGCCACGATCACTATCGATATCACGATAGAGGTGACCGGCCTTCTTATAAATACATCTGCAATCATTTGTTTATTTTTTTGTCGTCGCTATATGGTATATAATGGATAAGATCCAATACCAGGGATAAGCTTCCGGCTATTTTTTATTAAAATTTTAAATCAGTTTTTACTTATGCGCAGCAGGTTTTGCTTCTGCAGCACCAGTTTGTATGGTAGAGCCTTCACGTACTTTTTGCACGCCCTCGACTACGACTACTTCTTTGTCCTTCAGGCCATCTTTGACGATCACATTGGTGCCGATATGGGTGCCGAGTATTACTTTGCGCTGAGATACCTTGTCTCCGGTAGCTACATACACGAAGTACTCGCCGAGCTGTTCGGTCACTGCTTTATATGGGATCAGTACGACTGGGATAGGAGAGGAGTTGTTGACGCGTATATCGCAGCTCATCCCTGCTCGGAGGATGTTGCTTTTATTAGGAAACTCCACGCGGACCTTCAGCGTGGCGGTCTGAGGATCTACAGCCCTGTCGAGGAAACTTAATTTGCCGGGGTAGGGATATACATCTGTTTTGTTGAAGGCAATAGTGAAAGTTGAATCATTATGTTTCTTCTCTGCGAGAAGTTTATTAAAGCGATAGATTTCCTTCTGGTCTATCGTGAAGTCTACTGCCATAGGATCATCTGTGGATACCGTATTGAGCAGTGTTTGTCCTTGCGTCACAGCCGCACCGACCTTGACCTGTGAGATACCAATCGTCCCATCAAATGGTGCGGTGATGGTAGCGTACTTCACATTGGTCTGCACACCGCGCACGGCTGCGCGGGCCGCTTCTACCTGTTTTTTAGCCGATTCAAGTGCCGCATCGGCGTAGTCTACCTGCTGCTTTGCGATGGCGTCATTCTTTTCGAGTTCATGATAGCGGTCAGCATCTTTTTGTGCTTTGACGAGGTTAGTTTCCTGCACGCTGAGATTGGCTTGCGCCTGATCATAGTTAGCGGCATAGAGCTGTGGGTCGATGCTGTACAGCTTCTGGCCCTTGCTCACATGATCGCCATCTTTGAAATAAATAGCTGTCACAAAGCCGCTCACCTGTGCACGCAGCTCGATCTGGTTGAGTGCCACTACCGTGCCGGGATATGACTCCGAGTAGGACACCGCTTCGAGGGATACTGGCTTAGTCGTGACCGATACCGGTGCATTGGGATCATAGCCGGGGCCGCCCTGCTGTTTGCCGCCGCAGGACATGAGTGAGATGAGGACTGATAAAATGGCGATGATAATGATCGCCTGTAGTGTTTTTGAGAGATGGTATTTCATATTCTTATGGAGTGCTTGTTTGTTCTTTATTTTAAATCGGGTTGTCATTTATTAATATTTCAGTTGTCCTAAGGCTCTCTGCAGGTCTATCTTTGACGACAGCACCTGATAGAGTGCATTGTAGTAGTTGATCTGTGAGGTACGCAGGTCGCTCTCGGCATTGATTACCTCCAGATAGGCTTTGACGCCTGAGCGATATTGGCGATTGATGATATCGTAGACCTGTTGTGCCAGATTCATGTTTTCTTTGAGTGCTGTGTAGTTCGCCAGGTTGCTGAGGTAGTTGGCCTGCGCCTGTGCATACTGTGAGTTGATCGTATGCTGCAGATCCGTGAGGTCCCAGTCAGTCTTTTTCAGTTGCCATTTAGCCTGCCTGATAGCCATCCACCGCTTACCACCATGTATGATAGGAAACGCAAGCGTGATACCCGCATAGGAGCTCGGGTAGTCGGTCTTGTACAACTCCGAGAAATTATTATTCAGGTAGTTCAGATTGTAGTCGGCAAATCCTGCTATCGTCGGGATGAATGCACTCTTCGCATATTGCACGTTTGCTATCTGCAGCTTCTTCTGCGTCTGAAGAGTCTGATACTCGATGCGGTCATTGTAGTCAGGTGCTTTCGCTACATCATAGCTGATCTCGCTCTCCATGCGGAGACTGTCGTACACCACATCCAGAGATCCGCGAGACGGATATCCGATGAGCGATTTCAGATATGCTAGTTTCGCTTTGAGTGCCTCTTCATTGCTGCGTTTGAGCGCATTTGCATTATTGAGCGAGATCGTGGCGCGCTGATAGTCTGTCTTGTCTACGAGGCCGCTCTGGTACTGGTTCTTAGCATCTTTCACACTGCGCTCCAGCCGCACTATATCCTCAGTTGTGACCTGTATCTGCTGTCGGGTCAGCAGCACATCATAGAATGCCTTGCTCACATCGGCCACGACTGCTATGCGATTATTCTCGGTATTCTGTGCAGACAGTTTTCTTGTATTCTTTGCCGTAGTCGCAGCGAATATGAGGTCATGATTCAGGATATTCTGGTTATACACGAAGTTTCCCGTGGAGGTATTTGCATTACCCAATTTGATCACCTGTCCTTCAAAAACCGTAGACGGCAATTGAAAATTATGCTGCAGGTTGTAGTTGAAGTCGACCTGTGGGTACCAGTCCGCCAGTTTGCTATTGATCTGAGAGCGGGTGATCTGCTCATCGAGCAGCGACTTCTGCACAGCAGGCTGGTGCCTGAGCGCATAGGCGATGATATTCTCCAGTGTGCCGGTTTGTATCAGGCTGTCGCTCTCCGCCACCTGGGCAGACAGCAGGCCAAAGCTGAAGATGATAACGGAAGTAATAAGTAGTTTCAATTTCATTTTAATGATTGTCGTGAGGTTTTTGGGTTAAAATTGTGATTTGTTAAATTACCATTACAGCATGATAATGAATGATTAATCAGTCAGTAGGTGGGAAAAACTAATTTATGCCTTTCCAAAAGAAATTAAAGCTTTCATCGGCCCATTTCCTGAAATCTTTGTCATTGCGATGCTCCAGCAGGAATAGGCCGGCAGTATGGAAATAACCCGATATCATGCCGGCTAGCAGTTCTACCGACGATGCCGTCACCTCATTGCGCTGTATGGCAGCAGCTACAGCATCATTGATCAGTGTCAGGCGGCCCAGCGCCTTCTCCTTCGTCATTTTGGTGATGTATGGCGAGGTCGAAAACTGCATCATAAAAGTCATCTTATCGGCATTATTCACCCTCCACTCCAGGCCGCGGTCCCAGATGTGTTTGAGTTGTGCTTTGAATGTCTGATGCTGGTCAAAACCTTGTTCGATGTATAAGGCGTACTCGTTTTTGCACTCCAGATAGAGATCATTGACGAGTTCTTCCTTATTCTCAAAGTAGAGGAATAGCGTGCCTGTAGCGATACCTGCCTCCTGGGATATCCTGGCCGTGGATGTATCCTGGAAACATGTCTCATTAAACAACTTAAGGCAAGCGGTCAATATTGCTTTGCGCTTATCGTGACTTTTTTCGGTTTTGTGCTGTATCATAAAATAACTGACTAATCAGTCAGCAAAGATAAAGACGGGACTCAAAAACAAAAATTGTTTAGGAAGGCAATTTTTTTTGAAAAGAAATAAAATTGCCTAATCATCAATATTATAGGCAGCCAAAATAAATCAGATCGCAGGCCCCATTTATTTATGCAGTATTTCGAAGCTTTATCATTATAAAGTTAGACTGGGCATCTTGCCTATCTACTGCTTTCAGGTTCTAAAGCCTTTATCGCTGGATTCGCGGCGGATTTATTGATTTTGATATGCTTTGACTGTATCTTCATGGGTTCAAAATTTCTACAAGCAGCTTAATCTAATGCTAATCACTCATTTAAGGCAAAATGTGACCATATCAGCCCCCGATGACTGTTTATTGCAAACTCTTTTGTCTTTACCGACAACACTAATCTATTTCATATATGACTGATTTTGAATAATTGCTTATTTGGGTGTCCAAACAGTAGACATTTATCAACAATTGAGAGTTTAGAAGGATTCTAAATAACACAGAAGCCTTATTCTGTCTACATTTCAACCGGTTTATGACACAAAAAAAATCCTTGTAAAATTTATTTCATTTTTTTGCTTTTTTAATGAATGCACGTTTATATTTGCCCCGTCATTTTTTGACATTAATCTGACAATTCATACCATACAAGATGGAAAATCATAGCAGTCTGATGAGAAAATCCCTACCCCTGGTCCTAGTTTTCGCCCTGTTTTTCAGTTTGTTAAGCTCCGTAGTTTCAGCAGCGGATATCGATAAGGCTAAATGGGCAGAAGGCAAAGCTCTATTCAAAAGCAATTGTGCCAGCTGTCACAATCCTAAAGTGGCTCAAACCGGTCCGGCTCTGGAGGGAGTCACCAAGCGTTGGGAGGACGCAGGAGATTTTGGCGGCAAAAGCGGCAAACAGTGGCTGTACACCTGGATCAAAAACTGGAACAATGCAGTAGCAGGTAAATATCCTTATGCTGTCAACATTCAGAACTATGCTCCATCTCAGATGAACCTCTTTCCTGCACTGAAAGATGATGACATCGACAAGATCTTATTATATGTAGAGAACTCAACTGCGGGTGAAGTTGCTAAAACACCATCAACTCCTGTCAATGCGGGTGGTGGTGGAGGTACTGAGGTTCCTGTTGAAAGCAACAACACCATGATCTATCTCTTTGCGGCCCTGATGCTGGTCCTTGTGATCATCCTTGTACTCGTGACTCGCCGTCTTGATAAGATAGTGGACGAGCAAAAAGGCCACAGCGCAGAGCCAAAAGAATCATTCTGGAAGACCAGGTCATTCAAAGCAGCCCTTACGCTTATCATATTTATAGCAGGTCTCTTCTGGCTGGCTGATAATGGCATCCGCCTTGGTCGTCAGAAAGGATACCAGCCCGACCAACCGATCAAATTCTCTCACCAGCTCCACGCCGGTAAACATAAGATCGACTGCCAATACTGCCACACCAGTGCAGCGAAAGGTAAAGCATCAGGTATCCCTTCACTCAATACGTGTATGAACTGCCATAAATCTATCCAGCAGGGACCTGTATATGGTAAAGTGGAAATCGCTAAGATCTATGACGCTGTGGGATGGGATCCGACAGCAAAGGCATACACTAAGCCGGCACATCCTATTGAGTGGGTGCGTATCCATAATCTCCCTGATCACGTGTACTTCAACCACTCTCAGCACGTAGTCGCGGGTAAAGTAGAATGTCAGACTTGCCACGGCCCTATACAGACTATGCCTCAGGTGTATCAGTATGCTCCACTCTCTATGGGATGGTGCGTGAACTGCCACCGCCAGACAGAAGTTCAGTTTGCGTCAAACAACTACTACAGTACATACGAAAAACTGCACGAAGATCTCAAGAATCACAAGATCGACAAGGTAACTGTAGAGAAGATAGGTGGTACAGAGTGCGCTAAGTGCCACTATTAATTAAGGTGACAGATATTAGACTTTAGACATTTAGATAAATACAAGGTTAACTCGAAATAAAAGACAATGGAAGATAAAGTATATTGGAAAGGAATCGAAGAACTGGAGAATACATCACAGCAAAACGAAAAAGAATTTGCAGATGAATTGCCTGTACTTGGTTCTATCGTAGAGCCTATCACTACCGGTACTACCAGCCGCAGGGACTTCTTAAAGATACTCGGCTTCAGCACCACAGCGGCTGTAGTAGCTGCAGGCTGTGAGATGCCAGTGCGTAAATCTATCCCCTATGCTTTGAAGCCTGAAGAGGTGATCCCTGGCATCGCAAATTACTATGCATCGGCATTCTATCAGGGTGGTGACTACTGTGCTGTACTGGTCAAGACCCGCGAAGGTCGTCCGATCAAGATCGATGGTAATAATATGTCGTCTGTCACTAAAGGAGGAACATCTGCCCGCGTACAGGCATCTGTACTCAGCCTCTACGATGGAACCCGCTACAGGGGACCTAAGAAAGGCAACGAGAACCTGACATGGGAAAAAGCGGATGCTGAGATAGGTACCAAGCTGAAATCCATCAGCGATGCTAAAGGCAAAATCGTGATCTTCTCATCGTCTATCGCATCTCCGTCTACACTGGCTGCTATTGCAGAGTTCAAATCTGCTTATGGCGCTGAGCATCTCGTATCTGATGCCATCTCCTATACCGGTATCCTCGATGCAAACGAAAAAACATTTGGCACACGTGCCATTCCTTCCTATCATTTTGACAAGGCTAAGGTGATTGTAAGTCTTGGCGCTGACTTTCTCGGTACATGGGTTTCGCCTATTGAGTTCGCAGCAGACTGGGCAAAGAACCGCAAGGTCGATGCCAAGAATAAGAAAATGTCTCGACACATCCAGGTGGAGTCAGCCCTGACCAATACTGGTGCTAGCGCAGACAGTAGGATACTGGTGAAGCCAAGCGAAGAGGCTACTTTCGCGGTAGATCTCTACAAGGCCATCAGTAGCGGATCATCCGGCAATGCAAAGGCGGACAAAGTCGCCAAGGAACTCCTCGCCGCCAAAGGATCTGCCCTCGTCGTATCCGGCTCTAACGACGCTAACGTACAGATCGTAGTCAATGCAATCAATGACGCCCTCGAAAGCTATGGCTCTACCATCTCCTTCACCTCTACATATAATACTAAGGTGGGTTCTGACAAGGCTGCTTCACAGCTCCTCGCAGGACTCAACAGCGGAGAGATCAAGGGTGTGATATTCTACAATTCAAACCCTGTCCTCACACATCCGCAAGGCGATAAACTCGCTGCAGCAATCAAGAAGGCGGAACTCTCTGTATCACTCAGCGAGCGTCTCGACGAGACCAGCAAGGAAGTACAATATGTCACTCCGGACTCAAACTGGCTCGAATCATGGAATGATGTATCTCCAAAGACTGGTGTATATAATATCACTCAGCCTACGATCACTAAACTGTTTGACACTCGTCAGGCACAGGATACGCTCCTGAAGTGGGCAGGCAACAATACTAACTACTACGACTTCCTTCGCAGCAACTGGGAAAAAACAGTATACTCCAAGCAATCTAAATTCAATGGCTTCAATGCGCTTTGGGATGTGACCGTTCACGATGGTGAACTAGTGATCGAAGGTGGCTCTGAGGGTAAATTCAACGGATCAGGTGTGTCTGATGCGGCGGGCGCAGTATCTGCAGCCTACGGCAATCTCGGCGACACGCAGCTGAAACTTTATGAGTCAGTGGCAATGGGCAACGGTTACTG
>Ga0214192_1001980_pt1 | contig 10954 bp, 19 predicted proteins | sample TroBogEpilimnion_44_FD_153030 | JGI IMG/M metagenome (GOLD analysis project Ga0214192, IMG submission 153030) | Freshwater microbial communities from Trout Bog Lake, WI - 29JUL2008 epilimnion | ecosystem: Environmental > Aquatic > Freshwater > Lake > Epilimnion/Euphotic zone | place: Trout Bog... | reverse complement strand
AATTTTATAGTATTCATGCCTCTGGTTCTTTTATCTTCAATTTCATGAATTAAATCACACCAGTAAATATCATCTTCTGTATATTGTGTATAACTATGCTGACAAAATATACAATCTATACATCCTTTAGTGATTATTATCATATCTTTAGTTTTTCTATACTTTCTTTATCTATAGTTAAATAATCTATATTCGCAAAATGATCTCTTTTCATTCTTGTTTTAGCGTTATCACTAGCATCCTGAATACCTAAATTATAAAACATCTTTGCAAATTCTATAAGAGAATCTCCGTAAGCTCCATCTGGAATATTCCAAATTTTTCTGTGTTTATCTACTATTTCTTTTATTTCTTTTTCTATCATATTCCTAATTCATTTAATACTTTTTCAATATCTCTTTGTTTATTTCCATAATTTTGAGAATTATCATTCCATCTATCATAAAGATCTGGAAGTATTTCTTTTACAACTCCCTTAACAATATTTTTAACTTCTTCATCTGAATAAGGTTCTCCCAATCTTAAATTGTTTATTACAAAATCTATATCTAGTTTTTTCATATTCCTAAATTTTTAAGTATTTCTTCTCCAGATATTTCCATTTTGAATTTGTATTCATCCTGTTTAGAATTACAATATTCCAAAATTTCTGGTAAGACTTCTCTTATAGCTTCTTTAATTGCTTTTTTCATATCAGAACCTTCTGCTAAATCTCCCCAATCTCCATTTTCTTTAATTATTTTATCTATATCTAATTTCATATTAATTGATTATTTTGTATTTCTTCCTTTCTTTTAACAGCTCCTAAATATTTATCTAATATTTTTCTAATTTCTTCTTTACTTCTGTATTCCCATTCAATATTACAGCCATTAATTTCTATAATTTTTACAGGAACTTCTTTCAATTCTTTAGATTTCCAGAATATTAAATCCCATTTTGGCACTAATTTAGTTCCTTTGTATATTATTGTAGACACAATTTCTGAAAACTCTCCTACATCATATTTCACTTCATATTGATATGTTTCATTATTCCATATAAATTTTTTCATTATTTATTAGTTTTTAATTAGAAAAGAGAAGTTCAATACGTAATTTTAAAGTCTTTAAATATACTTTCTTCTATTTCTATAGAGAAACATTCATATCTACCTGAAAATTTAATTTTAGGTTTATACTTAAACTTCTTATATTTACTATGAAAGTCTTTTTCATAATCCCAAATTAAATCAGAAAATATACTTATTTCAAACATTTCTTCATATTGATAAGGCATTTTTAGACTAGTATTAAATCTTTCTTTAGTGGTTTTTGTTGTTATTCCAATTTTATAAAACTCTTCATTACTATTCCAACATCTTATAACATATAAAGTAGCAATATTATCTTTGCATTTTTTAATAAAATCTTCTTTTTTATAACCAAAAACTACACATTTAGGACATCCATGCCCTTCAAAATGATCTCTTGGGTTTTGTTTAAAAATTCCATGTTCTTTGCATATAATTTCCACTTTATTTTTATATCCTGTATAATTACATAAAGAATAATCGTAGAGATTATTGTGAATTTTAGAAGATTTTTCAATAAAAGATTTTAAGTTATGAGTTAGTTTTTTAAGTCTTATACAATCGCATGATATTTTTCTACTAGCTAAATGACAATTTGGAGTCTGCTCTGAAGATTTATTACATATATTACAAATTATTTTTCCTTTAGTAGCATTATTTTTATAAATAAACTCACTATAATCATATTTATCTCCATGAATAAGTCTTGCTTTTTCTATAAACTGTTCCAAATTTGATCTACTTGCCATATTACTATTTTGTCCATTTTTTAGAAATATTTGGCTCAGCTTTAAGTTTTACTCTTGTACAAAATAATTCTCCAGCTTCCTCCATACATTTTTGAAGATTTTCTGCCACTAATTCTGATAATTCTTCAGAACATTCTAAGATATATTCATCATGCACTACATTAGGAATTAACACTTTATTTACAAGATTATTATCTTTTATCCATTGAAACATTTTAATTCCTGCTATTTTAGTAATTTCTGCTGATTCTCCTTGAATAGGAAAATTCAGAGATTTTCTTTCTATAGCCCCTTTAATTTTAAAAAAATCCTTAATTTTAGACTTCATGGTTAAATAAATAAAAGAAGAAGTATCTTTTTTAGCTTGCTTCCATTTATCCCAGAAATCCCCATTAATTTCCTTATTAAGATCTATATATTTCTGAAATTCGTCTACAAATGATTTTCTACCTGTTTTTTCAGAGATTAATATAAAACCATTTTTAAGTCCTTCAGTTTTTACTTTATTAAAATAAGAAGATAAATCTGGAAAAGCTTTGAAATAAGAATTATATACTCTTTCCCCATCTTCTATAGACTTATTAAGCTGATTTGCTATTGTAAGCCCCACTCCCCCATAATTAATTGCAAAACCAGCTATCTTAGCTTCTTGCCTTTTATCTTTATGTTGAATCTTAATTTCATCTACAGTGAGCCTTTCTAATTCAGGGTACATCTTAGACGCTACAAAGCTGTGCATATCAGATAATCCTTCATCATAAAACTGTAAAAGACCTTTATCCATAGATTTATTGGCTAAAACTACTTGCTCTTGTCCAGAATAATCACAAACTATTAAATTATTTCCTTCAGAAGAAATAAAACAGTTTCTAGTATCTTTATCTGATGGAATATTTTGGAAATTTAAATAACTTTCTCCTGTTTCTTTGTTCTTTCCTCCAGAAGAAAGTCTTCCAGTATCCATTATTTGTCTAAAATTAGTATGAAGTCTCCCTGTAATTGGATTAATCTGATTAATAAAATTGTTTCCATAGGTAGATACAAGTTTTGATTGTTCCTTAAATTCCAAATAAACAGCTATAATAGGAAATTCTTTTTTATATTTCTCAATATGTTTTGATTCTACAGATTTCTTTTTTTCTCCTTTTTCAATAATTTCTACAGGAATATTTAAGGATTCAAATAGTTCTATAACCTGTTTAGAACTCCCCCAATTAACTTGGCAAGTCCTTTCCGTAGAAAATAAATCTAATTGGGCAGTTATAAATTTAGTTAGATTATTGGAAAGTACATATTTATTTAATTTTTCTTCTGCTTGCTGAAGTCCTTCTAAATCTTTTTTACATTTTATTTTCCAAGCCTCTACATCTAATTTAAAACCCGAATATTCTATATAAGCTAAACATAGAACAAATTGATTATCAATATCTAGAGCTTTGTTAAGATTTAATTTATCTAAATCCAGTTGCTGAGAATTTTTGATAAGTTCTAAATATTTTACATCATTAGCAGAATATTCTATTACTTCTTTAGTAAGTCCTTTATTCCAGATATTATCTCTTACTGATTTATCTAGTTCTAAATTGAGTCTTCTTTTAGCTATTGTTGCCAGATTTTTTCTTAAAGTTTGAATTCCGCAATGAATAATAGATTCTGCTAAAAATGTATCCCACACTTTAGTTGGGAATATATTATTCTTATATAGAAATTTAAGATCAAACTTAATATTCTGTCCAATCAACGTTTTAGTTTCTAGAAATTCTTTAAATTCTTGAAGTTTATCTGGGGATATAACAAATTGATTCTCAAAATCTCCTATTTGAAAACATAAAAGTTGATTAATATAACAATCAAAACCAGAAGTTTCTGAATCATATTGAATATATTCTCTCTCTTCAAAATATCTAATTACATCTTTTACAGAACATTCTTCAAAATCCTCTTGTTTAAATCCTACTATTTTAATCATATTTTTATTTTACACTCTAAAATCTTCTTCTTTTAATTACTTAATAACTCCTGAGAACTAAATTAATAATTCTCAGGAGCTTTTTGAATCTTTTTCCACATTTAAGGTACTAAAGATTTTATTAAGATTTGTTTTTTCAGCTATAGCTGCGGTTAGATAAATAATAATTAAGTAAAACTCGCTAGAGTTGCCATTAGTATTAGAGTAATTCCAATTGAAATCTACTAAGAACTGACTACTAGAAAACATTTACATAACCTGCTATTGAATTAAATCATCCAATAGTCTTCATAAACATCTTTAAATTTATTATAAGCATCTTTCGCTAAATTTTCTGATTTGAAGTAAAACCCGCCAGCGTGGCCATCAGTAACAGAGCAATACCAATAGAAAGCCACCAAGAACCGACCACCAGAAAAATATTTATAAGGATACCATTTATAATCATTATTTTTAAAATCTGCATACCAACCTTCATTATAAACTTCTGTTATTTTATAAATTTTAGCTACAGCATTTAACGATTTTTCTTCTTTTGTTTTGGGATTTTTATAAGGTAGAAAGCTTTCATCTATTCCCAACTCATCTAGAATATCTTGCCAATTTTGAATTCTTTCTTCTATTTCAGAGCAAAGTTCTTTTTTATCAAAATTTGTTTCCAAAAATGATTTAAATGTACTGTCTGCTTTTTTATACAATTCTCTTGCTTCTTCAACACTTAGTTTAATTGTTTTTGTCATTTGTTTAAGTATTTATTTTGTAAATTTGTGCAATTTGCATGAATTAGCCACCCGTTATAAGAAGCTATTGATTTGTTATTAAAATTATCTCTTAGCATTTTTTGCCATCTCAATTTTATAGATTTTCTCAATTTTGTGTGATTATAATAACTAACATATCCTACAAAATCTATTCCTAAATAAGTAGGAAATATTCTATATCTTGATAGTTGCAGATTTAAATTTTCTTTTAAATATTGTTGTATTTCTTTTCTGAGTTGATGTAAATATAGCTTATTATTTGATAAAATACAAAAATCATCACAATAAACTTGTAAATATTTTACGCATTTCACTTCTTTTAACCAATGATTTAGTCCATTTATATAAAAATTAGCAAAAAATTGACTAGTTAAGCTTCCCAAAGGTAGTGCTTCAATACTATCTATTATATTGTCTAATAATTTTAAAAGTTTATTATCTTTAAACTTTCTTCTCAATAAGTTTTTAAGTATTTGATTATTAACACTTTCATAAAATTTCCTAATATCTAACTTTAAACAGAATTTGTTATATTTATTGTCCTTTAATCCCTTCTTAAGATTTTTTAGACACGCTAAAATACCTCTATTTTTCAAACATGAGTAGGTTTGACTTATAAAACTTTTTACAAAAATTGGTTCTAAAATAAGAATTATTGCCCAATGAACTATTCTATCTTTGTAGGGTAATTTACTAATATTTCTAGGCTTTGGTTCAAAAATAATAAAATGATAATATTGACCTGTACTATAAGTTTGATTTAATAATTGCTTATACAACAAATCAATATTATCATCTAAGTTTTCTATAAATTTTAAAATATCTTTTCTGTTAGATTTACCTTTCCTTGCTTTTTTCTCAGCTTTATACAAATTTTCTTTATCTATAATTTTCTCATATAAGAAACCAATTCTTTTCATTTTTTATACTTAATTTAATGTTCTTTGACAAATTAGCTACCAAACATTTTAAATTGGAATTGATTTTTCTCTAATAAGAGAGGTTTATAATTAAAATTAAAAAGTATTAACGCTAGTATTACCGTTGAAATTAGAGTTGAAATAGTTAGAATAGTTCACTCTACTAAGCTAACTAGAAGAAAATTATAAACCCTTGAAGATTTTACATCAAATCTTCATAAATTTTAATAAATGTTTCACCTACAAAACTTGCTGTTTTTTCATCTTTATAAACGCCAGTAGAACCGCGGAAAGAGAGGAAAAAGGAAGAAAAGAACACCCCACCAAGCCCACCAGAAGAATTTATATCAAAATAAGGATACCATTTATATTGTGATGTATTTTTCCAATTAGGTTTCCAAGAACCATTAAATAGCTTTTCAATATTCTTAATCTTATGAAAAGCAAGCATTTTCTTACTATCTTCCCCAAATTGCTTAAAATCTTTTTCTGTCAATTCCTCTACTCCAAGCTTTTTGCAAACTTCAGAATACGTTTTAATACTAAACAAATCTTCTTTTACATAAGTTTTAAACACTTGTTTAAATACTTTTAGTTGTTCTGCATTACAAGCAGCTTCCATTTCATCTAGGAAACTCTCTTCGAATTCTAGCTCATCACTAAAAATTTCATTTTTAAACTTTTCTGTAAATTTTGTTTGCCAGCCAGAACAGGCCAATTTGAAAAGTTTGTTAAATTCTGTCTTTTTTACTGTTATCATTTTTATTTATTATTTATATTATCAACTTTATATCCTCTGTTTTCTATAGTATCTAGAATATAATCTAGAGTCGCAGAAATCACTAGCTCATCAGTATCTTTTTCATTAAGAGTGGCATAAATTAAATTTGTTCTATTACCCTTTCCTTTATGTATATTTTTGATAGTCAAAGTTTTACTTAGAACTTCTTTATATTCTTCTTCCATTTCATCTTTTGATAGTTCCATTATCTATTTATTTTAATTCCCTACAAATATACCAAATATATTGATAAATCTGTAGGGAATAATTGTTAAAAGTCAGAGATATCTTTCAATATATGAAGCAATCCAGTTAAAAGATTTTCCATTGTCATTATAAGTTGCTAATTTATTTACAATTGGGTTATAATCTTTACTATATTTATCTACTTCTCCTTTTATTATATCTGGTACTTCTATTTTGTTAATAGACTTTGGAAAATTACCTTTAGAAATTAATCCTTTTCCTGTTAATCTCATATTTGGGTTAGCTATTTTGCAAGCCACGCCTAAACAGCAATATCCATATTTATCTTTAAGAGATCCTGAACTTTGCTTAAAATCTCCACTATTTAGAGCATCTATCCATTTCTTTTTAAATTCTTTGGGGAGTTTAGCATCTACTTTCTTACCATTAATATTTACTTTCATTTTATTCTTGTTTAATTATTTCAAAAAATTGTTCATTATCACTAAGCTTTATGTAGTTTTTTCTCATAAGTCCTTGATATACACGTACATAGAAACATTCATCTTGAAAATTGTTGTCTAGAATATCTAACAGATTCTGCTGTTTTGCTTCTATTAATTTGAGTACTATATACTGCTCTAGATTTATATCCAGGTTTACTAAGTTTAATAATTCTTCCTCCTTTAATTCTAGATTGTACTCCATATGATATTTTATTTAAAAATTGTAATTCTTCTTCGGCAAAATTATACATCTATATATTTAATTTTATCTGGATTAATATTTTCTAATGCTGATTTTAGCCATTTTAGCTGAAATTCTTGATTTGATACAAATATGTGAATAACAGCATCTTCTGTATCAGTAAGTAAAGCTCTTCCACAAATTTGCTCCAGATTTTCACCATTAGAATTAATAGCTGTTATTAAAATTGTCCTTAAATTTGGGTAGCTTATACCAACAGCACCTTTTCTAATAAGACAAAGTTTATTAATTACACCTTTTTGAAAATCCTGTAAAAGAGCATCATCTTTAGATTTTGAATTGAACATTGGGAGGTTAAATCTTTTGGCAACATTCTCATCTCCTGAAAATAAAAGAAATCTCTCATTTTGATTTTGTGATATCCAATAATTAACACATCCTACTAAACTTGCACAGGAATTAATAAATCTCATTCTATTTAAAGCGTGAAACATTTTTTCTTTTCCAAAACTAGTGTCTACTTTATAGGACAATCTATTACATTCTTTAAGTTCTGTAGATCTCCATTTTTTAACTTTTCCAAATTCCAGTTTAATACTATCATCCAATTTATATTTATGGACAACAATACTAAAATTGGCTACTATACCATCTTTTATGGCTTCTTCAGTAGTATAATTAATAATATGAGAAAGTCCTGTATATTCCTTTAGGATATTCATGGTTTCAGAACTATATGTACCAGAAGCTAATAATGTATTACTATGTCTTTTAATTAATTGTGCTACTTTAGGAAGTATATTTTCTACAGGAATTGTATGAGCCTCGTCCATCACAATAAAGTCCCAATTTTCATTTAGCACTTTATCAACACTAATGTAAGTAGAATAGGTAATATCTGGATGATAATCAATTATATCACATTCCTTCACCCAGGAATTCTTAATATCTATATTAGGGTACATTATCAAAACTCTTACAGGTCTGCTGTAATTTATAGATAACTTCTTGATAGCCAATAATATACACCTACATTTGCCCAGTCGAACACTTCCAAGCATTATTTGAGAAAATTGATCAACTAGTTTATTCACTATATTTTCTCTCACTTCATTTGGACTCATTATTAATTTTTTAAAAGGGCTACCAGAATTAATAGCCCTTATTTATTTAGTTTATTGATTACTAACAAATTGATTAATTTGTATAATTTGCTCTTTACTTAAAGTTACTCCTGAATTTAAAGTGATAGATTTTATTGATCTATTAAAACCTAAAGCTTTATTCCTATCAAATATAGCTTCTAATTCTTTTAAAAATAATACACTAAATTCTGCACAGCCATATTGTATTTTACCTCCGAGTGAAAGTACCCCTTTATAACCCAAAATTTTAGGAAGTTCATATTTAGTTTTATATACAGGTTTGAAAAATTCATTATTCTGCATATCGGCTAATCCTAAGACATAATCTTTAGATAAATTTTGATAATCTCCATCTTCATCTTTTGTAAACTTTTCTCCTATTTTTACTCCTGGAAATGCTTTTACTACTTCATAATGATCTATTTCTAAATTATTTTTTTCATTATAAGCTTTAATTTCTTCAGGAGTAGCTTTTCTAAAATGTCTTATATCATTTGAACAACTACATTCCATAGCAGGATTCATTCCTCCTTTCTTACAATTTTCATAACTAAATTCAAGAGTATCTTTTAAAACTGCACTTATTTCAAGAGTAAAATCTTTACACCAAGTAGTAGTTTTTAGCCCACTTCTTTCTGCTTGTGCTGAATTGAAAACTACAAAATCCCCTACTTTAAATTCTTCTTTCATTTCTTGTTCTTTAAAATTATATAATTTATTCCATTCTTCAAATGTAATTATTAGAAAATCATTAGCAAATGTAGGAATAAACTGCCATCTACTATAAAATTCTGTATAACCCTTCTTATAAATAATAAATTTCCAATATTTAGTAACAACATTTTCAGGATATAAAGTTCTTTCTACTTTTTCAGATTCTTCTTTATTATTACATTTTACAACATATTCATTTGGAAGAGCTTCTTTCTTTTTAAATATTTTAAAATACCACCAAGCATCATCAAAACCCTCTAGTTTAACACCAACAGGTTTTCCATAAATATCATAATGAAATCCTGCTACTTTATGTTCACTATCAGGTTTAAGTATAGAATTTTTATAATGTTCTATGCAAATAAGCCTGTCTCCAACTTTTACATCTTCTGCTGTTAATTCTTTCATTTCTTTTGCATTATGCATTTATTATTTAATAAATTCTCCCCTAAAATTCTTAGATTTTCAGATTCTGAATTTTCCAGCCAATTTTCAGGATAATATGTCTTCACTTGAATATTTCTTGTGTTTTTATACATTAAATTAGCTTGATGTATCTTTTTTTTATACATGAAACAGTTTCTAATGTTATTTACTGTCCCTATTATTTGAAACTTTAACAACCAGAATATTGATTTATTCTTCATATTTAGCTTTCTTTTTCTGAAATATTGCTATAAATCTCTTTATAGAAGGTTTTCCACCTATTGAAATATATTTTTCTAAATATTTGACTACGTAAACAACAATAATTATAAAGATAGAAAACCAACTCCAAATAATACCTTCTGTAGGAAAACAACCATCATGATAATCATTTATATATCCTGCTAAAAGAAAACATAGAAATGCGCCAAGCAAATATATTGCTATTATACTTATTATCATTTTGTTAAATTTATTGTTAAGGTATCACCAATATCATATACTGAATCTGTGCAAATTCTATAACTACCTAAAAGATCACAATCTCTAACTATATACCAATATTTGTGACTTGGATCTTTGGAAAAAGTTTTACTTCTAACTATAAAAGTTCTGCCAATACTATCATCTGGAATATCCCCACAAGAACTAAATATTAGTCCTATAATTGCTATGTATGTTAATTTTTTCATAATTCATTGATTTTTAAATCTTTAGGAAAATCTGAATCTTTGCAATAAATTGTAATTGATTCTATTTCTTGGTATGCAGCTTTATCAGGAGCATTCATGTTAAATTTGATATAAGGCTGATTAATAGAATCATTAATATGCACTTTAATTTTGTCAATTATTGTGTTCATAAATTCATAATCTCCATCATTATTAAGCCATGCAAATGTAATTTTAGAGACAGTTTTAGTTTCTCCTGATACACTTCCTGCTATTAAAAAATAACTACCTCTAAAATTACTTTCTACAGACTCCTCTGATGCTATTTTTCTTAATATGTGATTTCCTCCCCACCTTTTTCTATGTTGAGTTGCAATTGCAACTTCTTCTAAATGTTGTCTTTTTATATCTTCAGCACAACTACTTAAAAATAAGCATATTATAGCAATATTTATTAATTTTTTCATGTTAATTGTTTAATTTTTTTCATTTCACGAATTTCTTCTTGAGTAAATTCATCTCCATTTAATTTTTTCTCCATAAATTCATGTTTGTAAACATATAAATCTCCATATCTATCCCTTTTATGTTCTTTTAGAGATCTATTTATTGTAGCACTTGATTTCTTTTCTTCTTTTACTGCTTGTCTAAAACCTTCAAACTCTGATACGATATTATATTCTAAATCTAATTTCAAAATAGGGGTTTGTTTTTTCTTAGCAGAGGCTTGTAAATTAATTAGTGCTTCTTTTGTCGGTTTTATTCCTTTTCTTGCCTCTCTTGCTTTTCGCATATTCTCTTTACCTTGCTCAGAAATTATTCTATGTTTTAAGAACTCCTTCATTTTTAACT
>Ga0214192_1001979_pt1 | contig 10958 bp, 13 predicted proteins | sample TroBogEpilimnion_44_FD_153030 | JGI IMG/M metagenome (GOLD analysis project Ga0214192, IMG submission 153030) | Freshwater microbial communities from Trout Bog Lake, WI - 29JUL2008 epilimnion | ecosystem: Environmental > Aquatic > Freshwater > Lake > Epilimnion/Euphotic zone | place: Trout Bog... | reverse complement strand
TATGATTTACCAGCATTTTCATAGTCTTGACGCAATTTAGCCAATTTTTGAATTTGAACAATATGTGGCTCTCCAGACCTTCCTTTGTAGATTGCTTCAGTCTTTTGAAATGCAGCATCAGTTGGGCGGTAATCTGGCATTAAGAATTGCACCATTTCACGAGTAGCTGGCCCAAGAATTGAATCATACATTTGTGCATCGGTATCAGACATATTATTTGCCAATGCTTTGGCTGGGGCAGTCAATAAACCTTTATCTGGGAGATTAGAAAATGTTGTTCCTGTAAGACTTTTTGAACCGTTTTCATTTAGTGTTGATACGTCATCTAAACTAGAAAGAATTAATTGTGAGTCGGTACTAACCCTACGTGCAACTTTTTTGTCATCGGTTGATACTTTACTTGTTGCAACTCCGTACTTTGGATTAGCAAGTGCATCATCAAACGTTGTAGGCACAACTTTTCCATCTACAACTTTTGTAACGGGTTGTTTTGGTAAATTATTTTGGTCTGCCGCATTATTTTTACGCTCTCTATCTTCAAGAGCTTTCGCAGCACGTTTAGAAGCAGCTTCTGCAAGGTCTTCACTTTCCATTTTTTGTCTCATAGTAGGAGACATTTTGGCAATGAACTTTTCTTTTAAATCTGGAGTCCAAGTGGTTGGAAATTCTTTTGGCATTGGAACGCCAGTTCTTTCTAAACCATCTTTTAACCTTTGGTCAAAATCAGTTTGACTTTTTGCACGATATAAAGAACTCATAAGGTCGTCTTTGCCATCAGTTCTTATTTTTTGTGCTTCAATATCTGTAAGTTTTGCTTGAGTCATTAATCTACGAGATTCTTCTTTGGCTTTTTCAGCAAGCTCTGATTTGCCTATTGCTTCATAATAATTAGCATCTTGCAAAGCAGCTTGAGCCATTTGCTCATCTTTTAATGCCGATGTTTTAGTTTTGCTATATAAACCAGAAGTAGTTAATTGACCATCAGCTGAAGTAAGGCTATATTCTGGAGGCAATATATTTCCAGCCATCTGCCCCAAACCTTGTTGTGGTTGACCACCACCAGCGCCTACTCCAGTCATTCCAGCCAAAGGAGGTGCCATGCTTTTTTGAACTTGTTGTATTTTTTGTTGCTGTAATCCATATTGTTGCGATGCAATATCTTCCTGCCTAAATGCTTGAGCAGGGCTTGTTTGCAATACATTAGCTAATTCTGAAAGACTTGCCATATTAACTCACCGAAGGAGATGATTGATTGTATTGGGAATAGAGTGTTTGTAATGGGTTTAGTACGTTTGCTGCTCCACCAGCTAACTGTTGTAATCCCAACGCACCTAGACCTGCTTGACCAAAGTTAATACCTTGTTGAGCTTGTGCTGCACCTGCAGGAGCTTGATTAGCACCTGATAATGTGGCTAGTAAGTTTTGTTGTTGTTGTAAGCTAGAAGTAGCATATTGTTGACCAAACTGTTGAGCTTGCAACAATCCACCGCCTGATACTAAACGACCCTGTGCAGCTTGTTGAGCTTGTTGAGCCTGTAAGCCTTGTTGAAGGTTAAACTGGTAACCTGGAGTAGAGGTAATGGTATTTGGGTTTGCCAGTAAGTTCTGTAACTGGGAAGCTGCTTGTGAACGGTATTGAGCGTATGGGTCTGCAACACCTGGTTTAGTAGCACCGCCACCAAGTAATGATGCAGCTTGTCCTAATTGTCCAATACCGCCTATTAATTGAGCGCCAGTCTTGGCATATCCAGCTAAGTCGCCTAGTGTAGTTCCTACGCCACCTTGGGCAATAACTTTACCAGAAGCATCAAGAATATCACCGCCTTGAATAGAACCCATTGAACCGTCTGCTAATTGGAATGGCGTAGCTTGAGCACCTGCAGCAGCACCTTCTAATTGAGCCGCAGTTCCACCCGCTTGTGCAATTTGTTCTGCAGTTAATCCAGCTTGAGCTAATTGCTCTCCTGAAAGTCCAGCTTGAAGTAATTGACTTGCAGTTGCACCATTAGATAATGCGTCTGCAACAGACATTGTTCCTGCTGCTGCTTGTGCTGCGGCATCTGCTGAAAATGCTAATGCACCTGCATCTGCGGCTGCAACATCTGCTCCTCCAGCACCTAATACAGGGCCTACAAATTCTGCTGCTGCTGCGGTTGATTCTGCCATGATTCTATCCTATTAATTTACCAAACACACGTTCAGTCTGTTTGTATCCTAAACGCTCAAATATTGCACCAACATCTTGGTGTACTTTAGTATTCATTATTAAACGCTGAACACCATAGCTCTTTAGGATTTCCTCGTTCTTAATGAACAATTTTACTCCTGTTGAGCCTTTTCGATAATCTTTAGATATAAAAAATATATCATTTGTAGCTGTCAAACTATCTTTATAATGCAAGTTATAGGCAATAATGCAAATACAATAACCTATTAATTTACCGTCATCTCTAGCTGTAACAATCCTCATTACCCCAGCATGGCACAGTTTTTCATACATTTCATAGTTTGGATTGAGTTTAATAACCTCTTTATTTAAGGCTATTTCTTCCCAATGGTCTTCTAATAAAGGTTTAATTTCGTCAATTACTTGGTCAAACGTTTCTTCTTTATACTCAATCATGAATCCCCCTTTTCGACATCGACTTCAAAATATTCGAGTCTCAAGGGTACATTATCTTGGTGAAGTAAGTCAAACGCTCTTCTGCGGCCTTGCCCTAGTCTATGGACTTCGGATTTAGAGGTATTGAGATTGACGTTCTGCCACGCAGAAAAGGTTTGGTAGTCATCACTGGTATATCTCAATAGGGCATAAGAATCAACCTTATCGCCTACAACCTGTACGCTTCTCCAAAACTTACGTAGATTATCGCCACCATCCACTAATGGAGTACGAGCTAATACAGTAATAGGGTTACCGTCATCATTGTAAGTATTAGGGTCAAACTCATAGACCTTACCATTGGTCTCGTGTTGGATTAAATCCATATCCTGATACTTGGTATAGAACTGACCCTTAAAATAACCTTCTACGTTATTTTCGGTGGAAGTCCAATATGTCCAACCATTTTGAGCAAAGTCATATACTAGGGTATACCCTAAGTCTCTAAGGGTTAATACGTATAAGGAGTGCCCTGATGTTTTGATGCTAAAAGCATAAGCAAGGTCAGGATTGCAATTATTAATAATTCTTTCAATATACTGGTTAGAGATAATCTGAGGGGATTGACCAGACATTGCCATTACTTGAAAACCTTTTTGGTGGCTTGTACCCATCCAAACAAGAGTGTTATCCATTTGTATTAAAGAGTCTTCTGCTGCGGCTCCAAATTGAATGACAGAGTTCTGATATGGTAGAAATGGACTGCCTGGGGATGTACCTGCATCATAGAAGAACTCAATATGATGTGAGCCAAAAGTAACAATATAGTTAATTGTTCTACCAATGGCTAAAAGAGGGTCGGCATCAGACACTACACCAATGTAGTTAATTGCTTGCCAAGTTGTAGGGTCTTCTACGTTAGAGTTATAAAGCAAACCCTGAGGAGTCCCAACAACATAATACCCGTCCACAAACACCGCACCCGATACAGTAGTACCAGGATAAGAGGTAGTAAAGGTAAGAGTAACGGTTGCAGAAGCTGTAGCATTTTGACTTAAAGTTAAGGCAGTACCAAATATAGTTAAAACATAAGTGCCAAGGGGAACACCTGTCCCTGTCACAATCTGTCCAATCTGAATTGCGGGATTGGATGCAGATAATGTTACAACAGGCGTACCTGATATGGTCGTACCGTTTTGCGTCGTTATGGTGCCTTGTAAATCTAAAATGGTGCTTGTTGCAATGGTATAGACATATCCGTGGCTCTCATTCTTAAAAAAGACTTGAGATTGGTCTACTGAGTAGATGAAATCATACTCATCTGAACCATCAACGGGGGTAGCATTAGCAACTCCATTGTCATAGAAGGTAGTTCCAATAATAGTAAGTAAGTGGCTACCAGCGGCAAATATACCAAGTCCTTCTCCTGCAGTTAGAGTCTGATAGGTTTTGAGTCCTGGGCGTTTAATGGCTGCAATAGACTCTTTTTTCTCTACTTCAATAATCGCATTGCCTAGCTTTGAATCCTTGTTTAAGGTTCCATCACGGGAGCCAATGTTGTGGGCAAGAGGGATTCTAGAGGTTGCCATTAATTTTTGAACCTGAAATCAGGCGAAAAGGAAGTAGAAGCCTCTTCTTGGCTCCAATCGGTCATGACTTCTTCATACTTAGCGGCACGTTGAGCTAATTCAGCACGTACTTGTGCAGGAACACCATACTCAAGGGCTAACTGGTCGGCCAAGCCAAACTTCAATGTATTGAACCATTCCGATGGGAATTGAGGGATTGAAGTAGGCGTTAGGATGTCTGAAATAGGCTGTTGTACTTGCAAGTGAATAGTCCATCCTGCGGCATTAGGGTTGTTAAATACATACAGTACGCCATTGCCTAACTGTGGGTCGTAATAGACCTGATTAGGAGTTCCTGAAGAGGGTTTATAGCCCTGTTGCATATACTCTTGACGTGAGATGACCTGAAGGGTTGTATCGTTCCCCTGAGGGCTTCTAATGAACGCCATAACGACTCTTAATGGGCGGTCACAGACTACATCTCCTGTTGGGCCTAATGTGTAGGTATATTGACCTGCTACCATAGGTACTGGGAGGTCTTCTACTAACCATAAGGGCATACCCTTAGTCTGTAGTTGTTTGATGTACAGGTTTAGGGCTTCTGAGCAGTTTTGATAGTCCTGTGGGGTTGGGCTATCACCAGCACCAATTACCCCCAATACACGGAGAGCGCCATTGATAACATTGTCCCTAGATTGTTGGTAAGTGGTAGTCATTATTCTGCCTTTGGTTCTTCAGTTACTAAAGCAAACTGTTGTTGTAGTTTTTGTAGCAATGGATAAGCACCTGATTGTGTAGGTAACTGTCCGATAACATGTAATACAAATTCTGCTTCGTTATCTTCTAATGTAAATGTTTTCATATTTCCCTTATAGTGCTGAAATAACAAATGCTAAAAGCTCTTCGTATCTTACACCAAGCTGGGTATGCTCTACACCATTTTCGTCTTTCCAAGTGTCAGAGCAAAATAAAGAATATTTATCAGCATCTAAACCATTTGCGGTAAATGCTGCTTTAACGTCTTGAGCCATTACACCAATATGAGTTCTAGCTTTATCACCTTTTTTAGCTACTGAGTCATTAAACTTAAATGATTTAATAAGTCCTTTAATCGCTTTAGCAGTTGCTTGTTCAGCAGATGTTAAATCAGCAATTTGCTGTTTTTGTGTTGCATCTGAAGTATTAATAGTACCTGTACCAGCATAAACAACTGACCATCTATATGAAGCATTACCAAGGCTAGTTGTGTTGTCTGCTCCAGGGCCTACTGCTGTTCCTACTGTTGGAGTAAGCTGTAATACAGCACCATTATGACCAATCCATGCTACGTTTGTATTATCTTTAGATAATCCAATAATATTTCCAAAAGAACCAAGTCTATTAAATTGTTGTACTGCAGTATTTGTAGCAAGTGTATTGTTTGAATAATTATAATTACCAGCATAGCTCATAGGAGCAGTGCCTAATAGCAAATAGTCGCTAGTTGCATTACCATCGCATAAGTTGCTTGCAACACTTCCTTGTGTGCTGTTTACATCGACAGAAATACCATATTGAGTATTGCCTAAACAAGTATTACCAACAATATTAAAATTGTTTACATAAGTTGCATAAATGCCATTTAATCCGTTAGTAGAACAGTTGTTTCCGCTAATTACTGAAACAGAGCTTGTTACGCTTCCATCAAACCATAAACCGTTTCCACCATTGCCGTGAGCATTATTACCGACAATTGAAACACTAAAGTCTCCATTACCAGTGTAAGCACCTGTTAATACGTTATTTAAAAGAGAGCATCCTGTAATTGATAAATATTGTGTTTTGCCTCCAGTATCAATACCGCTTTCTTTGTTGTCGTGTGAAGATACTCCAGTTATTTGTACTCCATAACCTTGACCAATAGAAATACCAACACCATTAAATGTAGAAGGAAATAAAACTCTTCCTCTGCCGTTTAAATAATATTGACCACCGACAATAGAAACATTATCAACAAACTGAGCAAATAAACCGTTGCTATACGAACTATAAACAATAGTATTTATTAATGTTAATCCGTGGACACGCCCTGCGTTAGGATAATCTGCAGTAGAGCCTAATACAGTAATTCCTGAAGAATTAGAAACATCAGCAGACCCATCACCATTGCTTGCTATGTAGCAATTTTCAAGGTTAATTAAACTACTTGTATTACCTACATATAAACCACTATAAGAGCAGTTTTGAATAGTTACATTATAAAGATTTAAACCATTAATGTTTTGAACTAAAATACCATTAGCAGCAGAAACAGTTGCTTTTTGTCCATCAATAATTACGTTTTTAATTGTAATGTTTGAATTAGAGCCTGAAGAATAAGCAGAGTTTTTAAATACAGGAACACTATTGGTGCTTGCATTTATCTGTGCTCCTTTAAAATCAAGATAAGCATTTGAAGGTAATGTTAAAGAACTTACTTTATAAGTTTGTCCTGTAATACCTAATACTTGTTTTCCTGTATTAATAGCAGCTTGAATTGCAGTAGTATCATCCGTTGTTCCGTTACCTACAGCACCAAAGTCTGCAACAGAAACTGTTTCAGCAAGTTTATCGCTAATTGGTCTATTAACACCACTTGTATATGCTTGTTCAAATTTTGGAATTAATGTTGTCATATTAAGCTACCGTTGTTGGTAATGGTTGTAATATTTCTTGTTCAGTAATTTTTGCTTGATATTCAGCTACTACAATAGGTGTCCATATAACAGAAGCAATAGCTATAACTTTAGCGTCTTGCTTGGCTATATCTTGTCCAGGAACTAAAGAATCTCTATTGTAATTAGATGCCAAAATAATAGAAGGATTTGTATCATCAAAAATATCGGTGCGTTGACGTACTTGAATAATTACATCTTCATTTATTTGAATTTGGTCTGTTACTGTTGTTTGCTGTAGAGCCATTTGTTTTTCCTTGTTGTCCGATTAATCTAATATGGATTAATTAAAAGTTTGCTGTGTAAGTAATACTAAACCATATAGATGGTGTAGCTGTTGTTGCCATCATACTATTTAAATTAGTTGGCGCAGCCGTACTTGTATAAAAAGGGCTAGTACTTGCTTGATAACTATTTACTAAAGTTCCAATGCTTTGTAATGAATTATTATTAGAAAAAGGTAAATTAGTTAATAAAGTTCCGTATTGTGCAACAAGAATACTTGTAGAGCCTGTTAAGATACCAACTACGGTTACTTGATTTCCAATCTTTGTATATTTTCCACTTGAGCTAAAAGTACCGACAACTGTTAAGCCACTACCTTGATTTGGTGTCCATGTACCAGTTTCATAATCATTTAATGTAGAATTTGTTAATGCACTTGCATTTGAAAATATAACCCCACCATTAGATGTTCCAAGTTTTAAATTTGTTCCATCAAAAGTTAGCCCAGTTCCCGAATTAAAAGCACTTGTTCCATTTCCATAAGGAATATATCCAGCAGTAAGACTTGTTAATCCTGTACCACCTCTAGCTACAGACAAAGTACCTGTAGTGCCATTTATAATTGGTAAATTAGTTCCGTTTGTTAGTGTAATAGAAGCAGGAGTACCATAAGCATTAGACCCTGTAAAGGTATTATCCTCATCTAATTTAGGAAAGTCATTAAGATTTGCACGAACTAAACGAAGAGATACTACAGCATCTGCAGAAAATGCAGTCCCTGTAGTGCCATCTTGTCCACGAACAATAGTAAATGTAGTTCCTGAAACTGCAGTTACTTTAACAATCTCAATAGTTGTTTGCGTTGCAGCATCAGCTAATGTGCAATAAAAATACTGTGAACCTGTAGGTGATGGAAATGCACTCGCAGATGTAACTGACATAGTCGTAGCTACGTTAGTAAGACTACTAGATAAAGTAGTATTACAGTTGTTAGCGAAAAGCATATTAGGCATTAATTATCCTTATGCAGTTAAAAACTCAACAATATCTCCAGCATTAAGACCAGAAATAAATGTAATAGATGTTGTAGATGATTCTGTGTAATTTAATGTATTAACTTGTTTATTTCCATTTACAAATACATATAAATTTGCTCCACCTAAATCATAAGTAAAAGGAGTTGTAAACGCAGTTTGACCTTGTGTTGCCGTTGTGTATCCTTGTTGTTGTGCAAATGCACCAGTAGCAAAATTCATACCAGCAGCAGTAATACGCAATTGAACGTTATCACCCATGTTCCAATACAAAGGTGTAGTACCTTCTTGTCCACGCTCAATGGTAAACACATCCCCCACACGAGCAGTACACTTCACAATCTCAATGATTGGGCCACTTAAACTGATTAAGCTAACGTAAAAGTAATCTCCATTAGTTGGATTTGGGAATAGACTTCCAGCATTAGCAGATACCTGCATTGTTGTTGCTGTATTGGTTATTCCAAAAGCCAAATAAGTGGCTGCGTTGTTCGTGTATAAAGGACGGCCCATATATTATCCTAGTGTATATGTGTCGACAGCATAACCGTCAACTAATTGAATTGTGGATTGTACAATGCTGTATTCGTCTGGAGCTTGCGGTCTAGAGACTGGTACAGACATATTATCTCGTACGCCTTTTACATAATCTTGAGGCTGACGAATCTCCCAATCATAGCTACAAACGTATAAACCATCCCAACGGAGCTTTAATTGCGAAAACTTGTATTTGTGACCACAAGCATCACATATACCGTTATAGTCGCCATTCCGTAGGTAATCAGCGTGTCCCATTTTAAATCTCAGTAGGAGAATAAACTGGTATATCACCAACACAAGTATACGTATTGCCTTCATTGGTTGTGCAGGTCATAATTAGTCGATAGGTATTATCAGCGACACCGCCAATAACTCGTTGTGTTGCTTTGCCAAGGTTTAAATTGACACTTCCTGACAATATGGCAGAAGGGTTGGTATCAGTGCCTTGGGCTGTAATAGCCGTGCAGGTTCCAGATGATAATGTTTCAGTTGGCTGCAGAACTGGGTTAAAGTCAAAGCTAAATAGCTCTGATTCTGGTACTAGCTTGTAACTAAATTGTGACATTATTTTTTACCTCTTTTAGCCATACCTCTAGTCCATCCATCTGGAATAGTATCATTTGGCAATATAATTTTGTTTTCAAAACCATTGGTAATTCTTATTTTTCCATACATTGGGTTATTTTTTCCTGCAGAATGGAATTTAATCTTTTCAATAGATTCTTTAGTATGTGGTATTCCTAACCTATATTTGTTTCCAAAAAGAGATTTTGATATTTTTTCTTTCCATTCTTTTGTTTGTTTTCTGCCTACATTAAATGTATGTCCAACGTTTCGACCAATAGCTTTTTCTGATAATTTCTTTTTAGTTTCTTCAGAATGTTTATGACCAGATATACCTTCGCCACCATCAGTGTAATTGCATAGTTTTACGCCAAGCCTTCTTAATTGGTCAATTCTTTCTTGTTCGCATAAAAATGCCAATTCTTCATCTAAATTTTGAGCAACTATATTTACGGTAAAACCATGTTTTTTGGCAACTCTTTTCCAATGTATGTTTCTGTCGCTTTTTGAGCCACTTCTATAGCCAGTGCCTTTGCCAACGTAAAATACGGCATTAGTATCTTTTGTTATGTGTTCATATACATAAAACTGGCTCATTTTGAGACCTTTTTATTACTTGTGTTTGCAAGGACGTTCCGTTGCTTATACAAGTCAACGAGACGCTCTTTAAATTGTACTACGCTCAACCGTTCTTTATAAAGCTCTGTTACCCTGTCTCGGAAGTCCACCGTAAAGGTATAGCGAATTACTGCCCCTAATTTGGGGAAAAACTCACGGACTAATGTTGCTATTGTAGCCGAAATAACGGCTAAAGTAACAGATATTTGTTTAAATAGTGATGCTGTAGTGGTGGATGTGACCGCAAATAACTTGTTGATTAATTTGTTAACTCTTGCGGTAGTTGTGGATGTAACGGATAAGATTACGCCAAGCACAAACCTATGAATTAAAGTAACCGTGCTTGTAGATACATAACTTAGGGTTTTCCCTATGTATCGAATAAATGTAGCGGTTGATGTACTGACCACAGAAAGCGTCTTTAAAGACTTTTTAATGATAGATGCTGTGGTAGCAGATACCACGGTCAGTTTTGCCGTTATAGAGCGAATTATGGACGCTGTAGACGATGAAATGACAGATAGTGTCTTGGCTATAGCTCTAACAAAGGATGCTGTAGTCGTAGATGTAACTGACAAGAATTTATTAGCTGACTTAATTAAAGTTGCAGTGCTTGTGCTAACTACACTCTTAATTAAATTAACTGTTCTGACAAACGATGCTGTTGTGGTGGAAGTTGCCGATTTAGTGACTGCAATAGCCTTTTTAATGCTTATTACCGTAGCCTCTGTGACCGACAAAAGGATAAGGTGAAAGGCACTTTCTGTAATTACTGCTACAGACATCTCACTAACAAGGGTTAAAAATTTACCTATAGCTCTTTTAAAACTAGCTGTAGTAGTAGATGTAACCGCTAATAGTTTATTGGGTAATTTGACTATTGTTGCTGTAGATGCAACGATTGTTGCCGTAATGGTCTTGGCTATTGCCCTGACAAATGAGGCTGTCGAGGTAGCCGATGCGGATAATGCTTTAAGTATACTGGCTATTCTAGAGATGGTGCTAGTGCTCGTAGATGTTACAGATAATGTAGGAGTAAGAGTTATCGTATCCTGGTCATTAATTGCAACTCTATTTACACTAGACCCATTTATTGCCATTTTTAACTAAATGC
>Ga0214192_1001977_pt1 | contig 10961 bp, 5 predicted proteins | sample TroBogEpilimnion_44_FD_153030 | JGI IMG/M metagenome (GOLD analysis project Ga0214192, IMG submission 153030) | Freshwater microbial communities from Trout Bog Lake, WI - 29JUL2008 epilimnion | ecosystem: Environmental > Aquatic > Freshwater > Lake > Epilimnion/Euphotic zone | place: Trout Bog... | reverse complement strand
GAATACATTTTTTATTTTTAATATCAATCATATTTTCTTTTTTATGTTCAAAACAATAAATACCCTTTGTTTCTGTCGGTAAATTAAAATTTGGTATTTTGTTACAATTTTCCTGAATACATTTTTTGTGTTCTACATCAATCATATTTTCTTTTTTATGTTCAGCGCAATAAATACCCTTTGTTTCTGTCGGTGAATTATAAATTGGTTGTTTATTGCAATTTTCTTGAATACATTTTTTTCTTTTAATATTAATCATATTTCCTTTTTTATGCTCAAAACAATAAATACCTTTTGTTTCTGTTGGTAAATTAAAAGTTGGTTGTTTATTACAATTTTCTTGAATACATTTTTTATTTTTAATATCAATCATATTTTCTTTTTTATGTTCAAAACAATAAATACCCTTTGTTTCTGTCGGTAAATTAAAATTTGGTATTTTGTTACAATTTTCCTGAATACATTTTTTATGTTTTACATTAATCATATTTTCTTTTTTATGATCAAAACAATAAATACCCTTTGTTTCTGTTGGTAAATTAAAAGTTGGTCCTTTAATACAATTTTCTTGAATACATTTTTTACTTTTAACATCAATCATATTTTCTTTTTTATGATCGAAACAATAAATAGCCTTTATTTCTGTCGGTAAATTAAAACTTGGTTGTTTTTTGCAATTTTCTTGAATGCACTTGTTGTGATTTAAATCAATCATATTTTCTTTTTTATGTTCAAAACAATAAATAGCCTTTGTTTTTGTAGGTAAATTAAAATTCGGCTGTTTATTACATTCGTCATGGATACATTTTTTTTTAACATTTAAATTAACAGATTTTTCCGATTGTACATTTGTATTTTTATTATGACCATCTATTATTATGATGTTATTTTTTAAATTTCTCGTTTTTTGTTTCATGAATATCTATATATGTTTAAATATATAGATATTTAAACATTATCAATTTTTATTGCTCAACAAAAAAAAATTATTGAGTATTATCACAAGTAATGCTATATTTTATTATAAAAATATAAAATAATTAATTATCAGAATCGGCTACAAGACCAGCAACAGTTCTTGAAGGAGGTATAATAGGGTATGGTTTCATTATATCAAATTTTGGATTAATAAAGTACGATCCTACATAACTATCTGGATAATACGTTAAACTATTATTAACATTAACAGCCATCGGCGCAGTTGTTGCATTATTCCAGTTAGTAGCAAGACGAAACCCGCCGTGTCCAGTGCCTAATGAAGATAAATCAATGAAATTACTAGTTTCTTTGCTTCTTGGGCAAGAATCACATTTACCCATTCTGCATTCGGGGCAATTTGTGCATCTACCTCCACTACACGGGCACATTCTTTCAAAACCAACACTCTCAAAATTTTCATTTGCTTTATCATTAATTTCTTTTGTGTTTTGTGTACACATTGGACAATTGCCAGACTTACATGCAGGACAATCTTCACATCGTCCCATTAAACAAGGACATCTGCGATTTGGACACGACTTACACTTTTCACCTTTACAATCAGAACAGGAAGAACAATTGCCTAGTCTACAAGGGCATTGATTAACACATCCGTTACATTCAGTACTGTCCGGATTTAATGAACATTGAAACGGCTCTCTTTTTTGAGAATTGTTATCTATTAATTTTGTAAAATTTTCTTCTTCATAATCATCCGCATATTTTTGACTCAAGTTTGTCGGCGTCATGATTTTAACTTTTCTATTGCATGGACAAGCAAAATTTTCTCTGGTTTCATCGGCATCTACAATTTGGTCTCGGTCATTCAAATAGTCCAGAGTTTTGCAAGTTTTGCATGGATAACCAAGTGCGCAGTTGGCGGAATCTGGACATTGATTAACGCGTTTAGGACAATTAATACATCTGGCTTGTGGGCAGTTGGCGCATGTACCAGTGTCTGCTCTCAAAGGATTATCTAAATCAATCATATCCTTATCAAAATTCTCGTGTTTTTTGACTAATTTTTTACTAAGTTTTTTAGCAAGTTTTTCGTGCAGTTTGGACGGTAATGTTTGTGTTGATAGTCCCGAATCAAAATTTTCTTTTGATTTAACTAATCTTTTTGTCAAAATTCTGTGAGTTTTTGCAGGCATCATTGAATGTTGTATTCCAGAATCAAAATTTTCTACAGAATCATCCGCGAATAATTGATGTTTGTCAACTATTTTTCTAGTCAAATTATTGTGTAATTTAGTGGGCATTGTATTAGCCGATAATCCAGAATCAAAATTTTCCACATCGTCAGCAAATAATGAAAATTTATCCGTAGATTTGTCACTTAAATTATCTTTTGAGGACATAATGCTGTTGTACATTCCCGAATCAAAATTTTCTTTGGATTTGACCAATCGTTTGCAAAGTCTGTTGTGCATTTTTGTTGGCATTGTGTTTGTTCCAATTCTTACTCCCATTCCGGAATCAAAATTTTCAACCGATTCATAATCTTCTGATAAATCATTATCCAATAAACCAATAGATTTTGCATCTACTTTATTAGTTGCAACCGCATCCGATTTTGGTTCTGATATTTTCCCATTTGAACATGCCGGACAGTTATTACATTTACCCGGACCACATGATTGACATGAATTTACTAGCGCGCTTTGTAAAGTATTCATTGCTTGATTTCTCATGCTGTTAGGATTTGGACCAAGTTCAATGTTATTTATAAGTTTGTCCGCCATCATTTCTTTACTCAATTCCTTCTCCATATAATCTTCATCTTCTTTTTGATTGATTAATGTGTTCCTAATTCGTGGATAGGGGCTCACGGTAGATTTTGGGTCAATTCTCGGAAATGGGGCACTGTTTAGTTTTAAATTTGACGGATTTACCGAAGTCAATTCATTCATTTTTTGATTGGTTCTTTGCGTGTTTATCGGTATTGAGTTGTAAGTTCCTCTATTTCCTCCATTTCTAGTTCCTTGATTCCAGAAAAAAAGTGTATTTCCAGACGCTAATTGGTCTGTGATCCCCATTGGTCCACCCGTGAGGTTAACGTCTTGAAGATCATTATTTACCAACTGGCTCAATGTGCCTCCCGACATGTTTTCTTGACTTGCAGAATTTGAAAGCACATAATATAAGGCCCAAAATGCAAGGAGCAAAATTATTATGTATATCCAAGCAGATGAAGTTGATTTACTGTTAAATAAACCAGAATTATCTGATGATGCGGAAAAACTATTATTTCCTGTAAAAATATCAGTTGAAGTCGTGGATTCCATTATTATGATATAAATTAAGAATATATATTAAATTTCGTTATATAAAAATTTTACGATTGGTTAACTAAATTAAAGTATTTTTTTATTTTATGGCGTTACAAAATATCCCTGTGCTTTTTTTATAATTTTGTAGTGGGGTTGATTTTTATAAACTATAATATTTTCATTTTTCATCATTACACAATAGTTTTCATTATTTCAATTAATATATTTTTTTTTCTTTTTCTTTTTGTCGTTTCAAAAAACTTTTTATATTTATCTGATGTTATAAATTCTTCCCATTCTTTTTTTACAACATTATTCTTTTCTTTTTTTTTATAATTTTGTAGTTGAGTTGATATCCATGAACTATAACTTCTTATATTTTCATTTTCGTCATTACGCGATGGTCTTTTATTGTTTTCATCAATATATTTCTTTATTTTTTCCAAATTAGTTTTCCACTTCTCGTCGCGCGATACAACAAATTCTTTATATTTCGTAAAAAATTCTTCCCATTTTTTTCTTATGTTTTCATCACTCATACTATACTGATTATTTTTATAATTTATTTGTTGAGCCGATAACCACTCTGCAATTTGCATAATATTTTTATCTTTATCACTTCTCGATGGTTTTTTATTATTTTTATCAATATACTTTATCACTTTTTCTAAACTATTATTCCATTCTTCGTTTTTCGATGTAAAACAATGACCATAGGACACCATGAAATTGCTCCACAGAATTCTTATTTTATTATTCGTCATAAGGTTTTTATTATTTTTGTAATTGTAAAGTTGATGATCTAACCATTTACCTATTTGCGCAATACTTTTATTTTCATCATGATGCGACGGTCTTTCTTTATTATGATCAATATAATTTCGCAGTTTTTCAAAATTATTATTCCATACCTCTTCATTTGATAAATAATATTTTTCGTGTTCCACCAAAAATTTTTCCCATTGTTTTCTAATTGCAATATGATTCATAATTAATATATTTTTGACATAGCTTTGTTGTTGATTTGACATCCAGCTACCAAGTCGTTTAACATTTTTATCCGTGTCTTTTACACTTGGTCTTTTTTTATGTTTATTAATATACTCCTTCGCTTGTTCTAAACGTGTATTCCATATTTCAAATCCATTTTTTAATTTTCCCATACTGTTATATATTTTTTCAAACAAAAATTCAAAGTTGTCTTTATCTTCTATTTTATCATTATTTTCCTCTATTTCATTTTCAAAAGAAATATATCCGCCAAGTTTTTTATTTTGATATGATTTCATTATTCTACTGTCGTTTCTTGCTATTACTTTTAGAAAATTGCTTATACTTTTTTCATCATCATCCGATGAATATGGTAAAATTATTTTTGCAATTGTTTTTGATGGATGTAATCGCAAAGCACGACCAATTATTTGAATTAATGTCGTTCCATTTGATGGCAAATGAATAAAACAAACTCCTTTTGTAATTGGTGCATCAAAACCTTCCACTAATATTCTAACATTAACTAAAAATGGTATTTTACCTTCTTTATATTTTTTAATTATATCATTTCTTTTCTTTTTAGGAGTTTCACAATCAATGTATTCAGAACTATTTGACTGTAGTTTATTTAACAAATTATTTATTTCAATACCTTCTTTTTGTGTATTACAATATACTATTATATTACTGTGGTTTTTCAATAAATATTTGCAAATATTTGTATTTGTCTTATCTTCGTTAAATACAGGAACATGAATAGTATAATCACACAAATATTTTTGTTCAATCATATAACGTATGTCTTTTTTATAATATTCAAAGTTAGGTATTTCATCAATTGTCGCCGATAAATACACATTATTTTTACATTCATGTAAATTTTTAATATCTAACAAATAATTATTTTCTGTCTCTTTTTCCTCTTCAATATTATCATAATTTTCTTCAGTGTCGCTATTATTAATAATTTCTTCAATATCCTCATTATCGTCATTTAAATCAACATCAACAATATTTTCTTCATTATTTTCTTCATTATCGATTGTATAAATTTCTGGTATTTGAATGTGATGTGCTTCGTCAATAAATATTTTATCATATTTATTATTTTTTACCAATTTTACGCTGTTATAAACACAAATAGTTATATTTTTTTTATCATTAAATACATTGTTATTATCACCGATCATTTGTATGTGTCCCTTTAGTTTTGGTTTAAATTTTATAATTTCTTCGTATAACTGTTCCATTAATATAATTCTAGGAACCAATATTAAATATTTTTTGTCATTTAGCAATGAATTAATCATAATTATATTTTTGCCAGTTCCAGTAGGCACACAAATTACTACATTTTTATCCACAGTTTTATTGATTAATTCAACACATTCCTTTTGATAATCCCGTAATTTTAAATTTAATTCTTTTACGACTGGAAGGACAGGAGGATTTTTTATTAAATCTTCACAATAATTAATCATTTCGTTTTTATCAATTGGTTTGTCTAAAAATATTTTTTTTCTTGATAATAAATTATTGGATAATGCACAATCCATGTTTCTAGTTATAATTAACTTGTTCCATTTAATAATGGTTTTTTCCAACATTTCACAAAAAATATTTTGACTTGAGAGAAACGTGGCTACCTCGCCTAACGTCAAACTCTTATTTCTTAGTTTACATTGAACAATCGTGTCTATTAAGTTACAAGCATCTATTCCAGTATCATTTTTACTCATATTATTGTTTTCTTTGAATTCGGGTTCAATATCTTCATAATTATAAAATATTGTTTTGTGTTCTTTTGATAATTTGATACATGAATACCATTCAAATATTTTCCATAAGTCGTTATTATCAAAATTATTTTTATCTTTTCCTGCGTTAATAAGTTCCGTATATCGTTGATAAATATTACTATTGTACAATTCAATAATCGTCATTGTTGTTATTTTATTAATACTCATCAATACTTATTTATAACTTTTTATTTTTCAATTTTTACTCTATTTTTCAATAAATATTTACGAATATTTGTATTTCTATCGTCTTCATTAAATACAGGAACATTAATCGTGTAATCACACAATATACTTTTGTTCAGTCATGTAACGTATGTCTTTTTTATGATATTCAAAATTTTATTTAGTGTGTTAAGTCAAATAAATATAATGACTTAAATTAACTCTTTATTAAATATTGTAAAGAAATGTATATAATAAAAAGTAAAGAAATCCTTCGACAAACACAAGACTATACGCAAATTTGTGAAATAAACATTAGTGAAACGTGTGAGTTATGTGACGTCAACCAAATTCTGTTGTGTAAAAATTTAGAAAAAATAAAAGTTACCGTAGTGAGAATTTGTTTAAAATTACTTTTAGATAGTCTACACAAATTTACAAAACTATACGACATAACTATTTACAATAAAAACTCAAGTTATGGTCTACCGATAATAGGCAGTGTCAAAAGTTTTGAAAATAATGATATTTTTTATTGTGACGTCGAATTTTGTCCAAAAAAGCACTATAGATATATGTGTGATATATGTGATACAATTTATAAACTTGCAGAAAGCAAAAATAAAAAAGTAATTATTAAACACAACGAATTAAAACAAATATTAAATTGTTTACCAAGCACAATCGAAGAATTGACATTATATATAAAAGATAATGAAGATAACGAAAACATTTTTTTAACAAATTTACCATTTTCACTTAAACAATTACACATCGTTACAAATATTAATGTAAATAATTTTTTCAATAAATATATTGAAAAAATAAAAATTCCGTTTAATTGTGAAATAACAATAATCGAAGAATTTAATGAAAAAATACACAATAATGAAAATTCTAAAATGTCTGACCGATTACTAATTATACAAAATTAAATATTAAAACTTTTTTTAATATTTTTGAAAAATTTATTTTTTATGACTCAAAAATATTTTGTAATGACTTTCTAAATTATTTATAATTGATGGATATTGTTCAAGTATTGATACTTTTAGATTTTTAAATTGTCTCATGTAACTATAATATATTGAGTTTCTATTAACTTTTACTATTAGAGTTTTTGGTTCAATACTAAATTGATGACTGTCGAATAATTTGTGTAATATCGGATTTAGCAACAATCCATTTTCAACATCAAAATTTTCACATTCAGAAAACGGTATTATATGACATGCCTCACATAAATTTGGATGTAGGTTTGATATAACACAACATTTAAAACGTTCAACTAGTTTATTTCTGTACTCACTTTGTAGTTCCGGATTGCGTTGTAAACAATTTACGTATAGGGGTCTGCTCATACTTTTCTGTTCTAACAACGTTTCGCTCGGTTTTAAATTTGTTTCTGCTTCTATTTTTGATTCAGAAATTACAGATTCAACATCTGAACCTAAATCCGGAAGTTGTTTTTCTAGTTCTTTTATCCTTTTTCTCAGTAATTTTATTATATCATCTTTTTCTTTTATTATATCTGCTTGTTTATTTTTTAACTCATCTTTCATTTTATTAAAAGTATCACTGTCGTGTTTTGCTTGTTCTTTTTCTAATATTTTTGCATAATAATTTTTTTCTTGTTCTTCGATTGCTTTCATAAAATTTTTAATATCTGAAGCATCAATGTCGTCCATAGAATCAATTAAACTTTTAAGAATTGGTAATCTGGCTTTTGCGGATATATTATTAAATCTATTTACAATTTGAATTAATTCTTCTTCATCGGTTATTGTTGTTTTAGCTAATTTAGTCGCAAAATCTAATGAAATTTTTTCAGTATTGGAAGCATCTAATTTGTCAAGAATAATATCGGGCAAATGTGTTATTTCTAAATATTTTTTTATTGTTGGCAAACCCACATTAACCTGTTTTGCCACTTGTTCCATTGTTTCTTCTTTAGTATTGGAATATAGAGATTTATACAGTTTCTTATACGCTTTGACTTTTTCACTAATTTTCATTTGTTCTCTCTGAACATTTTCAATTAAACTTATTTTAACTTGGTCTTTTTCTGTCATGTTATCGTCAAGCATTGTGCATTTTATTTTTTCAATCTGTAATTTTTTACATGCCAAAAAGCGTCTTTGTCCTGCTATTATTTCATATTTGTCACTTTTTTTATTTTTTTTAACCGTGATAGGGTTTAGCAATCCGTTATTCTTTATATTGTCAGCTAATTCATTTAAATTTTCATCAGTTTCTAAAACCTTGCGTACATTAAACGCAGAGATAAATAATTTGGATGTGTCAATATCTTGAATGTTCATCAGTTGTATTTTATAATAATATATGACTATTTTAATTTTTATTTTTATTTAAGACGCAATATATTTATAAAAACTGAAATTACATTATAAAATATCTAAGGTATTATAACAAATTATGGCATTTATAGCTGTAAATCCCATCAGTAATAACGTGAAAAAAATAGATGTAAATAAATATGTGATTGATTGTTTTACGGATTGTGTAAATTTGTCGTCCGGATTTGAAAATATTAAAGAAATTTGTATGGAAGAGAGGTTATTCTATGAAAAATACGATAATTGTGAGGAAAGTGTAAAAGCCATAAATAATATACTAAAATGTAAAAATTTAAAAAAATTATACATTAATTCATTTCCGAACGATTTATTAAATGAGTTAGCTGAATTAAAAAATTTAGTTGATGTGCAAATAATGAAATACGAAAAAATAGACGGATTTATTTGTGGTAATAGTGGAGATATTTTTGTTTCAAAGAATAAGAATGCACTAGTGACATTGCATGATAAATCTGAAATAGACAATATTATAGAAACTATTAGTAAAACCAATGTAATAAATATAACGTTGTTAATTTACGATAATGACAAATGTGAAAAAGTTTGTAACAATTTAAGCATTGAATGCGAAGAAATCAAAATAATATTTAACCTAACAACAACTAAAAAAATGAAACTATTAGAAAACATAAATTTATCAAATTTACCGCCGCTATTAAAAACAATTAAGATTTTGTTCAAATATTATGCATATCACGATTCACAAAAGAAAAAGGATTTTACGGAAGAATGCATAAAAAGTGTGGAAATAATAAAAAGACGCATATTGAATAAAGCAAAAATACCATATTCATGTCAAATACTTTTTGAATAATTAAATTAATATTTTGTGTATATTGTTAAACTAAAATTTAGTAATTTTCTATATAATCGATTAATTTATATATTTTCAAATAATTTTATCACAGTATTTTATATTATAAATGAATATATCTTTGAATAAACTAAATAATTGTAATGATTTGTCGAAATCTAAAATACATGAATTGGCCGATAAATTAAAAATTAATTATAGTAAAATAGAAAATGAATCTGATTCATATAAGGAAGCGAATGATAAAATATGTACTCAAATTAAAAAAAAATACAATAAAATTAATCCATGCGGCCCTGCGCTACATTCTGACACTAATTTAACAATTAAAAAACATCAAATGAGTGTGGCGAATCATTTATTTAATAATCGAGGTGCCATTGTGGTACATTCAGTCGGAACAGGTAAAACTCTTTCCGCAATTGCAACTGCACAATGTCTTCTTTTAAACAATATTGTGGTAAAAGTCATAGTAGTCACTCCAACCTCACTACAATCCAACTTTAAATCGCAAATGAAAATGTACGGACTTAACAATAAAGAGTTTGAGTTATATGATTTTTACACAATACAAAAATTAGTAAATGACATAGAAAACAAGACTGTTGTATCTGCAGATAAATCATTAATTATTATTGATGAAGCACATAATTTAAGAACAATTGATGGCGGAAGAGTAGACCTAATTTTTAAATATGCGAAAAAAGCCGAAAGAGTGTTGTTATTAACTGCGACCCCTTTAATTAATTATAAATATGATATAGTCAACCTAATATCTTTGATAAAAAGTGATAAACCAATAACAGTAGATTATTTTAATAAACTTTCTACTGAAAAATCTAAAAAGAAAGAATTTGAAGAATATTTATCAGATGTATTTAGTTTTTATATTAAAGACAAACCTGACCCAAATTTTCCAAAAAAAAAAGTATTGGAAATCTTTTTACCAATGGACGAAAAGTATTTCAAGTTATATGAAGAAGTAGAAAGTGGAGAAGTTAAAAGAATTCCTGCATTCAGAGACAAAAATATTAATGTGTTTTATAACGGACTCAGAAGAGCATCCAATATTCTTGATAAAAAATCACCAAAAGTTGATTGGATTATTAATAAAATAGAATCGGAACCCAACGCAAAATATGTAATTTTTAGCCACTTTATCAATATGGGCGTCAAACCTGTCATGAAATATTTGGATTCTAAAAAAATACCCTACGCTTCCGTCACTGGAGATTTATCCATCGAACAACGTAAACAAGCAGTAGAAGATTATAATAATGATAAAATTAAGACCATGATCATCACTCGCGCGGGTTCAGAAGGCTTAGACCTTAAGAATACAACATATGTAATTATCCTTGAGTCCGCATGGAATTTATCAAGTTTAGAGCAAGTTGTGGGAAGGGCTGTTAGATATAAAAGTCATGAAAGTTTATCCGACTCTAAAAAAAAAGTAACTATTTATAAATTACTTTTAGTAAAGCCTGAAGAGTATAAACACTTAAATAAAATTACAGATAATTATTTATTAGAATACAGAGGTAACATGCTGAGTGTGGAT
>Ga0214192_1001976_pt1 | contig 10961 bp, 12 predicted proteins | sample TroBogEpilimnion_44_FD_153030 | JGI IMG/M metagenome (GOLD analysis project Ga0214192, IMG submission 153030) | Freshwater microbial communities from Trout Bog Lake, WI - 29JUL2008 epilimnion | ecosystem: Environmental > Aquatic > Freshwater > Lake > Epilimnion/Euphotic zone | place: Trout Bog... | reverse complement strand
TTTTTGTTCTTGGGCCCAACTGGCACAGGTAAAACTGAATTGGCCAAATTGTTGAGTGATGGCATGGGCATGAAACTGTTGCGCTATGACATGAGTGAGTATCAAGAAAAACATGCCATGGCCAAACTGATTGGTGCTCCTCCGGGCTATGTGGGTTACGAAGATGGTAACTTGGGCGGTGGCTTGTTGATTAGAGATATTGAAAAGAATCCCAGTTGCGTTATATTATTCGACGAAGTGGAAAAAGCACACCCTGACGTAATGAATGTGTTGCTGGCCTTGATGGATGAAGGTGTTGTTACAAGTAGCAATGGCAAGAAAGCAGATGCACGTAATGCTATTGTTATTCTTACAAGCAATTTAGGTGCAAGCGATAACGAGCGCAATACTATTGGATTCAGTACCGAACTGCAAAAGACCGACGAAGACGACAAGGCAGTTAAAGAATTCTTTAGACCTGAGTTTAGAAATAGATTGGATGGTGTGTGCAAGTTTAACAAGCTGGATGAAGTCAGTATCAAGAAAATTGTTCTTAAATTTGTCGCTGAAGTAAACGAGTTGTTGCATGACAAGTCGATCAAGATTGTGTTGACCGAAGCAGCAATCGAGCAGTTGGCTCTAGTTGGATACGATAAAAAGATGGGCGCAAGACCCTTGGGACGTAAAATCAACGAGTTGATCAAAGTTCCTTTAAGTAAAAAGATCTTGTTTGAAAATATAGAGGCAAATACCATCATTGATGTTGACTATGAAAATGATCGATTTGTTTTTGTGCCAAAAACACACAACCTAAAACCAAGTGTAAATGCCGATGGATACGTTGTACTGGAATAATCTCAATCACGAGATAAAATTTAAAAACACACGCAAGCAGTTCTTTGGCCAATATCTCTGGCGTATGGAATTACATATCAATTGTGCCAACGTTGCCGGTCACGCCAACCCTGAACATTCGGTTGACATGATGAAATTTCGGGCCAAGAATCAAAACAACTGGGGCGGTAGTTGGCGCAACCCTTATTGGCAATTTGATACCAAACAATACGACAATGTTGATTTTGAATTGTTGAAGCGAGTCAAAAAGATAAAAGAAACTTTTACCGCAATCAAAATTCGTGTAGAAGAATCCAGTTTGCAATACTACGCCAAAACCGAAAACGAATTAAAACTGATTGCAACCGAATTGGCCAACAACAACTGTATACGTTTTATAACCGGCCCAAAAGCAGGCACTGAAAAATTGTTAATGGCCGATGCTATTCTTGCTTCAAAAATACCCTACCAATACAAAGTACTATTACGGGACGGCAATTATAACTTGGACCTAAAAAAGCAAATTCTCAATCTATTAGAAGCTCAAGAGGATTTGAAAATCACCGCAGGGTTACGACACAATCTAACCCGTCCCTATCCCGGAATGTGGAACGCTTTTTTCTACTGCAATGATTTGAGTATTACCACACTATTGATATTGATGAGTCCAAACATAATAGGAAAAATTCACGAGGTAGTACAGGCCTAATAAATATTAGTATATTTCAAGGAGTGCATGATGGCACGGATTCAAGAAGAAGTGATTGTTATCACCGTAAGCAAGCTACACAAAAACACACCAGAAGCCACTGATAGCGATATTGTATCAGAAGATACAATGACAGCATTGGCATCAGTAACCGAAGAATTACTTGGCAACGGAGTTGTTGTCGAAGTTAGCAAAGCATAATCAATTAACCAAAAAGGAAAACATGAGTAACGATAAAAAACCCGGGAAAGGCGTCCCACAAAAAGATGCGGTTGCATTAATCAAAGCCGCTGCCGCTAAACAAGCAGCACAGGCGCAACAACCACATGCTCAGCAACAAGGCACACCCTATGACTTTAGTAAAGTACATTTGCACATAGGTATTCCTTGCTATGGTGGTATGGTTAGTGAACCCACAATGACCAGTTTCTTGCGTTTTACCTTGTTGGCACAACAAGCAAAACTAAACTGGAGCTTGGACACAATGGTGAATGAGTCGTTGGTGACACGTGCACGTAACAACTTGATGGCCAAGATGATGACCAATCAGCAGGCTACACATTTTATGTTTATTGATGCTGACATCCGCTTCCAACCTGAATCAATCCTGCAAATGATTGCATACGAAAAAGATGTAATTGGTGGCTTGTATCCTAAAAAGGCTTTACCAGTTAACTATGTTATTAACCTCAAACCAGAAACAAAGATTCAAGGTGACATCTTTACAGTGGACACAATGGGCACAGGTTTCTTGTTGTTCAAGCGTCCAGTATACGAGAAGTTGATTGCTGCACATCCCGAAACCAAGTATGTTGATGATGTGGGACTAGGCAAACAATACGAGCCAATGATGTATTCAATCTTTGATTGCAAAATTGACGAGCGTGGACACTATCTTTCAGAAGACTGGTTGTTTTGCCGACGTTGGCAAGAACTGGGTGGCGAGATTTGGGCACACAGCAAAGTGTTGTTGAATCACGTGGGACATTACGAATATGCAGGCGACTTGGACAAGTTAAAGATTGCTGAACGTGGATCAATGGGCATCATTGAAGACACCTTGGCCAGTCAAGGGGCTAAACTAGAGTCACAGCCTGTACCAGCGGCCAATGACTGAGACTGAAAAGTTAAAGTTTAAAATAGGTATATCCGGCACCTACTGGGATAAACAACCCCAGTGGTGCTTTCTTGTTGACCAAGAAATCGTTGTTGGTGGCCTGGCCTCAACCGAAATCGAGTACGTTGAATTTGAGTGCAATCTTGCCGAAGGCAAGCATGTATTGAGCATAGCATTGGTCAATAAAACCGATACAGATACTGTTGAAAATGAGGACAAAACTGCTATCGTAAAGGACATGTTGCTCAATATTGAAAGCATCGAAATTGACAGTATCCCTTTAGAAGATCTAATTAGAACCAAAAGTGAATTTGTGGGATTTGATTCCACACGTCCCGTACTAAAAAATTGCGTTAATCTAGGATGGAACGGACATTGGAACTTGGAGTTTGAAACGCCGTTCTACGTGTGGCTACTAGAAAATATGTAACGCTAAATATAGTAATAGAGATATTACTATGAACTTAACCGAGCTTTCCGAACCGCAGATACTGGTAATTTATCCAGGACGTTTTCAACCCTTTCACAAAGGGCACCATGCGGTATTCAATTGGCTAAGCACCAAATTTGGTCGCAACAACGTAGTAATCGCCACCAGTGACAAAGTAGATCCTCCCAAGAGTCCATTCACCTTCAGTGAAAAAGCATACTTCATGCACTTGACTGGAGTGCCTACAGATCGCATTGTGCAAAGTGCAAGCCCATACGATGCCGGCAAAGTCATAGCCGGGGGCAATTTAAATATCCCCGATCCCACTAATTGTGTTGTGTTATTTGCTGTCAGTGAAAAGGACATGAGCGAAGACCCACGCTTTAAGAATTTTAGTAAAAAAGACGGCACTCCCACTTACTTCCAACCATTTCGAAACATGCGCGACACAGAAGATATGACCAAGCATGGTTATATACTGACTGTGCCCACATTTGATTTTACTGTGCTTGGCAAGCCCATGCGTAGTGGCACTGAACTACGTAGCATGTACGAACAAGCAGATGAAAAGACACGCCAAGCCATTATTAAAGACTTGTTTGGCAAATACACTCACGAAGCTGAACATTTAATGACCAGCAAGTTGGCACCGATTGCCACTCCAGGAACAGATGTTGCCACTACACCACGCAAGACCAAGCTACCGGCTGCACAAAAGCCCGAAGGTGGCATGAAGGTCAAAGCAGCTGCCAAGAAGGCCAATAAACTGGTCAAAGAAGCGGTATTGCCCACTGATACGCCCCCAGGAACTGCCCCACAAACAGTCCCACAAACAGCAACTGCTTCACAAGCACAAACCACAAATACCCCACAAGCCAAACAGGCCTCGCAAGCACTACAAAAAGGACTGGCCCGATATCAACAACTGTATCCCAATACCGATCATGGCTTTATCACACGATTTATCGATCACATTGAACCCGACGGTACCATAGTTGTTGCTGGTGATAACAGTACAGGGAAAATCAAAGCACTATTGGCACAAGGCGGTGGCGCACAGATTCGAGTGGTCAATCAAGATGAATTACAAATAGCACAACAACGCCCACAAGTTAGAACCATGCAAGAGATGGGAGGAGTCGGAGTTGTCAGCAGTGGTAAGAACAAACAAACAAATTTTGGTACAGTAGGCGACCAAAATGACGTTACCGGCAACACCCTAGGCCAAGAAATGAAAGCCTTTGGTTTAATTGGGCGTGCCAATCCCGGGGCCAATCGACAACAAAAAAACGTCAATCGAAACATAGGCAAGGGCGTAAACGAAAGCGAAGAAATACGTCAACAAATGGCCAAATTTCAACATCAGCTGATCGACATGGCCAATGACGAGATGGATCGTATCAAAGAGCGCATGGCCAACGAACATGATCCTGTGATGTTGCAACACTACAAACAACGTTTACAAAAACAACGAGACAAGATACTGCGAATCATGAATCCGGGGGCATAGCATGGAACCCACTCGTTTGACTCTTGATATTTACTGCGAAACTACACAAAACGGTACCCCAGCATATCGAGTCTATGTTGACAATGACCTACTGACCGAACGCAGTTGGATTTGGCCTGCATACGAAGTCTACATACAAGAATACATAGAAGTTGATGTTGCGCCCGGAACACATCAATTGAGAATAGAAAGTTGCGGGGCGCCGACTCGATTCAATACACAAAACTTCATGGTCAACGAGCAAGCACAAAGCTCACAAGATTTAACGTTTACCATTTAATGCTAAATATAGCATAGGACCAAAAAATATGAAAACCGCAGACTTTTTACGTGAAAATACAGTTATAGCACAAGAATCTCCCGAAGACATCAGCATGGTTGTAAACAACCTACACACCATCATGCGTGTAACTGCTGATTTGGCCAACAGACTCAAAGGCAATGAAGAACTCGACGAGTGGGTCAAAGAAAAAATTGCTGTAGCCAAGGCCATGATGACCACTGTGGAAGACTATGTTGCTAGCCAACAGGAAATGGGCGGAGAAGAAGAATCGCTTCCCTCGTTTGACTTTGATCATGCCGAACGTGCAATGACCGAAATGATTGATGACGAAGACGAAGCTGAACGACGTATTCAACACCTAATGCAAAAATATCACTGGAGCCGTCAAGAGGCTTTAGAGCACTATCATTATGGCAAGCATGATCCAAGTGACTGGGAAGGCCTAGATGAAGGCAAGCGCACAATAAAAGAAAATGCCAGTGGTGGTGCAACTGGTTCACCCAGCATAGCAGTATCAATGACGGCACTGGGTGAAAAAGGCGGTTTTTCCAAAGCCGATTTGAACAAGAAACTAGGTGGCTACGGCAATAGACTATCTAACGTTAAAAAGGTCAAGTAAATGGACAAGCATTTTAGTGATATCCTAAACACATTTAAACGTTTAGACGAAGCGGCCAATCCTGCACAACAGGCCGCTATTGCCATAAACATGAAGAAGAAACACCAAAAGCCCAAGAACGAAGATAGTATGGATGCTGCTACACATCATCCGCTGGGTCCAAAATTTGGTGGTTACTGGAAGGGCACCAACAAAGCTACACCACGTAAAGATGGAGCTAATGGGCAAGCCGGAATGGGCGTGGGCGGGGCCAGCGAAAGCATTGAACAAGAAATTGGCCGTGAGTGGGCAACATTTTTAAGCGAAGCTGGAGCAAGCAATCCTGCACAACCAGGAGCAATTGGCACTGGCACGACTGCAGCAAGTCCTGTAGATCAAGCCAAGTCTGCAAAAGAATTGGCCGATATCAGCAAAGGTGTCAACAAAGCAAAGAGTGCAGGAGTGTTACCTACTAATGCAAGTACTACACAAAGCAGTCAGGCCATAGCCGCAGGCATTAGTGATATGACCAAGGCCAATCCGCAACAGAAAAAAGAAATGGGACAAGCCGCTCAAGGATTTAATGATTTTGTAAAAGCAGCTTCAACAAGTACACAAGGTCAAAGTGCATTAAATACAGTATTGAGTCAGATGAAAAAAGTTAAAATGAATCCAGGTACCTAATATGTTTTTAAATGATATCGCCGATGCGTTGACCGCAAAACAAATTCGTGAAGCTGCTAAGAAGCAACGTTTAGATAAAAGTTGTTGGACTGGTTATCACAAAGCCGGGACCAAGGTCAAGGGCGATACACGTGTCAACAACTGTGTACCCAATGAAAGTGTAGCAGAAGGCATGGATGATACTGTAACATTCGGTGTTGACAGTGAAAAGGCCTACAATCATGTAATGGCAAAATTTGGCAAAGCGATCAGCTGGCATGGCGACGACATGACAGCTCCACGTAAGTATTGGGCGGCTATACAACAATTGGCACACGACGCTGGCGGTGCAGCTGAAGAAACAGGATATGAGCAGGACGTGGCTGAGACCACAGGCGATAAGCCTTTTGACCGCATGATGAAAACTATTAAAAAAGGCACAAAAAAACAAGCCACTGCCGATAGACGCGAACAAAAAAGGCAAGACCAAGAAAGAACAAGAGCCGCTATTGACAATATGTTTGGCAGTAGCATGAATCAATTTAAAAATTTAAAAATTAAAGAGCAAGGCGCGGCTGAAGGATCACAATCACGCCTACAACCAGGAACTCAGGTAATGTTATGGTTAGGCCCAAAAGACATGCTACCAAATCCTCCACGAGATGATAAACGGTATTGGGACCGAGGTGTAGTGGTCAGTGAGCCAGAGATGATGAGTGGAAGTTGGCAAGTATTAGTAAAATCACAACGCAAAGGTCAATCACCTATTAGTCCTGCACGTGTGTTTGTTCTTAAACAACCGGATGTGACAGAGGCCGGTGACCCAAATTTTGTGGGGTTCATGAATAAAAGTCTAGGCAACAAAGTAGACAGGCCCAAAGAAAACCCATTGGCCAATACACCAGATTTTTATAAAAATGCTCCTGTTGCAAATCTCGATACAAATAGCAGCCAAGGACGAGCGTTAAAATGGGGTATTGGCATATTGCAAAAAATATCGCCTGCACAAAAAGCCAAATTAGCAAGTTTAGATGAATATGGTGTCGAATCCTGGCTTGAAGATTTAGCTGTCAAACAAGGCATGGCAATGGATTATAATAATCCAGGCGACAACGATGACCGTGATCGTTTTCAATTTGCACAAGAGGATATTGGTGAATGTCAAGAGCTATTAGGCGATGTATTCCACGATCCCGATATCAATACTTGGTTAGATCTTATTAAGTCAGAGCAAGGTGTGGCGGAAGAAAATAAATCGCCAATAAAACAAAAACTAACATTGGCTGCCATGCGCGAAATTGAAAAACAAGCACAGGAACGTGGAGAATATAAACCTTTTCCACAAGTGAAACAAACGCAACACGATTTGCCCAAGCATCCTGATTTTGTTAGAACAGTGCCTGCCGATGAAGGCAAAATTGCAAACGCACTAGGTGCATTTACACTAGGTGCCGCAGGTGTTGCTGGTATGTTAGGCAACCAAGACATTGACTATAAAGGTTATTCGTTCCATCATGCACCAAGAGCGATGTCTGTACCAGGTTCAGCCAAATTAATGAAAGTGGATGGCAAAGAATTGTTTATGTGGCGAGCTATCAATCCTGAAGAAGGCGGTCCCAAGTATTTTTACAAAACCAAAGACGAAACCAGAATTGACAATGCCATGGGCATGAATGAAAACTTCGAGCCCGGCGAAACCAAGCGTGTGTTAAAAAGCGGTGGCAAGCCCGCAGGTGAGATTGGTCTTGATCCCGAAGCCAGTCCCGGCAATGGCGCTTATTATATAAAACACTATGCCAGTGGCTATGACCTAGGTGGGTACGACACATACCAAGAGGCATTGGAAGAATTAAGATACATCGATAAGCAATATCAATATGCCAATAAACCCGCCGACACACGTAGCAAGCATGAAAAAATGATGGACAACTCCACGTATGCCGAAGGCTATCGTGATGGTGTGCGTGGCGAAAGAAATCCACGTGCCAGTAACATATTTGGCCCCACAAGCGATGTATACGATAAGGGCTATGAGGCAGGACGTGTTGCTAAAAAAGGTGTAGGTGAAGATTCATGGCACGGTGCCGGCGATGAATGGCATGGAACCGGCGATCAGTGGAGTGGTGGTGGCGCAGATGGTGGTGCAGCACCGCTGATGGAATATCCCATGGCACAAAGTGTACCTGCAGACAGCGACAGTCCCATACACGAAGCACCCGGTCGTATTCGTATGCTAAAACGTTTGGCCAAGGCCACGGGAATTGATCTAAGTGATTTAGAACACATGACTGATGCAGAATTGCGTGAGTTGTATAAAGAAAAAGTTATTGCCAAACTGCGTGAGTTTGTGCCCAGTGATGTGCAGGGCCCGGGTGTTGATGATGCACAGAGTCCTATAGCGGGCAAAAAGCGTTTAAGTTTAAATCATGATGTTGAAGCACCAAAGCCCATGGGTGTAGCAGAACGTAAAGAACAACGTCTAATGGCCCTGCGTTTGGCCGAAATGCGACGTGCAGGGTACTTTGACTAAATACACATTATGAACGAAGAATTAATTAAAGCCGCCAAAATTGCATTTGCAAGTCAGTACACTTTCTATTTGAAAGCGCATTTCTTTCACTGGAATGTGGAAGGAATTCACTTCCAAGAATTGCACAGTTTGTTTGAAACAATCTATAGTGAAGTGTATGGCACTGTAGATGATTTTGCAGAAAAGATTCGTAGTCTAGGTGGTTATGCTCCTGGGTCAAACAGTCGTTTCAATATGCTAAGTGGCATTGCGGACGAAACCGAAGTGATTCCTGCCGAAGGCATGGTACAAGAATTATTGCAAGATGCAAATAATATGGGCTTGATATTAAAAAAGGTATACGACATCGCTGAAGCAAATGGCGAACATGGCTTTAGTAATTTTTTAGCGGAGCGTATGGATGCTTTCAAGAAACATGCTTGGATGCTACGTGCGACAACAAAATGAAATTTAAAGAATTTGTAATTGAAACTGCTGCTTGGCAAAAGAAGTCGGGCAAGAACAAAAACGGCGGATTGAATCAAAAAGGTGTCAATAGCTATCGCAAAGAACATCCTGGATCAAAATTAAAAACTGCTGTAACCACCAAGCCCAGTAAATTAAAAAAGGGCTCTAAGGCCGCTAATAGACGTAAAAGTTTTTGTGCACGTATGAAGGGCATGAAAAAACATCGTACTGGTGCCAAGACCAAACACGATCCAAACTCACGTATTAATAAAAGTTTACGCAAATGGCATTGTGAAAGCGTGGAAGAATTACAACAATTATTGGTGCTGGCCGAAGCATACTTTGCAAAAAAATCAATGCTATGAGAGCAAGAGAATTTCTTGCCGAAGCGCAACAACGACGTGATTTAAAACAACTATTTGAATCTGTTGCTAGTAGTACAACTCTTGAAGACGTACTTGGCTTCATTGAAGAAGGCTTAGAAGAAATACAATTAAACGAAGCCGTTAATGCCGGCACTGGCACTCCCAATCCTGATACCAAGCCCGCACCAGGAACTTATCAGTTTCATCAACAACGTCAGCGTCAACGTTTTGGACAAAAGAATCCACAACCAAATAAAGCTGCTGCTCCTGCCGCACCAAGTAGCGGAGTAGATCAAAAGCAAGCCATTGTTGCCAATGCCCAGAAAAAGATTTTAAGTACTGGTGGCAAAGCCAAACAGTTTATACAACAGTTTAAAGAAATAATTTCAAAAGCCGGGCAATCAATTGACCAAGCCGAGCACAATATTAACGAGGACTGGGAAGGACTTGTTGCTAAATTTACTGCAAAATATCCCAAACTCGCAACGCTGGTCAAGCAGGCATCCACTATAGCACAACGCAATCCACGTGTATCAAAAATATTATTTTTACTATTTGAGGGAGTTGTGGGCTTTGGTGTTGCTACCGGAGTTGGCACCAGTGCCGCTGGATTGATTGTTACTGCGGCAGCAGCCGGTGTGCTTACACTGGGTTTCAAATTGCTAATGGGCAGTGAGTTTGGTGAAGCACTAAAGGAAGCAGGTATTTCGGCACTGGTTGCTGGTTCGCTTGCCGACATATCGGACATAGTTGTAGACCATGCTGCTGAAGCAGGATCCACAGTTGGCGAATTACTAAAACAACATCACGTGCTGGCACACGAAATAGAATCATTTGCACACGGTGGTATTGAATCAGCAATGGCAACTGCACAAAGTGTAATTAAAGGTGCCGGTGGCGGCCAATTGGGTGTTGCAGGAGCGTATGCGTGAGAGCACATGAATATTATCTGGCCGAAAGTGCCAATCACAAATTTGTACACAAGTTTGTGCCGTGGGTGGCCGAGCAATTGGGTATTACTGAACTTCCCAAAATCAAACTGTTAGATGCACCCACTGACACAACCTTTGGGCAATACGATCCAGAAACACAGAGTTTGAGCATTGTTATTGCCAATCGCCATCCCATAGATGTGCTACGCACTCTGGCACACGAACTAACACATCACAAACAAAACTTGGCTGGAGAGTTGACTGCGGGTGCAGGTGAAACTGGTACTCCCGAAGAAAACGAAGCCAACGCCAATGCCGGTGTTGTCATGCGTGACTTTGCTAAAGCCAATCCCGAATACTTTGGATTAGAAAAAAGTAGCATACACGAAGCCTTTGATCAACCCTATCAAATCAAATGGGAAAAAGGCGACTTTGGTGACTATGATGCGTTGGCACAATTGGATGATGGTAACTATCTCAGTATCATGTTCAACAAAGGCTACAACAAACACAAGCAAGAAGGTTATAGTGTAGAATTTTGGAGAAACAACAGTCAAGAGGTCA
>Ga0214192_1001973_pt1 | contig 10986 bp, 7 predicted proteins | sample TroBogEpilimnion_44_FD_153030 | JGI IMG/M metagenome (GOLD analysis project Ga0214192, IMG submission 153030) | Freshwater microbial communities from Trout Bog Lake, WI - 29JUL2008 epilimnion | ecosystem: Environmental > Aquatic > Freshwater > Lake > Epilimnion/Euphotic zone | place: Trout Bog... | reverse complement strand
CCGCCAGTGGTGGATGCAGTACGCCTTCCGTTATATGTAATCCACCCAGCGGCAGTTCCTTCCCCGTCGGCACCACCACGGTCTATTGCAGCGCTTATGACTACTGCGGTCAGACAAATACATGTAGTTTCACGGTTACCGTGACCAACGCAGTGACCAATGCCGATCTGCAAATCACCAAGCTCGCCAGCACCAATAGCGTCAAGCAGGGTCAGGAGGTTGTTTTTACCCTCTCCTTGAAGAACCTTGGACCGGCCAATGTCACCAATCCCATTATCGTCACAGATTGCCTGCCAGCAGGATTCATATATGTCACCGACAGTACCGTGGGCAACTCCTCCAGCGGCTTTTACAGCGCTGGCACTTGTTGGTGGACTTACACCGCCGGTCTTGCCTCCAATGCCACCGCCACTCTCACCATCACCGCTCTGGCCACCAATGTGGGTGTTTGGACCAACACCGCCACGATTGAGGTGCCGACAGGGATCAATGACACCAATTTGAGCAACAATACCTCCTCCGCCGTGGTCACCGTGACTTCCTCCTCGACCCAGTCGGATTTGATGGTCATTAAAACCTCCAGCACCAACCTGGCGAAGGTCGGACAACAGGTGGTCTTTACCGTTTTCCTGACCAACCTGGGTCCCTCCTACATAAGCAATACCATCGTGGTCACGGATTGCCTGCCGTCCGGTTTCCTCTACATCACCGACAATACCTACGGCACCAATATTAACGGACAATATAGCCCGGGCTCTTGCTATTGGACTTGGACCGCGGGCCTGGCCACCAACACACTGGCCATGCTCCGAATCACCACTCTCGCCACCAATATCGGCGTCTATACCAATACCGCCACCATTGAGGTGCCCACCGGCGTAACCGATACGAACCTGAACAACAACAGTTCCTCCGTGGTGGTCACGAACGTCCTGCCCAAGGCGGATTTGCAAATCACCAAAACCGTGAGCAGCACGAATTTGCAGATCGGACAGCAGGCCGTCTTCACCATCACTTTGCAGAACCTCGGTCCTGATAATGTCACCAATCCGGTTGTAGTCTCAGACTGCCTGCCCACGGGCTTGCAATATGTGACCGACAGCACGGTGGGTCATGGCGCCCAGAGCGTTTACAGCGCGGGCACTTGTCTCTGGACGATCCCCGGCGGCATTGCGACCAACACACCGCTCATGCTGACCATCACCACACTGGCCACCACCAATGTTTGTTATACCAACACAGCTTCCGTCGCGGTGCCTGCCGGCTACACCGATCCCAATACCAATAACAACACCGCCAGTGTGCAGTCCTGCATCAACACGCTCTACGCCATCAATGGTTCCGTGCGCAACTGCCAGTCCAACGGGCCGGTGCTGCCACAAATAACGGTCACCCTGACAGGACCCACCAACCGGGTTGCCGTGACGGATACCAACGGCAATTTCAGTTTCTCCAATCTCTATGCAGGAGCCTACATGGTCACTCCGCAACAGACTGGAAACATCTTCGCCCCGCCCGCTGCCGCCATCACCTTGAATGGCAACACGAACCTCCCGGCGTTCCTTGGCGGAGTGCCGATCATCTACGGTTCGGTAAACTACATCTCCAACACCGGCCCGGCCGTTTCCAACATCACCGTGACCCTCAAGGGCGGAACCCTCGCCATGCCGCGCATCTCCATCACGGATATGAGCGGCAAGTATATCTTTACCAATCCGCCGCCCGGGGCCTATACCGTCACTCCGATCCCCACCAATGGTTACGTGTTCCTGGCACCGACCAATGCGATGGTCACAATCACGGCAACGAATTGCTCCACCAACGTCAACTTCATCGCTACCAACCGTACGGTTCAGATGATCGCCATGGAAGTCATCCAGGTCATCCAGGACTGGAGTAACAGCGTCCCGCTCACAGCGGCCAAGAGCACTTTCGTCCGAGTTCATCTCCATCTGCCACCCACCAACAACGGACCTGTGCTTCTGCAAAATGCCCGACTCTATGGCACCAACAACGGAGCAGCCTTGCCCGGTTCACCGCTCTCGCCCGTGAACACCAACGGCATGCTGTGGGTCAAGACCACCAACGCCGCAGCGGATGCCTACCGCAAGGTGTGGACCAACAGTTTCGATTTCCAGATCCCCATGTCCTGGACCACCAACAGCATCACCCTTGCCTTCAGCTGCACGAACAACGTGACCGTCAGCAACGTCGCACCCGTCGGAGGTGGTGGCACCAATGGAATGGTGACGGTCAGCTTTGTTCCCTGTGTGATCCCCAATATCAAGATATACGGCTTCAATTGGACCAATGGTGGACCGGACGTATTCCAAACCATCGACATGCCTTCCTATCGTGATCTGCCGGGTCGCTTCACCTCCATCTATCCGATCCCCGACGCGTCCACGGCCTTCATGACCCGGAAGTCCCTGCCACCCACAACTCTCGCGGTTCCCAAAGCCATACCGGCTTTCCTCTCCGGGGTGAAAGCCATTGAAGACCTGGCGGATCTCGCCCTGGTGTATTCCAACGGAAAACTCATCCAGATTCAGGCTTTCGACCAGATTGCCAGCCGTATCTTCGGAGGTGGCACCAACTGGCTGTATTACGCAGCCATCGCCGCCCCCAGCCCGGGCACTTACGGCTGGGCGGGTGCCTTCATCAGCTCCACTGACACCTACCGGACGGATGGCACCTCCGTTTCATCGGGATTCCTTGAGACGAATTTTTACGGCAAGGTTCGCCAGACACCGCCGCACGAAGTCGGCCACAATCTCGGCCTGGGCCATACCTTCGACAATGGCGGCGCTGATTATCCTTACAACTTTAACTTCCCTGCTGTCACTGGTGCGAACAAATCACGTCCCGCCATCGGACCGATGGACAAGGGCACCAATGCATTGATCTACGGCCTCTGCACCCTCACCTTGCGGACTGCCTATCCCTCGAATAACATCAATCCCATCCCGAGCCCGTTCTTTTACTTCGATATGATGAGCTATTCACGCGACTTCGTGAACAGCCCCGCGCCGGACAATGCGCCCCTCGAACGCTGGATGTCCCCGTACACCTACGCCTTCGTCCGCTCCAACTTGAACAAGCTCTTCACCAATGTCGTGGCACCCGCACCCGGCCCGATGACAAACTGGTTTTATGTCCGCGGGGTGGTGGATTACCTGAACACCAATGGCGCCCTCTTCCCGCTGTGGAAAATCAAGACCGCACTGACACCGCCTCCCGCACCCGCCGGAACCTATTCCATCCGCATTTTGAACGCGGTGTCCAACATCATCCGGACCATCCCGTTCGCCCCGAAGGATTTTGACATCGAGGAAGGCGAGGTCAACGAACCCACCGCCGGCATGTTCGTCGTTCCTGTCGAGGAAGATCCCTCCATGTATGAGATGCAAGTTTGGGATGACGCCAACAACGTCATGCTTTCCGATATCAAGGCAACACCCTACAGCCCGACAGTCAGCAACGTTTTGCTTCAGAACACCAACGGCGGAAGCTTCACCGGCACCGGCATGCTCGACGTCCATTGGCAGGGTTACGATCCCGACCCCAATGCGCACCTCTCTTATACGGTTCAATACAGCCCGGATGGCGGTGCCAGTTGGGATACCCTGGATGTCGATGATTCCGGCACCGAATATGACATCGACAGCAGTTATCTATCCTCCACCACACAAGGGATGATTCGCGTGATGGCCACCGATGGTTTCCATGTTTCCGACCCGGCGACCAGCGCCACCTTCACCATTCCCAATCATGCACCCACGGCCAGCATCACCTCGCCTTTGGAAGGCACCGTATTCTCGGCCGACCAACGGCTCTTCCTCGATGTCATCGCCAATGATCCCCAGGACGGCCTTCTCGATGGCTCCAGTGTTCAATGGAGCTCCAGCTTGAACGGCGTTCTTGGTTACGGCGCGGAACTCAACTTCGAGACGGACACCTTGAAAGAAGGCAAGCACACCATCACCGTCACAGCCACCGACAGCGCCAGCCTCAATGCCAGTGCCTCCGTGGATATCTTTGTGCTCCATCTACCGCCTCCGGAACTTTCCATTCAATTGGTGGGAACCAACGCCCTCCTGAGCTGGCCGGTGGTTTACACCAACTACGTGCTGGAAAGCACCGTCAAGCTGCAACCGACCACGTGGACCGCGGTGGGAACGGCACCCGTTCCCATGGACAGCATCCAAACCGTCACCGTGCCGGTGTCCCGCACCAACAGCATGTTCTTCCACCTCCGCATGCCTTGATAGGCTGGGTGAGGGGTGAGAAGTGCGAGGCGTCCGGTCGTCACGGCTTCAAGGGCCGGCGACGGGTTCAAATCGTCCAATCAGGTTGAATGGTTTCCAGCTCTGAATGAATTGTAAAAGAGTAACTCGTAATGGAACTGTAATTGCCTCGATTGGTTTTTCGGAGTCGAATTTTCCAAAACATCTTGCAAATTGATAATGAGGGAGGAAGATGTCAATGAACGCTGTCAAGGTGCCCGGCGTTCATTCGCAATTGCTGTGGCAGGAGATTCCTGAGCTTTATAAATCACAATCAGAAGCAAAGGTGAAGGGGAAATTATGATACACGTTACTTTCAAATTTCGGGACTGCTTGTCGGTGTTGGTGATCCTGGCAGGAATGTTTACCGGGAACCTGAAACTCCTGGCGCAGCGTCCCTCCAATGACAATTTCTTGAATGCCATCTTGCTTGTAGGCACCAATCTCACAGTGAACGGCAGCAACGTCAACGCCACCAAAGAGGCGGGCGAGCCCAACCACGCCGGGAATTCGGGAGGCAAATCGGTCTGGTGGAACTGGCAGGCGCCCGCAACGGGCTAGATAACCCTTTCGACGCTAGGCAGCACGAGTATCACCGGCGGCCAGCCTCTGGACACCATCATGGGGTTATACACCGGCTCCAAGGTTTCCGCGTTGACAGAAATAGCCAGCAATGACGATGGAGACGTGGATTCCACAAGTTTGATCAAGACGAAGGTGAATGCTGGTACGCTCTATCATATTGCGGTGGATGGGTATTCTTATGGAAATAGTACGGATTCAGGCTCCATCAAGCTAAGCCTTTCCTTTGCTACAAATCTTCCGACGGCCGCTCCATGGAACCTGCCGGATCCCTCCGGCAACATGATCAGCTCAAGCAATTATTATGGGAAAGTGGTCATGTTGAACTTCTGGGCGACTTGGTGCGGACCTTGCGTCGCGGAGATTCCGGATCTTATCCAGCTTCAAGCGGACTATGCCGCAGACGGACTCGTGATTATCGGCGCCTCGGTGGACAGCAGTAATGACGGCGTGACACCTCCGTCTTCCCTCGTTGGTAATTTTGGCGCAAGCGATAACATCAATTATCCCTTGGTGATGACCCGCCCCAACAACGCCTCGGTGGAATTTTCCTATGGTGGAATCGCCTACATCCCAAGCACCTTCATCATCGACCGGCAGAATCACATCACTCAGAGTTTTGTGGGAAGTCAGACATATTCCACCTATGAGCACGCCATCCTGCAATTGATTTATTCGAACCTGCAGCTCGGCATTTCCACGAACAACCATTCCATAAGGCTTACCTGGCCCGTCACCCATGCTGCCTTCGGGGTGCAGGTGAGCTCTTCGCCCGCCGGGCCATGGACCAGCCTGAACGGTGCCGTCAGCACGGATGGATCCAATGATTGGATGGATGTTCCCGCTGGCAACACGCCCCACTACTTCCGGTTGATGCATTAACCAGAAATGATGGACTCATTTTTGCCCATACAAATGAGAGCCTGCCGATCATGCCGGGTTATGCAGGTCGTGAAGGACCGTAAGATCAGGGGATTCACCCTTATAGAACTTCTGGTGGTAATCGCTGTCATCGCCATCCTTGCTGCACTTTTGCTTCCAGCCCTGGCTAGTGCCAGGGAGAAAAGCAGGCGTGTGACTTGCCTGAACAATCTGAGGCAGATTGACACCTTCCTGAATCTCTATGCGATGGACAATGATGATGTGATCCCACCCCCCCAGCCGGAGAAGGGATATTGGCCATCCCTGTTAAACCCCTCATTGGAAATTTCACGCGTTCTGGTCTGCCCGGATGACACCACCAACTCCCTCCTGATGGGTGCTTCAACCTTGACCAATCTGGACACATCTCCGAGAAGCTACCTTATGAACGCATTTGAGGATTATTTTGCGCAATTGTCCGGCGCGCAACTCAGCATCCCAGTCTGGAAAGCCAGCACATGGATGCTTCGTATGAAACGTACGGCGGTTATTCATCCCTCGGAAACGATTGAATTTGGAGAGAAGGCAGAGACATCCTCCGCGTATTCCCTGAACATTTTTCAATCGCCCACCGGAAGTTTCATCTCCGACATGTCCGAGAACAGGCATTCCAATCCAACGCGTTCACCCCGTGGAGGCGGCTCTGAGTATGCAATGGCCGATGGGAGCGCTCGATTCATCCGCTTCGGGGAAACGACTTGTCCTCTGAATTTGTGGGCGGTATTGGACCAATGGCGGGTCTATGACGCTTTTTGTCGTCCCCGCTAGCATGGGTTCACTGGCCATCTCCACGCTAAATCCAATACTTATAATCCACATCCGGAAACAGGTTGTCCGTGGATTCCACCTTTCCCAGCCAGCCCTCGTCCACCTGGGTAGTGGTCAATTGCTCGTGCAGGGCGATGAAACGGAGGATGTGATCTTTCACCCGTTTGCGCGCGTAATCAGGACTGGTGCCGGTGCGCAAGATGAACGGCCAGTCGCTCGATTGCGCGAGCAGCAGTTCGCGGGCGGCCTGGTTCAAGGCGCGCAGACGAAGGCCCGTGGCATCGGGGTTTAGCCGTGCCAGTTCGGTCATGCGATCCTGGGCCACATTTAAATGGGGGTATATCCATTCGTTGGTCTCATTGAGCCACACGCCCATGTAACCTTCGGATCCCCAGCTCGAGGTGCTGGGTTGGACCACTTGCAGGCCCGGATGACGTTGGAGATATTCGTGCGGCGTGATCAGTTGAATCACCTGTTGATCATAGGTCACTTTGCGGATGAAATAGTCCAAGAATTCCGGGCCTTCATACCACCAGTGACCAAAGAGTTCCGCGTCGTAAGGGGACAACACCAGCGGTGGACGATCCATGATTCCGGACAAACGCTGAATTTGCTCGATGCGCTGGCCCATGAAATGTCCCGCATGCTCCGCCGCCATGCGAAGCGCCGCCTGACGGTCATAGATCTGTTTGTCGGGTGTACTTCCAGTGATCCTGTGGTACTTGATGCCTGTGAACCCGCGCAGACTCAGGTCCGGCAGATAGGGTTTCACATATTCGAAATCCAGGTCGAACCCGATGTCGCGGTAAAAATCGCGGTAATGGACATCGCCGGGATATCCTTCATGCTTGCTCCACACTTGGCGCGCGGAATCCAGATCCCGCCCAAAGGCTGCGACATAATTGGGTGTGTAAACAGGCGCAAAAATTCCGTAACGCGCCCTCGGTTGGGAGTGAAGGATGCCGTGGGTATCCGTGATGAACCAGCGGATGTTCGCCTCCTGCAAATGGGTTTCCACGCCTTCGCTGTAAGCGCATTCCGGCAGCCAGATGCCCCGGGGATCACATCCAAAACAGCTCCGGTAATGATCCCGCGCCACCAGGATCTGAGCCCGAACAGATTGAGGATGCGTGGCAATCAACGGCAGCACCGCATGGGTGGCTGCGCAGGTGATGATTTCCAGCTTGCCCCGCTCCTGGAATTTGCGGAACGCGCCCACCACGTTACGGCCATAGGCATGATAGGTGTCACGAATGCCAATGAACCGTTGATGATACATTTCCGCCAGCGGTTTTAACCCGCCATCCCAATGGGTGCGAACCACTTCTTTCTCGGCCAGTTCAATCAATCCCGAAAGATGCCGAAGGTAACGCTCTTGTAACAACGGATCCAGCAGCATGGAACACAGCGTGGGCGTCAGGGTGAGTGTCAGTCGCGTATCCATGCCGTCCCGCAACCAGCCGTCCATGATCTGGATCAGCGGGATGTAAGTTTCGGTGATGGCTTCGAACAGCCAGTTTTCCTCCAGAAATTTCTCATGCTCGGGATGCCGCACAAACGGCAGATGGGCATGCAACACGATGGAAAGATATCCTTGCATGGCTTAAAAAGGGACAAAGCCTTTCACAACTCCGTGACAACGGGTTTGGGAATGCGACTGGTTCATGTGTCTTTCTATTTTGTCGATCCCGGCGGTCCTGTCCATCTTCTTCACTCCAAATCGAAATAATCCTGTATCCAGTGGGCGATTCGGGAGGAAAAAATCAACAGCACCATTCCTCCCGGCACCGGAAGGGAAAGCCAGAGGGTTCTGAACACTCCCATCGAAGTGTGGTCACGATGGGTTTTGCCCCAGTAAATCGCCAGGTTCAACAAACCAATGATCAGGAAGCCGAAGGCCACCAAACGCACCACGGTGAGTGCCATCCGTTTCGGGGATTTCAAGGGACAGTTCGAATCAACTCAGGAAATGTTCTCCACCCGGGGCGGTTTCATGGCGGGATCCTGGGGATGATGCCCCACTTCGCCATGGAAATGCGTGCTGCGCGAGAACGCCAGTTCCGCGGTGCGCTTATCCGTGCGATCATTCGAAATCGCCACGGCCGGGAGTTCATACTGTCCATCCGGCAGGATGAATCGATAGCTGAACGTGCCATCCGGACGCAGCTTGATGACTTTGCCGCCGATGGTGACCTCCGCATCCGGCTCGGTGGCTCCGTAAATGATCAATTCCGCGTTCACATTGAACCAGAATCCCTTGCCCTTGGGCTGACCTCCAAACGGACTGGTCACACTGGAAACGCTGGAGATGGAACCCAAACCCACTCCCAACTGATCGGAACCAGGCACGCTGAACTGGGCAGCAGCCATGGAGGTCATTTCATGCATCCATTGGCGGCGAATGAGTTCGGTGATTTCCACCGACCCCATCCAAACACGGCGCACATGGTCCATGGTGATGATGTTCGCCAGGGCTTTCTCACGCTCAGGCGTCCATTTTTCACCGGGAATGGCGGTTGCTTCCGGGATCTGATACCCGCTGGACTTCAATTGTAAAATCACTTCCTCAATGGGAATATTCTCAAAAATGGCTTTGCGCGCCATTTCCATCAACTGCGGCAGGGGGATATCCGAGGGAATGTTGGCAAATTGCACTTCCAAATCGTCGGACATCCGGTCCGGCGGTGTCATGGTGGCGGCGGAGGTGGAAATCAAGGTAAACAGGCCGTGCGAATCGAAATAACCCAGTTCGGCCAGATATTTCGCGCCTGCCATGTTCACATGGACAAACCAGTGGGTGGATTCCGGGTGGACATGGATGATATCGACAGGCTGACTCTTGAGATCGTTCAGGAACAAACGCACCACCATGTGTCGATCCACGGAAAGCGCATTGTATTTGCGCTGCTCTTCGCGTGACAAATCCCAGCGGACGTAAATCCAGTGGGGATCCCGGGCCACCAAAATCAATTTGCCCGTATTGTAGGATTCCGGCAGTTCACGGGAAGTTTCAATCTCGCCTGCGTGTTCTGCGGTGGGCGTGATACCAAGGGCGTAACGCTGTCCCGGACCCTGACCCGCCGCTTTCGATGGCTTGTCATCCTCCAACAAAATGGAAGGAATCTCGACCTCAGCCGCGGCTTTGGCCGACTTGGCCTTGGCTTTGACCGGCGCCACCTCCTCGACATCCTCTTCCTTGGCTTTCGCTACTTTGGAAGGAGCCTTGGCGATGACCGCCTCGGGCTTGGAGGGTTCGGGTGATGGTTTCGCCTCTGATTTGGTGCTCTTTTTGGATTTTGAATTATCGGGTTTCATAGTTGCCTGGAAGAGTCCGGTCGATTACCTACCCTTGCATGATAGATCATCAAGGGGCGGCTGCAAACCTATTCTTTTTTCCAAAATTCATCGGCAGGAAAGCAGGGATAGGCAAGAAATAAGAAACCTCCCGCGGTTCGTAATCATCCTAATCCGGCTTTTTTCGAGAACTCGCCAAATCTTCTGAGTCCTTAACAAAAGGCTTACTTTCCCGTTTCTGAAGCTTTTCCGAGAGCGCCTTTGTTTCCTGCGATATCCAGATGCGAAAACCGAAATAGATCACCGCGATCATTGGCACCAGGAAAATTAATGCAGCCGTTCCGCTCATAACATTCAGCTTTCGCAGGCTAGCCTGCGACCCCGGGCTCCATCATTTGTTCAACGAGCCAAAAACATTCTTGAGCAAATCGGTGGTGCGGGCCACTGGATTGGCGCGAATGTTTTTTTCCTCTTCAGCCACCATTTTAAACAAGCCATCCATTGCTTTGCCTGTGACGTACGCATTAAGGTCCAGTGAGGGGATGCTGAAGAACGGACTTGCCAGTTTGGCCTTGTCCATGACCTGCGAATAAGCCGCCGTGGCACCGCATTTGTTCATCGCCTGTTGAACGATTGGTTGAAACTTTTCTTTCAATTCCGTTTCCGTGGTGCGCCGGAAGAAATCCGTGGCCGCGTCTGCGGGTCCATTCAAAATCGCCTTGGCATCCGCCACACTCATGTTCTTCAGGCTGTTGGCAAAAACGTCCGCCGCCAGCGGAACCGCCTGCTCTGCGGCCTGGTTCATGGTCGTGATGCATTGATCCGCCACGTCTCCCTGCCCAATGGCACGCAAAGTCTTCTCCACCGATTGCAGTTTTTCAGGCAATGGAATTTTTACGGAGGCGTTATTAAGAAAACCACCCGGTTTGCCCACTGACTTAATGGCTTGATCCAGTCCTTTGGCCAAAGCCTGCTTAAGCCCTTGAGTCACTTGATCCGGGGAAAGGCCTGCAAGAGACAGCGCCGATGAAGTTCCCGAAATCGTGTCAATTATTCCTTTAGGGTTAGCCGCAGCGGCGTTCGTGGACACCACCACATGGCTCTCAGCTGAAACGAGAGGGACATTCGTGGCGGG
>Ga0214192_1001972_pt1 | contig 10987 bp, 8 predicted proteins | sample TroBogEpilimnion_44_FD_153030 | JGI IMG/M metagenome (GOLD analysis project Ga0214192, IMG submission 153030) | Freshwater microbial communities from Trout Bog Lake, WI - 29JUL2008 epilimnion | ecosystem: Environmental > Aquatic > Freshwater > Lake > Epilimnion/Euphotic zone | place: Trout Bog... | reverse complement strand
ATGGTTTCACCAGCAATCTGCAGAATCCAACCATCCCTAATGTCCCGGCAGCTGACTCAGGATGGTACAGAGTATATGCAGTATATGCTAACGGATGTACTACTGACTCAGCGGTCAAAGTAAGCATCAGCAACTGTACTGCAAACATCGCCGGAAAGATATTTGACGATGCAAACGGTAACGGTATCATGGATGGTACAGATGCTGCTACCACTCAGGGCCAGACTATCTACGCTGTACTGGCTGACAACTCAAATACAGTAATCGCTACGACACTGATTGCTTCAAATGGCACCTTTACTTTCAGCAATGCACCTGCATACATGAGTGGCATGAGCATCGTAGCAAGCACTACTAATCCTGCAGTGGGCAGCACATCAGCCGGACCTCAATGGCCTAGCAGGTGGACTGGTACCAAGGCAAACTACGGAACAAGTAATCAGGCCGGCACAGGACTCTACTCTATACCAAACCTGGTACCTGTGAGCACCAGCGTAGGTGCGATCACCGGAGTACTCCTGGGCTACGACAGGCTGCCGACATCTACGGTGAGGACCTATACTATACCATATCCTGGTATCAATAGCCAAAAGGCACTCTCTCCGGCAAATGGATTTGGTAGCCTGGCAGGCTCTGACCCTGAGGATGGTACATTTGGTGCGACGAGCACATTCACTATCACCAGTGTAGCAGGCATGCAGGGAAATAAGCTCTACTATGATGCTAACGGTGACGGCACACTCCAGTCATACGAGCAGATTACCGGCTACACTACGATCACAAACTTTGACCCAACTAAGCTCATCGTATCATTCGTGGGAGCTGGCTCTACGCAAGCAGTCTTCAACTACGGTACTACGGACATCGCTAATAAGGTGGATCCAACACCGGCCGCATATACTATCAGGTGGGTAGGTACACTGCCTGTGACTATGCTCTACTTCGAAGCTCAAAAGCAGGGAGAATCAGCATCACTGCTGAAGTGGGCTACTGCTACAGAGATCGACAATGATCACTTTGAGATCGAGCGCTCAGCGGATGCTAATGAATGGATCAAAATAGGTCAGCAGGCAGGTGCAGGCACTACCAGCGAGCAGCAGAACTATACCTTCCTGGACGAGCAGCCGCTGAATGGGACTAACTACTATCGCCTGAAACAAGTCGACGTGGACGGTCACTTCACTTACACTAATATCGCTACAGTTACATTTGGTGAGGTACAGGCGGAGGCTAAGAGCGAATCAAGGCTCTCTGTATATCCTAATCCACTCAATCAGGCTAACAAGCTCAACATCGAAATGGTGGGTGACGATAATATCACAGAAGTGTTTATCACAAACTCAGTAGGACAGGTCGTATACACTACTAATCTGCCTCAGATACAGAGCTACCAGATATTCGGACTGAACCTGCCATCCGGCGTCTACATCGTGTCTGCTCACACTCAATCAAACAACGTAATCAGCAGCAGGCTGGTGATCACTAAATAAGAATTTTCATCTTCGGAAAGGGTAAAGCATCAGGTGGGGGCCTGATGCTTTTTTTATTGTACTAAGCTAACAAACGTTAGCCTTTCGTTTGATGAGATATAAAAGGGTTTAAGGAAGGGCTCTTTAAGCTGTCTTTTCACTTAGTTCGAGCCATCTGAGTTCTTTGGCTTCGAGTAGTTCGGTCACCTCGGCGATACGCTTGAGCAGTTTCTCGAGTTCATCGTATGGGAGGGTGCCTGCAGCGATCTTTGTATTGAGTTCATCCCGTTCTTGAGTGAGTACGGGCATTTCCTTCTCCAGTGCTTCAAATTCAAATTTCTCTTTGAAGGATAATTTTTTGGGAGCACCTGTATTGACAGGTTCGGGTTTTGCTTCTTCTTTTTTCTCCACCGGAGCTGCATTAAGGAAAGATGACTTCGCATCCTCACTAAATACACCTGTTTTCTTCTCCTGATCCTTATAGAAGCGGTAGAGTGTATAGTTGCCCGGGAAGTCACGGATATTTCCTTCTCCTTCGAATACGAAAAGGTGATCGACCAGCTTATCCATGAAGTACCTATCATGCGATACAATGATCACACAGCCCTGATATGACTGGAGGAAATCTTCCAGTACCTGCAGCGTGATCAGGTCAAGGTCATTGGTAGGCTCATCGAGGATGAGGAAGTTCGGGTTGACGAAGAGTATGGCTAACAGCTGTAACCGCTTCTTCTCGCCACCGCTTAGTTTCGAAATATGAGTGAACTGTTGCTCCGGTGTAAACTGGAATAGCTCAAGAAACTTTGTGGCAGACAGGTTAGTACCATCGGCCATGGGAAAGTGCTCAGCAATATCTTTCACATACTCGATCACTCGCTTATCCTCTTTCCATTGCAGGCCCTTCTGATCGAAGTAGCCGAAGACAATCGTCTCGCCAGTGTTGATTTTGCCGGAGTCTGCTTTCTCCAGTCCCAGGATGATATTGAGGAAAGTAGTCTTGCCCACACCATTCTGACCGATGATCCCGATACGATCACCCCGCTTGAATGTATAGTCAAATCCATTCAGGATCTTCTTTTCGCCGTAGGATTTGTACACCTTTTTCAGCTCGAGGATTTTGCCACCGAGGCGGGACATCTTCACATTGAGCATTAGCTCCTGATCTTTTTTCTTGCCGGCAGCGCGATCCTGCAGATCGTAGAATGCATCTATGCGTGATTTGGATTTAGTAGTACGCGCCTTAGGCTGCTTCTTCATCCACTCGAGTTCTTTACGCATCAGGTTTCGGGCTTTGTCTACATTGGCGCCTTCCATAGCCTCGCGCTCCGCCTTTCGCTCCAGAAAGTACTCATAGTCTCCCGTGTAGGTATATAGCTCATTAGGCGTCAGCTCCATGATCTCATTGCAGACCGAGTCAAGAAAATACCGGTCGTGACTAACTAGCATTAGTGTCACTTTAGCATCTCCGAGGAAATTCTCCAGCCACTCGATCATATCAAAGTCAAGGTGATTCGTAGGCTCATCGAGTATCAGCAGTTTGCGGGAGGAGTCAAACTCGACGTCGATCAGCGTCTTGGCTAGCGCTAGTCTTTTCTTTTGACCGCCGGATAGGGAGCCTGCTTTTTGGGACAGGTTGCCGATCTTCAGTCGGGTGAGGATTTGGTGAACTTTGCTTTCAAAATCCCAGGCACTTAGCTCATCCATTTTGCCCATCACATCTGCCAGTAGATCTCCATCAGGCTCCTCCTCGACCATCAGCGCTTCATATGCCTTGACCACTTCGATCACGGGATGTTTATGTTCAAATACATTTTCGATCACGGTCTTCTCCAAATCAAAGACAGGCTCCTGATCCAGAAAGCAGACCTTCACGTCTTTGTGTACCCATATTTTGCCGCTCTCGGTATTGTCACGGCCGGCTATGATATTGAGCATGGTGCTTTTGCCGGCGCCGTTTTTAGCTATGAGGCCTACTTTGTCACCTTCCGATATATTTAAGCTGATATTGCCGAATAATGGCTTTGCGCCAAACGATTTGGAGATATTCTCCACTGATAAATAATGCATGGCGCAATAATACGACCTTTCAGCCGGATTTCAGGGTGGATCATAAAAGAAAAGGTGCCCTTGTGAGGCACCTTTTCGATGTTGAAATAGAAATTTGCAGCTTATCTCTGCACTACCTGTCCCTGCAGAGATACGATGATCTTGCCCAGGCTGCCTGTGATGTTTGCCGGCACGTGGTTTTTATTAGCGGAGGCCACGATGTCATTGACGAATTGGTTGAAGTCATCAGCAGCCACTTTTTGATTGATACGTGGGTTTTGGCTCGGATCGTGCGCCGCTGTCATTGACTTGCCACCATAGGTGAAGTTCTTAGCACCTGTGCCTACACAGAAGAAATCCACGAGGTTTTTCTCAAGTGCAGAGAATCCGGTCGTGATAGGAGGATTGTGTGTCAGTTCTCCCAGCAGTACAGTGAAGTAGCCGTTGATCGCTGTATCTGCGGCGATGATATAGAGTGCACTGTCTACTACCCCACGTATAGCGAGGCGTCCGGCTTCTATCTTAGTGCTGGTATTGATAGGGTCAGTCACCATAGTCGTACCACCGAGGGTATCATAGAGTGTCGCTACGGATGAACTGGAGGATTTTTTGCACGACTGCGTGCTGATGGTGAGCATGGCGACAAAGGCCAGTGCTAGTGTACCGAAAATGAGCTTTTTCATTGTTTTTCTGTTTTTGAGTTTAGTAAATAATTATTTAAAAATATGTATGATTTTAGCTGATAGACTGCCGTCAGAGCCATAGCCTGCGGGGCAGCCGCCGCTCATCTGAGCGACAGTGGGCATGAAGCGGACTGCATGGTCGTAGTGCAGGTCCGTCTTAAATTTCCTCACGATCTCATCTCCCGATATGCGGGCCGGGAAGAAAGTGAAGATCACGATATCCGAATTTGGATTGACTGTAGTGTGATTGACACCGGGTTGAGTATTCATATATCCTACTATCCTGTCAGCGTCATCCTGATTGATATCCTGGTGCATATCTATACGCGCCATGACGATTGCCTTGGGGTCTAAAGGCTGCGGTCTCGTCACTATATAGATGTGGACGCCCAGTATGGCTACCAGCAGCAGGCATATGCCTCCTATGCTGAGTGCTATGCGTTTGATGATCTTGCTTTTCATTGTGTTTTTGATTTTGTGACAGTTTTGTGACAATTCAATATTAGTTACGAGATAGATCGGAATCTGGATTTTTGAAACCGCATTTATTTTCAGAATAATCCAATTTGCCTTGCTAATCGGGCTTTAGCGATAATATTTCCCCTCGAGCCGGAGAACGATAGCTGCCTAATCAAGGTGGATTCGCTGATATCCTTCAGTAATGGACAAAAAAAAGCCCCCGGATAAACCGGAGGCTTCTATACCAATAGCAATGTATTTTATTTCTTCAAAGAGTCTCTGATCTCCATGAGGAGTTTCTCAGAAGTGGTCGGCTCAGGTGCGGGCAGAGCTGCTGCATCATTCTTTTTCATCATGTTGATGCCCTTCACGACCAGGAATATCGCCAGCGCTATAATCAGGAAGTCGAGAACAGTACCTGCGAAATCACCAATTTTAATAGTGTGCCATGTCACCGCGCGCCAGTCGTTTCCGCTTTTGGAGAGGATGGCACTGATAGGAGGCATCACTATGTCTGCGACCAATGCTGTTACGATCTTGCCAAACGCTGCACCGATGATCACACCGACAGCGAGGTCCATTACATTGCCCTTGATGGCAAATTCTTTAAACTCTTTTACAAATCCCATATTTCAATTTTTAGGGTTAGACAATTTATATATGGCCACAAAGTACAAAAATTTCTGACGTAAAAAATCACTACGAGCCTTGCTACCATTACATTACAAAAAATCTACACCTCTTCAAATTATTTCATGGGCACCTCTATCAGCAGCAGCTCCGCATCGGAGTCGGCAGTGATTTCAAATTTATCTGTCTCAGAGATACCGAGGGCATCGCGCTTGTTGAGCGAGACTCCATCGATCGTCACATTGCCATCGATGAGGAATGCATAGACACCATTACCCGCCTTCTTCAGCGCATATTCTGTCTTGAATCCTTTCTCCAGGCTGCCCAGGTGAAACCAGGCATCCTGATGGATCCATACCCCATCACCACCCTCGGCAGGGCCGGGAGATACGATCTGCTGGAGCTTATTGATGCGGTCCTCGCGGCGCAGCGTAGCCTGTCCATAGCGAGGAGTGACATTCTGCTTGTTTGGAAATACCCAAATCTGGAGCAGTTTCAGGGCTTGGTCCTTATTCGCATTGTACTCGCTATGAGCCACTCCGGTGCCTGCGCTCATGACCTGAATATCGCCGGCTCTTACTATTTCCTTGTGACCCATGCTGTCCTGATGCTCTATCGCGCCCTCGAGCGGTATGGTGATGATCTCCATATTGTCATGCGGATGGCGGCCGAAACCCATGCCTCCCGCGATATTGTCATCATTCAGCACGCGCAGTGCACCAAACTGTATCCTGCTCGGATCATAGTAGTTAGCGAAGCTGAATGAATGATGTGCGTCCAGCCATCCGTGGTTAGCGTGGCCTCTTGTATTTGCTTTATGCAATGTTGTTTTTGACATAGTTTTAAGTTTTAGGATACAAAGGTACGAATAATTATATGTTGCAACATGTAATTGTGATCTTTTTAACGACTTTTTGATGAGGCTTTGGGGTTGGATATTTCCATATTTCGCTAATGGATAAACAGAAAAAATAAAGTCCACATCACTCATCATAGTATGAGTCCGAGGCATTTTTCAGTGCAGCCTTGTAGGTGCTGATGATCTCTTTGATTTCAGCTGCCGCATCGCTGGTCTTCAATTTTTTTATGGTATATGCTATGTCCTTTGTCTTGAGCGTCATCTCGTATTTTTGCCTGGCCAGCGCATCCATGCTGACCCCGTGGAGCGGATGATCGAAACTACGCAGAGGGGCAAACCGCGGATCATAGTATATTGCACTCCGTTCACTCTCCAGCGCATGGACCTGCTCCATGAGTATCTGATTATAGAGTCGCAGCCTTTCGTCCTCGAGCGCTGAGAGATGGTTGGCATCCCTCTGTAGCCACTGCATCTCGAGCCTGAGCAGGGTAGGGAGGTCATTCTGCTGATAGGCAGTAGTGAGCTGCGCCATGATGGCTTCTTTTTCCTTGCGTATGGTCTCATCCTGTTCGAGATCAGGATGTATGGCCTTCACCAGCTGCCGGTAGATCGTGCTGAGGTTTTTCTTTTTCAGGTCTTCCTTTTGCTGCTCTTCCGCCTCGAGCTGCAGTTGCTTTGGAGTTTTCTTCTTAGTCGCTTTTTTGGCCTCCTTAGCTTCTCGCTGTTGGTCTATTTTGTCACGTTTCTGAGCCATTTTGCGTCGGAGTTCTTCAGGGCTATCGTCCGGCTGGATATCGTTCAGGTCGACCTTGTAGCCCATATTGCGATACACCGCCTGCATACGTGCCATCTCCTCCCGAAAGGCCTCCTGCCGAGCCTCCTCATAGCTGAGTCCGCTTATCTCCCTGAATATTTCCTTCATTGCCTCATCCGGCTCATGCTCATATTCTGAAAAGAGCCTGCTCAGTAGTCCTGATAATACCTGCCTGAGTGTCTTGCTTTGTGTCGCGGTCACTTTTTTCAGGAAGCCATGCAGGAGGTATACCATCTCGATATAGTGAGATGCCATCTGCTGCTCTAGAGGATATATCTCTCCGGCATAGTATCTCAGGAAGGCCTCCATCTGTTCTCGCTCCTCCTTTGCCTTGCGCTGGAGCTTTTCGATCTTCTTATTTAGCTTATTGAAGTTCTGCTGCTCCTTACTAAGAGGCTTTTTCGGTTGGGCAGTGATGGACGGGAGCATAGAATAATTTAGGAACAATATTACAAGGACTTTTTTACATCTGTGGGTGAAGCACCTGCTTCAAGTATATAAATAGCAATCTGCTTTTATCACCGCACCATTTCATTAGTGCTCAGGAATATTAACACTGCTGTAGCATAAGCACAACGTTATTATGTCAAACGCCTTCTCTGCTTATGACTGAAGAACTTAGTTCCGAGCGGTAAATGCACAGTCGCTGTTTTTTCACTTATGGATCGCTGGGTAGGCAAGTGGAGAGCATCATTTTCAATGCAGTGAAAAGCTAAGGAGGCTCAGGCTGCAGTCATAGTGAGTGATAGGTATAAATTGCGGAGCGGACTCGCTTTGATCAAAACGTACTACACCTATCCCTTTGGCAATGTAGGTATTCTCGCCTCCCGCGATATAGGAGCCTTCGAGATCATTGACTGTCCTGCTTATCAGAAAGACATGAGTATAGCTTGCACCGTTTATAGTGATAGTCGAGTCTGTCGCTACGCAGGTGGAGCTATTTTGATACATATGAGGCTGCTGCTCCCATGAGCTATCTTTCGCACATGGGAAAACAATAAGATCTGCGGCGACACTGGTCAAAGGCTGATAGTAACTATAGACACCACATGGCAGCGCCATATTGGTATCTGCATAAAACCTGATGCTGTTTGACTGCACAGATACATAGCCCGTATCTGGCCTGCCGGATGAAGATGTTTGTATCCATAGATACCTAAATCCTCCACTCACTGGTACCGAATCTCCTACAGTCAGTGTCACCGTATCAGACACGATGGTACTCCAGTGCCTTACCCGGCTATAGGTCCATGAGTTGCCTGTTTTGATCGGAAAATCTGAGAGCAGCAGAGAATCCCGGCCTGTGGCCTGAGTTTGGCTACTCTGATGGAGATTCTCTTTTTTGCAGGCTATCATACCTAGCACCAGGAGAATAACAAGTAGCAGAGAGGCCGGTTTTGTAATCACAATGTTTTCAATTTAGAATAGATCGCAGCGTCCTTTATAAAGGTAGACATTGCTTGTGACAAGCCCCCTTCATAAAGGTTTAAACGGTTTTAAATATTAATCAGGTATTTCTCAGCGCGAAAACTTTGATAGGATAAAGCGACTAAGAATTTCGCCGTGTAAAATCGGGTCATACACTACCAGGAGATCACTACCAGACCTGCAGTGCCTGCGGTGGGAGAGTAGTCGCCACCGACACCTGCGCTGCTACCAGCGGCTATGTAGCTGGCATCGTTTGTATTTTGGGGCGGATTGAAGTCGTAGCCATCTACATTTGTCGCAGGGCTTGATACGCCTGCCGATACGCCGGTGGCTCCTGTATAGTAGGATGCGCCGCCACCCCCGCCGCCGACATAGGTGACAGTAGTACCTGTGGTATTGGCGCTGCCGCCACCGCCGCCACCGCCTTTCGGGTATCCACCGCCGCCACCGTATTCATAGGTGCCCAGTGCGGCCCATGAGCCACCATTGCCCTGGCCTCCCTGACCGGCGGTACCAGCCGTGCCGCTCAGACCCGTAGAGCCTGTACCACCTCCGCCAGGGGTGGTCGTAGCACCTCCAGCATGGCCGGCGGCACTGGACTGAGTACCACCGTAGCCGCCGTTTCCGGTATTGACGCCAGATATACCGCCGGGGCCACCATAGGGGTATAAAGCACTCGGATCGTCGCTGCCACCACCGCCGCCACCGCCTGCTACGAGCAGATAGGTAGAGCCGTTTTTCAGCGCGGACATTCCACCGCCGGACCCGGAGCAGTAGATGCCTCCTGTGCCGGAGCAGAGGCCCGCTCCACCGCCGCCTATAGCGGCCGTGCCGACAGAACCTTGTGTGCCCACCAGATAGTTAGTGGCTCCACCGTCGCCCACCACCACCGTCAGGCTGGTAGTGCCCGTAGGTATGGCATAGGTACCTGATACATAGCCTCCACCTCCTCCTGCGCCAAACCAGCCGCCTCCGCCACCTCCGCCCCACATTTTGACATTGATAGAGGTGACGCCGCATGGTATCGTAAACGTAGTTCCTGCGGTGGCACTGCTATATGTTTGTGAGCCTGTGGAGTGTGCTATGGCCGTGATGGTATTTGAGCTGCTGCTCGTAGCGCATAGATTATATTGTCGCACCCTGTAGTAGTAGGTAGTGCCACAGGTCAGTCCAGATACGGTATAGGATAGTGCATGGCCTACATTCAGATTATTATAGCCGGATAGAAAACTACTGAAGGTGCTGCTCGTCGATACATCGAGATAGTATCCGGTGGCGCCCACTGCGGAGTTCCAGTTAGCGATAAAGGAAGAGCTGGTACTGGTAAATGTAGCGCTAGTAGCGACAGGGGCAGTCGCCGTGGCAAAACTGAGCGACTGACTGACGGCAGTGCTGCTGCCGCAGGCATTGGTAGCCACGCAGGAGATAGCCGTGGCTGTGGTGGAGGCAAAGGTAACGGAGACGCCATTGGTACCCTGTCCTCCTATCATCGCGCCGGGATCGCCGGTCACTGTCCAGGTGTACGATGTGGCACCAGACACCGCCGGCACCGAGAAGAGATATACCAGAGGTTCAGTCACGGTTTTGCACAGGTTGGTAAAATTACCACTTATAGCGCTGGGAGCTGACGGTGCACCGGTACATGGGCAGTTTACAGATTGCCATACAGTACCGATATATATTTCGATGCAATTATTGCTGGTATTGTATATCTGCATGCCTGCGGACGGGCTGGCCGGCCTCGTGCTCATGCGGGGGATGAGGATACCACCAGTGCTCGACGAGATATCCAGCGCAGCAGAACTATTGGGGCTCGACGTACCGATACCTACCTGACCCTGTATGATCAGACCATCTGATGGTGCTGTATTGGTACCCGAATAGCCACTACCCACACTCATACCTCCCATGACGTCAAGTTTAGATGCCGGTGCTGTCTGTCCGACACCCACATTTTGACCGAAGCTAGTCCCGGAGGCAAAAAGCGATAATAGAATGATGCAGGTTATATACTTGCGCATTGATTTTTTTGTTTTACCATTTCTAATATTACCAGGAGATCACTACTAAGCCCGCCGTACCAGCGTCATTTATAAAAGTATTCGGATCAAATTGTGCTCCGCCTACTCCTGCTGTCCCGCCTGCTGCTATATAGTCTGCATCGGTCGTATTGGGTGGCGGGTTGGCACTTGTGCCATCCACGTTCGTAGCGGCGGTAGCAGTGCCTGTCACACCGGTAGCACCGGTAGCGTAGGATGCACCACCACCACCACCACCTACATAGTTTACGGTAGTACCGGTAGTGCTGCTGCTGCCGCCACCGCCGCCACCGCCTTTAGGATATCCACCACCACCACCATATTCATAAGTACCCAGAGCCGTCCATGCACCACCTTTGCCCTGACCGCCCTGACCAGCGGTGCCGGCAGTACCGGTATTAGTCGTAGACGATCCGGTACCTGCAGCACCTGCTCCAGCTCCCCCTCCGGCTTTGCCTCCTGCCGCTGTAGATGAGCCACCATAGCCGCCATCTACTGTAGTGCTACCACCTGGCCCTCCGTAGGAATAAGTGCTAAAGTAATCACTGCCACCACCGCCG
>Ga0214192_1001970_pt1 | contig 10995 bp, 8 predicted proteins | sample TroBogEpilimnion_44_FD_153030 | JGI IMG/M metagenome (GOLD analysis project Ga0214192, IMG submission 153030) | Freshwater microbial communities from Trout Bog Lake, WI - 29JUL2008 epilimnion | ecosystem: Environmental > Aquatic > Freshwater > Lake > Epilimnion/Euphotic zone | place: Trout Bog... | reverse complement strand
GGGTCACTGGATGAATATTTTAAGGATTATGATTCAAATACAGATCAAAAAATTGTCGCTGCTTTATTGAAATTGTATTCCCAAAAGGTTAATCAAAAATATATCCCCGGATTTTTTAGTGAGATCGAATCGAAGTTTAAAGGAGATTACAATGCTTATGCAAAAAAATTGTTTGCAAAAACAATTTTTTCAGACCAGACCACCCTTGAATCATTTTTAAAAAGGCCTAATCTCAAGGTATTGGAAAATGATATGGCATTTGTCGCGATGCGTTCGATGTTTGAAACGATGAACACGATTTCGCATGACCTGAGTAAAACAACCTCTAAACTTGAAAAAGCCCGCCGATTATTTGTTGCCGGTCTGAATGAGATGAACAAGGACAAGTCGGTTTATCCTGATGCCAACTCTACCATGCGGCTCACTTATGGGACGGTTGACGGGTACGTGCCTCACGACGCAACCTATTATAATTATTTTACGACACTAAAAGGTTATGCAGAGAAGGGGATCAGCGGGGATGTTGATTTCGATTTTCCTCAACGATTGATAGACCTTTACAATGCGAAAGATTTCGGGCCTTATGCAGACAAGGATGGCTCCTTACATACCTGTTTTACTTCGAATAACGATATAACCGGAGGAAATTCGGGAAGCCCGGTAATGAACGGAGACGGGGAACTGATTGGTATTGCTTTCGATGGCAATTGGGAGGCGATGAGCGGAGATATCGCCTATGAGCCGGAATTGCAAAAGTGTATTTGTGTGGATATCCGGTTTGTCTTATGGACAATCGATAAGTACGCAGGTGCAGGTCAGTTGGTTAATGAAATGAAACTGATCCGTTAATCTGATCAGCGAAAGAGCAGGAATTTAAACCCTCATTTTTTTCATAAAAAGTATGGGGCAACAGGATTTACCCGAGATCATTATGTATACTGACGGAGCTGCCCGGGGTAATCCCGGTCCGGGAGGTTATGGGGTTGTCCTGATGTCCGGTCCACATCGGAAAGAGCTTTCTCAGGGATATCTGCTAACCACCAACAACCGAATGGAACTAATGGCTGCCATTGCCGGACTTGAAGCGCTTAAAGTTATACCAAGCCAGGTAACGATCTACACTGACTCAAAATATGTTGTCGATTCAGTAGAGAAAGGTTGGGTATTTAACTGGGTCAAAATCCATTTCAAGGGGAAGAAAAACAGTGATCTCTGGAAAAGATTTTTGGAGGCATACAAGAGGCATCGCGTTAGATTCATATGGGTTAAAGGTCATGCCAATATTCCGGAAAATGAACGATGCGATCAGTTGGCAGTTTTCGCTTCATTTCAGTCACAACTACCTGATGACTCTGGATATCAGCCTGATAAATAAAGTATTATTCATTTTATTTATTTATCTAAATGAAATACATTTGTCTGGCAAAATCTATATAAAATGAGGTGGCTTTATAACTTAGGAATATTCGGATATTACCTGTTGGTTAGGATTGTTTCGATACGAAACGAAAAAGCCCGAAAATGGATTGCCGGTCGTAAAGATCTCTTTGTGAAGTTGCAGGAAACGATTATTCCCGGAGAACCAATTTTGTGGTTTCATGCCTCCTCCCTTGGCGAATTTGAGCAGGGAATGCCTGTAATAGAAGCTATTCGTAGTCTTTCTCCGGAGTACAAGATCCTGCTCACTTTTTTCTCTCCGTCAGGATACGAATTGCGAAAAAACTATCCCTTTGCCGATTACGTATTTTATCTCCCGCTGGACACTAAAAAAAATGCTATTAAATTCATTGAAATTGTCCGGCCAAAGAAAGTTTTTTTCATCAAATACGAGTTTTGGTACAATTTCCTGACTCAGTTAAAGGAAGAGGGAATTCCCACCTATATTTTTTCGGCACTCTTCCGTCCATCCCAGGTCTTTTTTAAACCCTGGGGAAGGTGGTATCTTAAGGCAATATCCTCCTACGAACATATTTTTGTCCAAAATCAGGAGTCGTTTGATATTCTTCATAAATATGGATTCAATAATGTCTCTATCTCAGGTGATACGCGGTTGGATCGGGTAGGTGAAATTGCGGATGGCGCACCAAGATTAGAGAAGCTCGAAACATTTTGTGGGGGTCAAAAGGCAATTATAGCCGGAAGTACCTGGAAGGAAGATGAGGACCTCATTATCCCATATATAAATAAGAGTTCAGCGGGTCTAAAATTCGTAATTGCCCCGCATGAAGTAACCCCCCAAACACTTGAACGGATCGGTAACGCACTTGAAAAAAACTTCGTCTTTTATTCCAGTGCAACCAACGAGGAGCTGTCAAAGGCCGAAGTACTGGTAGTTGATGGGTATGGTTACCTGAATTCGATTTACCGATATGGAATGTTGGCCTATGTAGGTGGCGGTTTCACTTCAGGAATTCATAGTATCCTTGAGCCTGCAGTGTTTGGAATTCCGGTGATTTTCGGCCCCGACTATCACAAATTTCAGGAAGCCTACGATATGCTTCGACTTGGCGCTGCCAGCTGTATAAATGACTCTGCCGATCTTGAGACTCAAATTGAGAGCTTCCGCTTAAATCCTGAAAAGCTCCTAAAGGCATCGAATATCGCCCGTCGTTATGTTAATAAAAACCGGGGCGCATCAAAAGAAATTGTGAAATATCTGTTTCATTAATCACTCTTAGTCCCCCTTCGCTTTACTTCCGGAAACCCCTGATTGAAATGTCTTAATGGCTTTTCACACTTTACCTTTGGGAAAAATAATATTCTGAGAAAATATTATTTTGTAAACAATTTCCAATTTTAAAATATTTATATTGCTGTAATACAGTCAACTAACAAGATAAAGTTGATAACTTTTTATATTTTGTAATAAAAATGTAATCAGAAACTATAATACCTGTGTATATTTCCTAACAAGAAATATCGGTTTATAAGTAGTAATAAATCCAATTAAATCAACCTAATAATAAAAACAATGGAAGTAAAACAGATCACCCCGCCGCAAAAAGATGATGTTCCCACAACTTACACGCCGGATCAGGCATTCTTAGCATCTGTTAAATATTTTAAGGGTGACGATCTCGCTGCCCGGGTTTGGGTCAATAAATATGCATTAAAAGATTCTTACGGGAATATCTTCGAATTGACTCCCGATGATCTTCATCGCCGGTTAGCGAGGGAAATTGCGAGGATTGAGAAGATGTACCCGAATCCGTTGACAGAAGATGAATTATTTGAACTGTTCCGGGATTTCAAATACATTGTACCACAGGGAGGACCAATGACCGGAATTGGAAATGATTTTCAGGTTGGTTCATTATCCAATTGTTTTGTTGTCGGCAATGGTGCCGATTCGTACGGCGGTATTATTATGATTGATCAGGAGCAGGTTCAATTGATGAAAAGAAGGGGTGGAGTAGGTCATGATCTTTCCCACATCCGTCCAAAAGGATCTCCGGTAAAGAACTCTGCACTCACTTCAACCGGGATCGTCCCGTTTATGGAGCGGTTTTCAAATTCTACCCGCGAAGTGGCTCAGGATGGCAGACGTGGTGCTCTGATGCTCTCCGTTTCTATAAAACACCCAGATTCTGAAGATTTTATCGATGCCAAAATGGATGAAGGGAAAGTGACCGGAGCCAATGTCTCGGTAAAAATTGATGACGAGTTTATGCAGGCGGTTCGCAGCAAAACAACCTATCATCAAAAATATCCTATCGAAAGTCCGAATCCGATCTATACCAAGGATATTGAAGCGGTTAAATTATGGGAAAAGATTGTTTTCAATGCCTGGAAGTCTGCAGAACCTGGTATTCTTTTCTGGGATACGATTATCAGGGAATCAGTGCCTGACTGTTATGCAGATCTGGGTTATAAAACCGTTTCAACCAACCCTTGCGGTGAAATTCCCCTATGCCCTTATGATAGCTGCAGATTAATTGCGCTGAATCTGTATTCGTATGTCGATGAGCCATTTACATCGAATTCAAAGTTTAATTTTGATCTGTTCCGGAAGCACATACGTCAAACCCAGCAAATTATGGATGACATCATCGACCTGGAGCTTGAAAAAATTGATGCTATCTACAGTAAGATCCTCCATGATCCGGAAGAAGCTGAAATCAAAAGAGTTGAAATAAACCTATGGGAAAAGATCAGAAAAATGGCAGTCGACGGGCGGCGCACAGGAATTGGGATTACAGCCGAAGGTGATATGCTTGCAGCACTGGGATTACAATACGGGTCGGAAGAGGCAGTTGAATTTTCGGTTGAAGTACACAAAATTGTTGCCCTTGAAGCCTATCACGGTTCGGTAATGCTCGCCAAAGAGCGTGGTGCCTTCCCTATTTATGATTCAAAACGGGAAAAAAATAACCCATTCATCCAGCGGCTGGCACAGGCGGATCCGGAACTATATAAAGATATGACACGTTTTGGACGCAGGAATATTGCCTTGCTGACCATTGCCCCTACGGGGACTACCAGTCTGATGACCCAGACGACCTCTGGTATTGAGCCTGTCTTTATGCCAGTTTACAAGCGTCGCAGAAAAGTCAATCCCAATGACAAGGAGGCCCGCGTGGACTTTATAGACGATATGGGTGACAGTTGGGAGGAGTATATGGTCTTTCACCATAAATTTAAGACCTGGATGGAGGTGAACGGGTTCGAACTCAAACGGAATTATTCCAATGAGGAGTTAGACGCTTTGGTTGCCAAATCACCTTATCACAAAGCATCCTCAAATGATATCGATTGGTTGTCAAAAGTTCGCATGCAGGGTCAAATTCAGAAATGGGTCGATCACTCCATCTCGGTAACCATCAACCTGCCGGAAGAGGCTACTGAGGAATTGGTTAATAAACTCTATTTTGCCGCATGGGAAAGCGGATGTAAAGGGGTTACCGTCTATCGGGAGGGTTCCCGTTCGGGTGTGCTGATCTCCACGAAGGAGAAAAATAAGGAGGGAGTTTTTCCGACAAAGCGCCCCGAGATTCTGGAAGCAGATATCGTCAGACTTCAAAATAACAAAGAGAAATGGATCGCCTTTATTGGATTGATCGATGGCAAACCTTATGAAATTTTCACCGGATTAGCCGACGATGAAGACGGTATACTTTTACCGCGTTCGGTAACTGAGGGATGGATTATTAAGAGTAGGGATGAAGCCGGAGCCTCGCGCTACGATTTTCAATATCGCAATTCAAGAGGTTATAAAACAACTATTGAGGGACTCTCTTTTAAATTTAATCCGATCTTCTGGAACTATGCAAAATTGATTTCCAGTGTGTTACGTCATGGAATGCCAATTCAGAAAGTTGTTGAGCTGGTTACCAGTCTTCAGTTTGACGTCGAGTCCATCAATACATGGAAAAATGGTGTAGCACGTGCTTTAAAGAAATATATTCCAAACGGAACAGCCGCAGAAGATGCCAAATGCGAGGGATGCGGTTCAGCGAATGTCATCTACCAGGAGGGTTGCCTGATCTGTCAGGATTGCGGATCCTCCAAGTGCGGATGATTTTTATCAACACTATATATTTTCAGGGAGGCCCGGTAACGGGCCTTTTTTTATTTGAAAAAATAGACCCTCAAAGTTTTTAAAACCTTGAGGGTCTGAATTATTATCAAATATACTGTTCTATTATTTTATCCCGTAATGGGAGGAGAGGATCGAGGCAAATAACGACCCCGGGAGAATCCGCTTAAGTACGACAGCAAATTTTTGTTCCAGCGTTGCAACAATATAGCTATGACACGGATTTTTCTTCTCCAGGATTTTAGCCAGTTTACGGGCCAGATATTCGGGCTTTAATCCACCCGTTTCATCCTTCTCGATAATTGATAATGTCTTCCGGAACTGTGCGGTATATGCACCGTCATTCCCTTCCGATTGAATTGGTTTACGATTAGCGGTAAAGCTTGTAAAGAAATCACCGGGCTGTATGACAATTACTTTGATCTTAAATGGGATAAGTTCCATCCTCAGGGATTCACTTAAACCCTCTACTGCAAATTTACTGGCGGCATAAAACCCCTGGTAAGGTAATCCCATTAATCCCCCGATCGAACTGATATTGACAATGGTTCCTCCCCCCTGTTTCCGCATTGAGGGGAGAACGGCCTGGATCATATTTACATAACCCATGAAGTTGGTGCTCATCTGCAGATGAATATCTTCATGTGAGCAATCTTCTATAGAACCTGTAATGCCCATGCCGGCATTATTTATCAGGATATCGATACGACCTTCCCTTTTAACCAGCTTTGAAACTCCATTCTGAATGGAATCTGGATCGGTAACATCAGCCTGGAGAACCTTGATATTCCCCTTCAGATCTTCACTTTGTTTACGGCTAAATCCGTAAACAATATACCCTTTTGATGAAAGCAATTCCGAAATAGCTTTCCCAAATCCAGAAGAAATACCAGTAATCAATACAACTTTTACCATCAGATCAATAAACTAATTACTATAAATATTCTTTATTTAAGATAACTTCACAACCTAAAACGTCCAACTGTTTTGCCACTGAGGTAATTTTTTCGATGGCTCTGTCTACCTGTTCATAGGAATGAGTTGCCATCAATGAGAACCGGATAATACAATCTTCCTTCGGAACTGCCGGAGAAACAACCGGATTAACAAAAACCCCCTGTTCGAGCAAATGTTGAGCCATTTGCAAAGCTTTTAGATCATCTCTAATGAAGAGTGGGATAATCGGAGATTCCGATTTCCCGGTATCAAAACCCAACTCCTTAAAACGATCTCGTGCATATTGAGTAATTTTCATGAGATGAGCAATTCTTTCCGGTTCATTTTCCATTATTTCTATAGCAGCCAAAACGCTTGCTGCTGATGAGGGAGTCATACTCGCACTGAACATTAACGAGCGTGAATTATGTTTGATGTAATTAATCACTGTTTTATCTGCGGCAATAAAGCCTCCTATGGAGGCCAATGATTTGGAAAAGGTTCCCATGATCAGATCTACTTTATCAGTAAGTCCGAAATGTGAAGCTGTGCCTGATCCGTTTTTCCCAATAACTCCGAGGGCATGAGCATCATCAACCATAATCGAGGCCCGGTATTTTTCCGAAAGACGGACAATTTCAGGCAATTTGGTTATATCACCTTCCATTGAAAAAATACCATCAACGACGATTAACTTGATTTTATCTGGTTCACAAAGCATAAGTTTGCGCTCGAGATCTTTCATGTCGTTATGGGCAAACTTAAGCGTTTTGGCAAAGGTTAACCGGCTGCCATCTATAATGGAAGCATGATCAAGTTCATCAAGAATAACATAATCATTTCGTCCGGTCACACATGAAATTACCCCCTGATTTACCTGGAATCCGGTACTATAGCATAAAGCAGCCTCCTTTTTTACCAGCAGGGCAAGTTTTTCCTCAAGGGCCATGTGAATATCCAGATTCCCGTTAAGAAATCTGGATCCTGCACATCCGGTTCCATATTTATCAATCGCTTTTTTTGCAGCTTCCTTAACTTTCGGGTGACAGGTTAGGCCAAGGTAACTGTTTGAACCAAACATCAGGACATTTTTGCCATTTATCGTAACCTCTGTATCCTGGTCGGATTCAATCACCCTAAAGTAAGGATAGAGTCCGGCAGACATGAGTTTTTGGGGTAAATGGTAATGCGATAGCTTAGTATGAAGAATTCCCATTGATAAGATAGTTAAGAGTATTTGCCCCAAAAATAATAAAAATAATTAAAGAGGATGATGTTTAATGATTGTTTACACATCAAATGATCGCTAAAAAAACTGATATTGTTTAAAAAAACAGTATAACTGGCATCTTTTTTATTTAATATCCTGCTCACTAAAGCAAAAAGACAGGAATTAATCTTATTCTCAGAAATCGAACAAAAGTTGCGGTTCAGTATGTTTGAAACTTCTCCGGTGAAATGGGGTGATGCCATATTTGAGGATAGCCATACGGTGAAAGGCCGTTGGATAACCTTTATTCTGATTCCAGTTATATTCAGGGTGCTTTTCATGAAGTGCAATCATGAAGTCATCCCGGTACGTTTTTGCCAGGACAGAGGCCGCGGCAATAGACAGGTATTTTCCATCACCCTTAATAACAGTAGTATGCTGAATATTTCCGTACCATTTGAACCGATTCCCGTCCACAATAATATGTGCCGGTTGAACAGTAAGCTGATCAAGAGCCCTGTGCATAGCCAAAATAGAGCTATTCAGGATATTTATCTGGTCAATCTCCAAATTATCGCAGCTTGAAACAGCCCAGCTAATTGCTTCACGTTCGATCAGTATTCGTAATTTATACCGCTGTATCTCAGTCAATTTTTTCGAATCGTTCAGTAATTCTGAACGAAAATCCTCAGGGAGGATAACGGCTGCGGCAAAAACCGGTCCAGCAAGGCATCCCCGGCCGGCCTCATCGCAACCAGCTTCAGGAATTCCTTTTTTTAAATTATTCAACAGCATCCAACAGTTTTTTGGTCAGAATCTCAACTCCCTTCCCCGCCTTTTCCGCGATTACCTCCACGTGATAGTGCAGATGGGACGGAGGATTCGGATCTATCAGGAAAACAGGGATATCTCCCGGGGCATAATTCAATAATCCTGCAGCAGGATAGACATTTAGCGAAGTTCCGATAACGCAAAATATATCAGCCGATTGCGTTAAGGCTATTGCTTCCTCCATTGCAGGCACCTCCTCCCCAAACCATACGATATGAGGCCTTAGCTGGCTCCCCTTTTCACACAGCTGACCCATTCTCATCTCCGGATCAATCAGTTGGTAAATAAGGGACGGATCGACCGAACTTCGCGCTTTGGTCAGTTCGCCATGCAGGTGGAGTACGTGTGATGAACCGGCTCTTTCGTGAAGATCATCTACATTTTGGGTGATAATCTGCAAATCAAAGAATTTCTCCAGACCGGCAAGCAACAGATGACCTCTGTTGGGTTGGCTGTTCATCATTTGCACCCTTCGGTCGTTGTAAAAACGGAGCAGCAACTCAGGGTTTTTGTGCCAGGCTCCGATACTTGCCACCTCCATGACATCATACTCTTCCCAAAGACCATTCATATCGCGGAAAGTTCGTATTCCACTTTCGGCCGACATCCCGGCTCCTGATAAAATGACTAATCGTTTCATTCCTTTTGAGTATAAAATTATCAATAAAAAAATGATAATCGACCCAGATTCCCTCATTAAAATACCGGAAATCTTCCGATTACTTCAAACTTCCACTTTCAATTGAAGATTTACCTAATTCGGTATCTTTCAACCTGTGAGTGGAAAGTACCTCCATTGGAATGCGGGTTTAATCCGGCAAAAAGCTAGCTTAAAAAAATGCTATTTAATGAGGTAAAGAACACAAAATCACATCCCTATTCCAAAAGAAAGGGTAAAACCGATGTTCTTTATTATTAAAGTTTAGGGATTTTATTGGATTACTCCTGACGGCTCTCTGCCAGGCCGGATAAATGACTGCCATAATCACCTAAATAATTGTCTGCGAAAATATTACTGCTTCTGCTTTTGTTTATTTCAGAAAGGTGAAGCGGCAGATCTGCCGGAATTACTCTAAATGAAAGATCCTGAGCTAGATAGCCTAATTTTTGAAAATAAATTCTTTGATTAAATGACTGTCTTCAAAAGCAATAAAAGGATATTGATGACATGATTACAGGCAGTTCACTTCTTTATATACCATTCAGGATTATGCTGTTTGGCTATTTCTCAGTTCCGGTTTTGTCAATAAACTTTATTAACTGATTAAATATTGGCTGTGCGATAATATTTGTATTTTTACCCTGGTTACAATTGTTGGTTCATAATTCCAAAGGTAACCAGACCGGGTTAATTTAACATGGTTAGCCCGCTCTATATTTTATCGGACAGCAGTGTATTCTAAACAACCAATTATATATCCGGATTTGTTCGGATACAAACGAGTTAAACGGATGTATCCGATTGTCGGGGAAATCCCCGCAGGCCAGGACTAACGTCGATTAGAACGCCTTTTGATCTATGAATTAGCTGTAAGAAAGAATTTATTTAATCGAGACTATTTTAAAATCCGGATGCTATAAAAACAAATAACATTCATGTTATCAATGTGTTATAATTTTTCTGATCAAATTGTCCATCCTTTGGAAAGCGTTGCTTATTTTCAGTGCAATGGGGAATTCCAGTCATTGGTTGGCTTGGTTACTATTCCATTAGGGGTGCCCTGAAAGCAAGATATTTTGATAATAAATAATTCTAAAATAAAATACTATTCTAATTGTAAAACAAAAATTATCCGGGAAATATGCCATAAATATTTTTTTAGAATACTGAAAACATGAACCTGATCCTACGATATTTTATTTTTTTACGAACCTGTCATCCTCTTTTGACCAAGTTCCGGAAGGATAATGTCCGGTCAATTCGCGTACTTTCGCTCAGGATTCTTCCTTATGTCAAATATTTCTTTCGGTTCTTCCGTTTAAGGGTTAGTCTGGCTATTCTTCTTGCGGTTGTGTCCGGCATTGGTTATGCCCTGAATCCCACCAAATCGTATAATGCAGGCGCCTATATCATCGACATGGGTCAACCTACGCAAACCATTGCCAATGGATTGAAACCTTACGGATTGGTTTATGCCCTGCTGACGTCAACTATTCCTGTTCCGGTCGACTGGGCAATTAACTCCTCTAAAGTAAAGGATGGGACTGATTTTAATGCAGTTACAACGGCCAATGGGAATAAGGCCTATAAAGGTGGTCCGTTCATTATCCCTGTTGAAAGTATAAATTCAACAGTAATTGCATTAATTAATACCTGGAAAGCTTTAGGTGTGGTTGTTGATGGCCCTACTACGAGTGGCTTTACTGCACCGGTTTATAAAACGATATCCAAATGGCCCAAGGCATATCTTGATGCCGCAAACGACCAGCTAATTCAGCCCTATTATGCCAATGCCGGGGTTCCTACTGCTTCCTACGTAAC
>Ga0214192_1001969_pt1 | contig 10998 bp, 8 predicted proteins | sample TroBogEpilimnion_44_FD_153030 | JGI IMG/M metagenome (GOLD analysis project Ga0214192, IMG submission 153030) | Freshwater microbial communities from Trout Bog Lake, WI - 29JUL2008 epilimnion | ecosystem: Environmental > Aquatic > Freshwater > Lake > Epilimnion/Euphotic zone | place: Trout Bog... | reverse complement strand
ACCATTCGCATATCCGCTATATATCCGAATAGCCACTTTTGGTAGGGAGTGTCCATCCTGGCATTATTAAGCAGCATGGTGCGGGCATAAGCTGCTTTAGATCCTGAGAACCGACGCGATATGACCTTGTCCAACGAATCCCTGAACTGCATCTGCTTCAGGCCGTCGTAGGTCGCTATGGTGCCATATACGATCTCCCTCTGGCTATCGCCAAAGTCAAGGCTTTTGACCGCCGAGGTATCTACTGTGATATTGTATACGGTATAGCTCTGCTGCGGATGATGGATCGCGGAGTACATCCCGAAATTAAAGAAAGGTGTATTCTCTACCTTTTTGTATGTGAAAAAGGCCTGACACAGAATGAATAGAGCTAAGACGCAGAAAAGGAGTTTATCCTTGGTAAAAACCCGATATAAGAAAGTATCCCTGAGCATGAGACTGCAAACATACATAAAAGCGATGAAGGCGATGAGGCTCTGTTTCTACAAATAAAAAGGGCCCGCCTGCGCGAGCCCTTTGTCCAAATTGGGATTGGATTGGTTTATTATTTGAGCACGGTGAAACGTACGGTGCCATGCTGCTGGCCGTCTTTCACTGTCAGATAGTATACGCCACCATTTTGATTGCTGACATCTACCATAGTCCTGTCAGAGAGGATCACTTTCTTTTGGATCACTCTGCCGAGTTCGTCAGTTATCTCATAGTAGTTGCCTTCGAGTGCAGTAGTCTGCAGTGTGAAGAGGCCTGAGTTTGGATTTGGATATATCTTCAGGGAGAGGTCACCACTTATTTCGTTGATACCTACACCTGTGATAGTGATGCTGTTTGATACAGTAGAGCAGCCGTTCGCATCTGTAGTAGCGACGGTATATGTGCCGTTGGCAGTAGCAGTATATGACTGAGATGTCTGTCCGCTGATAGGAGTGGCACCGCTGTACCACTGATAGCTGGACTGAGGCTGAGATGTCAGTACGAGACCGGAGCGAGTGATGGTATCTGCGGCAGGGGTATTGACAGTGATGACCTCCGGAGTGGATACTGCTGTACATCCGTGAGCACCTGTCACAGTGACAGTGTAGCTGCCCCCAGCGCGAACTGTGATCGACTGAGTGGTAGCACTAGTGCTCCATACATATGTGAGACCGGCAGGAGCAGAGATAGTAGCGCTATCTCCACTGCAGAATGCAGCTGAACCAGTCAGCGTCAGTGTAGCACTAGGCGCTGCAGCTACTACGACTGTAGTCGCGGCAGATACAGCACTATCTACGCCGGAGTATACGGTGACGGTATATGCACCGCCGGTAGAAACCGTGATAGACTGAGCAGTAGAGTGTGCAGCATCAGACCATTTGAATGTATAGCCCGTGCCGGATGTAGCAGTCAATGTCACCGAGCCGCCCGGGCAGATGGTGTCATGGCCTGACGGTGTGATGATCGCTACCGGAGGACCGCTACAGCTATTGCTATTAGTGATGACCTCAGGAGACGATACCGCAGTACAGCCGTAGGAGTTAGTCACGGTGACTATGTAGCTGCCTGCGCTGGTCACATGGACGGATTGAGTAGTGGCGCTGCCTGCATTGGCACTCCAGTGGTAAGAATAGCCTGCCGGAGCTGTGATCGTGTCAGTAGCACCCGGACAAATAGCTGACGGTCCGTGTAGTGTGAGGGTGGTGCTAGGATTGGTGCCTACTACTACATTGACAGGCGCAGAGACTGCACTGTCGGCGCCTTGGTATGCGGTGACAGTGTAGCTACCTGTCGTGTTTACGGTGATAGATGAGGTGGTGGAATGCGCGGCATTAGACCATTTGTAGGTGATGCCTGTGCCGGTTTCCGCCTGCAGTGTCACAGATGATCCGGGGCAGATGGTGTCATTGCCGGTAGGTGAAACTCCGATAGAAGGCGTACAAGCCGGATATGGGATATAGATTAAAGCTGAGTCTGCGCTTGAATTGTCGATATATGGGCAGGTACATAGCGGTTCGACGACCCGTACACGATATGCCAGACCGGCTGCAGTTTCTGCATTTTGATTAGTTTGTGAAATGAAGCCGTTTAGCAACACGTCTACTATGATCCTGAGTTTGTATTGTCCGGCAGCGGCGTTTGTAGTACCGCTGACATAGATCACGCCATTTTCCCCACCGTTGAAAGTGTTGTTTGATTTATTAGTCTTCCAGCAGAGACCGGATGGCAGATAGAGTGAGTCAATTTTCAGGTGGGTCATGGTGAACGTCGTACCCAGCGCATTGATCGATGTGAAATTGGTAAAATAAATAGTGTCTGATACTGGTACGCCACGTATAGAGCATGGCAGGAAAGTGTCTGAAGGGGTCAAGCCCGGTACGGTGCCGGTACCCGGTGTGATGGTCGTCGTGCCTCCGCTATAGCAGTTGGCAAGAGCTGAAGCCTGAGAAAAGATCTGCATAGAGATGCCTAAGCTCAGGGCTAAAAGGATAAAAAGTTTCTTCATTTTCTGAATTTGGTTTATTTATTACAATTGTAACTAATCACAGGCACTATTCAAAATTAAGTTAATGTAATCCTGCAAATGGGGCTTACAAATCCATGTAAGGTGTTTTTTGTCAAAAAAGGGAGCTATTTTTGCTTTCTCACATATAAAAAATGATTTTTGTGTTTGATATGTATACGTATTGGAGTAAAATAGCAAAACAAATAATACCAGCGGCGCTGGTACTATTTACGACGGGTTTTGCATCTTGCAGCAGCAAATCCGGGGGAGTGGCCCCCTTATCTAAGGAGGACTCTATAAAGGTACGCTCCGATGAGACTCTGCGAGCCCGCCTTGCTATATTGCAAAGCCAGAAAGAAAACTTATCCGGTCCAAGCAAAGATGGTGACCCGACTGTGTCTGATGGCGACCTCGTCGAAGCGAGGCTGGTGAGTGATTCAGCAAATAGCATTATCAAGGGATTTGAAAAAATAAAGACGAAACTAGAGCGCGCTCAAAAGGATTCTACTACAAGCTACGGCGCCCTGCTCACCCGATTCAGACTACTCAGTAGCAAACATAAATATATAACTGCTACCTATACGGATAATGCTCACCTGCTCAGATTCACCTCTGAGGTCACTACAGATGACAAGCATAAGGACTACTATGATTTTTACTTTAGCAATGGTGAGTTAGTTTACTTTCGTGAACGGCATAACTCGACTCGGGATGACCAGGATATACAAACAGATGACACATACTATATTCAAAAAGGTGTAGTCGTATATTCCTATAGAGATGATGGCAGCGCTCCCTCCAGAAAGGATCACATGGGGGTGATATCATCACGGAGATATGCACTCAAAGGAGATGTCACCGCTCATGTGGCAAAGGAGTTTGCCAACTTCAGAGGGGAGCATGATCTCCTGGCCGCTCAGCCACTCGAGCCACTGATCTATCCGGGAGATGCCAGGCCACAGCCCTGATCAGGCTGATTGATTAAATTTATTGTTTGGGTATTGTATCTGTCCGAATGATCTTTCTCAGGACATACGGAGTACTCTCGGGGTTCGGAGATAGTAATAGTTCATTCTTTTGAAAGGAATAAAGGAAAGACCTGGATTCATTTTTTTTGTGCGAGTCAAATAGCTCCATATAGTCTACGGAGTCATTTTGAGAGATAAGAACTACATTGATGTCGAATGAATCATATATCGGCGAGCCTAGCAGCCTGCCCACCCTCAATGTGTCAAAACTGATGTGGCCTGTGCCAAAGACCTGATTTGAATCTTTATTAAAATAATCACCTCTGAATAATGCAGCGGTGGTATAGTGTCTGATCGGATAGTCCACTCCGGTCACCCTCGATAGATTGTCAAAATAAGCATAACGCACACTATCAAACGTACTGGTGTAAATAGTAAGGAAAGAAGAGTCAATCCGGATGCGCGTGATGTTGTCAGTACCCGGTCTCTGGTCGACTTCTACGCCTGCCTCATGATTGAGTCCGATGCTATATTGGCCTATAGAGTCTGGCGAGTCAAATGCTATCCAGAGGTCCCTCTCTATGTGGCCATTTACCCAGGCCACACAATGCAGGGTGTCGTGGCTGAGCCGATTTGAATCAATGGTGAAACTGAAAATACCTTCCATAAATGGGGCCGACTGTGCGGGAGATTGAGTTTGGTGGATGTTTAGCATGTACTCGTAAGAGATCCATCGCCCCTGTATCCTGCTGAAAAGTGCCGCATAGTCTAAAGTAGCCTTTCTGTGTTCCTTGGAGGGTTTGGAAGGGTGATGGCAGGAGAATGTGCATAGCAATGTCATAAGCATGACAGCAAGACTAAGCGCCGATTTACGATTGTGTTTGCCTGATTGGGTCAAAGTAATTGTCTCTTTACAAGGATTATGATCCACTTATTTTAATGTTAAAATAGAAATAAGATCAATAAAAAGAAAAAGCGGGGTCCATATCTTATATTCAGTACTAACTAGGTATGAACTATAAAGTGTTCAGCATCATCAAATAAAAAAATAAGACAGCACTGTATGTAAAAAAGTACATTTTTGGGGTGCATGCGGCTTATTGGCCATCATCTTTTGGACTCGACCAGATCGGATATGAGCGGTACGGAGTGCTCTCAAAGTAAGGCTCTGTCTTCTTTGCAGGATAGTAAACAAAGAATTGATTATTTTAAATGACGTAAATAGGAAAATGGCTCGTATTTTGCAAAGGTACATACGCATACTTCCTAGCAGATCAGATGTATGTGGACGAATTTAAGAATGAAGTTATACGGATACATATTGGGACTTTTGTTTTTGTCTATGGCATTTGAATCTTGTAAAAAGACAGATGGAACTGTCACGCCAAATCCCAATCTGGTCGGCAGCTGTGTGATCTCATCTACTCAGGTAGTAGTCACAGATTTGCATTCACAGCAGATACATTCCTACGTCAATTCCTATCAGTATGATGGGCAGTACCGACTCGTCACAGTATCTGATGGCCAAAATAATGATGTAGATCACTACCAGTATCATGGCAATGACTGTGACGGCGATCATAATACCACTTATCATAATTCAGCGCAGGGATATGTCCTGACATCCTCAGATCACGATGGTACTTATGTCTATTCCTACGATGGCAATGGCTATGTGCAGCTGGAGCAGTTTACAGATTCTACCGATGTAGCGCACAACTATATCAGAAGCTACTACTGGGACAATAATGATAATCTGTCTTATAGCGTCAAGCAAATACAGGGACAAACTACGCCCATCACTACCACCTATTCCTATTATACTGACAAGGCTGCTCAGACGCTCATACCGAGCAACTGGCTAGAGGGTCATATGTCATCAAATCTCGTCAAACAAGCAGTCGTTTCATCAGGTAGCACTGTGATATCCAGCGACTCTTACTCCTATGTCTTTGACTCGCAGGGCAAAGTAGCCCAATACACTATCCTCACTGCAGGTCAGAAGCAGACTGTATATACACTGACTTACTCCTGTCATTGATTGGCCGGGGTGTAGATTTTATTTCACTATTGCAGGCCAGAGACAAACAACGTAATATTGTGATATGAAATATGCTCATATCATAGTAAGCCTGATACTCATAATTCTCACCGCCTGCTCACCCCAAAACGGACTTATGGTCACCAAAGATAAAGACGGCAGCAAAATGCTCGTCGGCACATCATCTAAGTCAAAGCTGATAGATGATCCATCATTCGCCTGGTTTAAGAAAGGCTACGATGCTTATAATCCCGGTGCCACAGCGCTAAAGACAATAAGCAAACTCGCTCCACATCTTCGTTTCGAGGTCTTTGGCGGCACATGGTGCGATGATACCCACGACTTGCTTCCGGAGTTTTACAAAGTAGCAGACGCAGCTGGGATCAAGGACTCTCAGATCACACTCCATCTGGTAAACCGTGATAAGAAAACCAAAGATGGCTCATCAGACAAATACAGCATCACTAATGTACCAACCTTTATCGTATTCATAGGCGACAAGCAAGTCGGCAAAGTAGTCGAGAGTGTCAAAACCTCCATCGAAGCTGATATCGCGGCTATATTGGTAGATAAGGATTAAGTGCGGACTAATCTTCCCCGCATTGCTATCTTTTTCTCTAGTCATTTAGCAGATCACCTATGGCCTCAGCTACCTGCTCCACATTAGGTAGCAGCGCTTTCTCCAGGTTCTCATTCAGAGGTATGGCAGGCACATTCTTTGATCCTATGATCTTCACAGGTGCATCCAGATGATGGAAAAACTGAGAGGCTATCCTACCTGCCAGCGCCTCCGCGAATGAGTGCGTAATCGTCTCTTCTGTCAGCACCATGATCTTGCCATGTTTCTTGACAGTGGCTTCTATGAGCTCATTGTCCAGCGGATTGAGTGTGCGCAGGTCTATGACTTCTACATGGCCTTCATATTGTTTAGCAGCATTGAGGGCCCAGTGTATGCCCATACCGTAAGTGATGATAGCCATAGATTCACCGGATGATACTTTGTCATCATCAGCAGCTAGCGCTATGCGCCCCTTACCGAGTGGGATGATATAGTCTTCATCAGGCTCGATAGTCTTGGCTGCTTCTGTGCCCTTGACCTTGCTCCAGTAGAGTCCTTTGTGCTCGAATATCACCACCGGGTTAGGATCGTGAAATGCCCCCTTGAGCAGGCCCTTCATATCTGCTGCATTCGATGGATATACGATCTTGACGCCCTTCAGCTGGAGTATGACGCTCTCGACACTCGATGAATGATAGGGGCCACCACTGCCATAGGCTCCGATGGGTACACGGATGAGTGTTTGGACAGGCCATTTGCCATTGCTGAGGTAGCAGGAGCGGGATACCTCGGTGAAGAGCTGGTTGATACCTGGGAAGATATAATCCGCAAACTGCACCTCGACGATAGGCTTGCAGCCTGAGGCGCTCATGCCTACCGTACTACCCACGATATAGGCCTCCATGATAGGTGTATTGAATACGCGCTGATCGCCATACTTCTTTGCCAGCAGCGCCGCTTCGCGGAAGACCCCTCCGAGCTCACCGCCCACATCCTGACCATAGAGCAGTGACTCCGGATGAGCGCGCATGATCTCATCGACAGCATGGAGCGCTGCATCTACCATTACGACAGTCTGTCCACCTGCGGGATTGCGTTCGCCGCGCTCCTCTGTGACAGGTGTCGGCGCAAATATATGATCCATCAGATCCGCCTCGGTAGGATTAGGATCAGCCACAGCCTTTTCAAACTCTGCTGTGACAAACTGACGAGCCTCTTCCTCGATACGATCGATCTCTTCTGCTGTGGCTATACGGTTTTCTTTCAGCTGCTGCCTGAGCACCGGATAGGGATCACGGGCCGCATCGTTTTCTATATTGTCTTTTGGTCGGTACCATTCTTTGCGCACTCCGGATGTATGGTGATTGAGCAGGGGCACTTTGACATGTATGAGATATGGCTTGCGGTCTTTGCGCACGAGAGAGATGACCTTATCCATTGTGTCATAGCACTCGTTAAAGTCCGTCCCGTTGATCGACATCACGCGCAGGCCTTTGAAGCCCTTGGCGTACTCATCTGCATCCATCTTGCGGATCTCGGAGGAGTGTGCGGAGATATCCCACTCATTGTCCTGCACCAGATAGATGATAGGATAGTCATGCAGAGATGCCATCTGGAATGCCTCTGCGACTTCGCCCTCTGTGACAGATGCATCGCCCAGCGAACAAAGCACTACAGGTGCATCGCCGCGTTTCCACTTGCTGATCCCCTGTAGCTCTTTGTACAGCAATCCCTGCGCTACGCCCGTAGCAGGTATAGCCTGCATTCCTGTAGCGGATGACTGATGTGGTATCTTGGGCATGTCCTCGCGGTTGCTGCTCGGATGAGCATAGTAGGTGCGCCCTCCGGAGAAATAATCTGTCCTCCGCGCCAGCAGCTGTAGCATCAGCTCATAGGGCGTGAAGCCCATGCCCAGGAGCATCGCGTCATCACGATAATATGGGAAAGCAAAGTCCTGTGGCTTCAGCAGGAAGCCTGCAGCGAGCTGTATCGCCTCATGGCCGCGGGAGGTAGCATGTACATATTTGGCACAGATGTCTTTGCGGTCTTCATAGAGCTCGGCCATGCTCTTGGCAGTAGCCATCTTCCTGAATGCTCGCAATAGAATATCATTAGAAGGTCTCAATGCTTATTGATTTGGTCACGAAAAAAGGGCTGCGCAAATTAGGAAAAAAATGATGAAAGGGACGAGCGACGAAGGGCAACTCTGTAGGGGCAGGGTTTACCCCTGCCAATCTTCTTCGGTCTATTACCTCATTTCTTCTTCTTCACCAGAAACCGCTCATAGATCGCCAATATGATCTCCGCAGATATACTCGGCAGTATTACCGTCATCGTCAGCATGAAGCCGATATTGATCGCTGGGCTATCCATCTTGTATAGCTTGGTTAACCTGTCTGCAAACAGATGTCCCACGAGCATAAACGATCCGAACACGATAGCGATACCCATCAGGCTGATCATAAACCGCTGCGTGGCCGAGAGTGTACCGCGGCGAATCTTCAGGTAGAAGTTCATAACCACAAGTAGGAAGAGCGTATAGAGTAGTTCGAGCATTATTGATGATTGGACTGCGAATCTAATCAAATCGCCGGATGGCAGTATCCTCCGGAAATAGATAGCACAAAACAGTCTATCTTGCAAAAGTATAAAAATAGGTGAATAAAGCAAATTTTGCTTTTAAATATTTTCATGATCCCCAGTTCTCACGGGTTTCATTTTTACATCCTTACTTCAATTTTAAAATATTGAATGTTATTTATTTACGAATATTTTTATAGATAAAATGGGGTATTCGTTGATCTCAATTTAATGATACACTAATTTTTAGTTTAAATCAATAAAATGCAAACCTCAGCGTGTAGGGACATTCGCGACTTGTCCCTCTGCGAACCGGCCACCTCAAGAACTTCCTCCTCTCAATTTTATTTCCCAATTTCCCCATACAAACCCAACCATGTTAAACCGAAAATCCTTCATTCAAACAGGAACGATTCTCGCCAGCGGACTTTTGCTTTCACGCTGCGCTATCGCCCGGACACTTGTAGCGGCAGATACTCCTTTCGCCTCAAAGCGTCCCAAACCCGCTGACAGGCTTTTCACCAGCGAGGCCATCGAGCGTGAGATCGTTCGCGTCAAGGCCGGTATCGCAGATCCCGAGTTAGCTTGGCTTTTTGAGAATTGCTTCCCCAACACACTCGACACCACCGTGCGGCATTTCGGCATGGTCGATGGCAAATGGGATGCCTTTGTGATCACCGGTGACATCGAGGCCATGTGGCTGCGCGACTCCTCCGCGCAGGTCTATCCATATGTGCCCTATGTGAAGGAAGATGAGAAACTCAAGCAACTCATACAGGGCGTGATCAATCGCCATGCCCGCTGTGTACTCATCGATCCCTACGCCAATGCCTTTAACTATGACAACTCAAAGAAAAGCGAATGGTTCAGCGATGAGACAGATATGAAGATACAGCTCCACGAGCGCAAATGGGAAGTAGACTCGCTCTGCTATGTGATCCGGCTGGCGCATAGATACTGGCAGGTCACAGGAGATGTGTCCTGTTTTGATGCCGAGTGGCAGAGCGCCATGCAGCTGATCGTAAAGACATTCAAACAGCAACAGCGCAAGACCGAGCTCGGTCCATACCATTTTCAGAGGAATACTACCACACCCAGCGACAGCCTCACAGGTGGCGGCTACGGCCCGCGCGCTAAACCGGTAGGCATGATCTGCTCTATGTTCCGACCTTCGGATGATGCGACCACATTTCCATTTTTGATTCCTTCAAATCTCTTTGCCGTCGTCTCACTCAGGCAACTCGCAGATATCATGCTGAGCCTGGGTAAGAATATCTTCGCCGATGAATGCACCGCACTCGCTAAAGAAGTAGAAGACGCAGTGCAAAAATACGCAATCAGCCATGTGCCGGGGCATGGCAAGGTCTACGCCTACGAGGTCGATGGCTATGGCAGCAAACTCTACATGGATGAATCCAACATGCCCAACCTGCTCAGCTTGCCCTACTTCGGTAGCAAGGCCGATCATGTTTACCACAATACGCGCAAGATGATGCTCAGCGATGCCAACCCCTACTATGTGAAAGGCAAACTCGCCGAAGGCATCGGGAGCGAGCATACTGACCGCGGCACCGTCTGGCCCCTCAGCCTCATATCGCGCGCACTCACCAGCACTGATGCTAAGGAGATCTCGGATTGTCTCGATGTGCTGAGGCAGACCCACGCTGGTACAGGCTTCATCCACGAGTCATTTGACCCGAATGCGCCGGAGCATTTTTCCCGTGCATGGTTCGCCTGGGCCAATACGATCTTTGGAGAGCTGGTGGTCAAAGTATACCATGAACATCCTGATGTGCTCGGTAGCAAAATAATCGAAATGGTGAGGACCTCTCATCGGCGAGGGGATTAAAATTGACCCTGAGATGACAATGGGAAAGGTGTCTACTCAGTTTACTTTGTTAATTTTGAGGCATGAAATTGTTTACACTGATCTTAATAGCAGTCTTTTATTCACTGGCTGGTAGTGCGCAGCACATCCTGGTGAATGGAGACGTGACTACGAAGAAAGACCTCCCGATACAGGGCGTGATAGTCATGGCTTTTGACAATGGACGCATGATCAAAAACTATATCACGGATGAAAAGGGAGAGTACCGGTTCTATGTAGAGGAGATGGCCTTTGACCTGCTGTACTATAAGCCCGGCATGCGCGCTCATACCTGCTCGGTCAATAACCACATGGAGAAAGACAATCAGGGCTTCAATATCAGCATACAGCTCGACGACTCCACAGCCCGCACCGCCACCAATCTCGCCTCCTGGCTCAAGCAGCATCATGTCACAGCCACCTATCTCGACTCCGTATACACAGAAGAGCTAAAAAAAGCCAATACACCCAAACCAGTACACAAAAGCTTTTGTGTACTGGTTTGGG
>Ga0214192_1001967_pt1 | contig 11002 bp, 5 predicted proteins | sample TroBogEpilimnion_44_FD_153030 | JGI IMG/M metagenome (GOLD analysis project Ga0214192, IMG submission 153030) | Freshwater microbial communities from Trout Bog Lake, WI - 29JUL2008 epilimnion | ecosystem: Environmental > Aquatic > Freshwater > Lake > Epilimnion/Euphotic zone | place: Trout Bog... | reverse complement strand
CATTAAACTACTAGCACAACTCAATAAAACACAACAACAAACACAACAACAAACTACGATAAATGGAGCCGCCATACCCAAACTAGCTAAACCAAACAGATTACCAACACTACCAATTATACCACTCACTGCATTACCTAAATCTTGAATTGGTCCAGTGCTTTCATTTTTAGCTTTTGCTTCTGCTGCCAATTTATCTGCCAAAGCAGTTTCACTTTCTGTGAGGACTTTAAAGCCTAGTTTTTGCGCTGTTTCTTGCAAAGTTTTATTTGCGGCTTCGGCCATTTGTTTACATTCTTGAACTTGTTCCAATGTGTTGGATTGATTACAGGTCACATTGGCATTTCCTCCAACGACGTCACCTTCTGCACTAATATTATTTTTTTGTGCAGTTTTCCCAATACATTCGCTGACAGTTTCTGAATTAAAATTACTTTTAAGATTTTGTTCATAAATATTTTCTATTGTTGCTTTTGTTTGATTTGTAATATTGTTGTTAACACTCGTATTAACATTAGAATTAGAACCTCCTCCAAACCCCCCAAAACCAGTTTTATTTGCGGATTCGGCTGCTGCATTAAGTGCTCCGGCTGCTTCTGTACCAGATACAGCTTTAAGTTCTCCTTGTAGTGCTTGACTCATTGCAGAAGCCATTTCTCCTGCCGCACTACTTGATTGAACACACGAAAAATTAACACTGGCCTTATTTGATTGAGTGCCGCCAAGATTCAAATTACCGCCGGTTTTGGAACTATTGAGACTACAATTGTTACTTTGATTGACGGATGATGAACACATTGCAGCATTTTTAATAAGAACATTGACGGCTGATTCAACTACAGATTTATTAATATTAGAAATGTCAGTGGTATTCAGGACATTATTGGTAATACTTGCTGTTGCGCTAGAACTTGAACTACCCATAAAAGTTTTATATAATTACAATATATATTTTTATTACTGTATAGCATAATATTTCTCGTTGTGCTAAAATATATTTTTTTGGTTTATATTATATTTATTTTTAATAGATAGGTATATATATATAATATTTATGAATAAAAATACTACTATAAACAACATAATGACAATATTGTCGGAAAATACGGGTGACTATACTGATTCTCTTAATAATAACTACAAAACTGCCCAATGTAAATTATTGGTATATGAGCTAAATCAACTACTTAATAAAAATAATCAAACAATTTGTAAAAAAATCGACACTAAAAATATCATTAGCAAAGGAACAAACGGAACAATATATTTAAACAATGACGGAACGGTTTATAAAAAATCCCTAATATTTAACAAGTTATTATCTGTCATGAGTTTGTGTGATACATATGCGGATGATTTAGTCAGTTCATTCATGTTTATTATAGAAATTCCAAAAACTATTGAAAAAATTAAGTTAAGGCTCGTTAATTCTATTTTGATAAATCATTTTAATTTACCGGTTAAATGTAATTTGTGTTTGTGTAAAGACAATACATTAATATATGATTTGGATAATAAAAATAAAGAATTACCAATATATGAATACATATTGCCATATGTAAACGGAGTTGATATGATGGTATTTCTAACAGAGAATAAATATTTATATGAGGATTTGTGTGGAATATTTTTGCAGTTGTTGTATTTGACACTTTATTTAAATTTAAATGGAATTATTCATAATGATATTCATATGAGTAATATATTAGTTAGTAAAAACAGTGATGTTATAAAATTACATGGTTTAAAAATAAATAAAAACGAAATTAATATAGATTTGTATTGTAATTATGTTGTGACTATAGTGGATTTTGAATTAGCAATTGTGTTAGAAATTTCCGTAATTCCAATAGATTTTTTTAAAATATTGTACATGATAAAAAAAAATAATTTAAAAAATATTAAAAATATACAAAATATAAAAATAAATTTTTTTGAAGAAATTTTATTAAAAATAGAAGATTTTTATAATGTTTATTTTCAAAAAAATTATCCATTTTATAATATGAATAAATTTTACGATTTGCCAATTTTGACAAGTGAAAATTATTCAGTTTTGTCAAATCTCTTTAATCATATGAAAAAAATGTCGGATGAATATTTAAAAGAATCATTCGAAGCAGTAGAAAATGACATTATGAATAATTATGAAATAAATTTTTGCTATTATGTATATATTTCCGTCCTCATAATTATTATAATTTTATTGGAAAAATAATTTGAAGCTAGTTAATGATATTTTATTTATATAAAATATTACTTATTAAATAAAAATGTGTATAGTAAACTAATTTAAGTTGTATGTATAAAGGCCGGATAACTTTTTTATGTGTTCAAATTGTAAATGTTTTTATCTTTCAAATATGAGTTTGGATATTTGGACATTTCTACAGAAAAGTTTAATGTATTTTTGGGTAATTGACGATTGTCGTCTGGATCAAAACATGCCATGTTGACTAAGAATGTGCCTAAAGGATTTGTCAATTTTTCGATGAATGCGTATGTGTTTACATTAAAATTACATGAAATTAAAGAATATGTTTTTTCGATATTACCATAAGAATTATATTGTTGTAGTCTTATACTCACAGTACCATCTTTATTAATTACAAATTTGACTGGGTTACTTTCTACTAAATTTGTAGTTGTCATCATGTACATACTACCATCGGCATTTGTAGAACAATTTACGAATTTTTGGTCAGCTCTAGGTCCAGTTTGTTCGCTTGTACCAAATATACCACCAACAGCTTTTCCAAAAATATTTTTAACACCAGATGAACTTTCTTCGCTTGTTGTTTCAGCAGGAGCGACAGCATTAGCACCGCACAATTTATTTTGGTTTGATTTGAGTGAATTAATGTTAGATAAATAATTAGTGTCCATGTAGCCATATAAATGTTGTTTATAATCATTGAGGAATAATTTTGGCATATATCCAGTCTGAACATTTTTAAGATAAATTTTTTCACCGACTTTGACCAATGTAAAATCAACATTTTTACCAAAGGGTATACTTGCATCAAGTACATAAGCGGCCGATACAAGTACTAATCTATACGCATTAGTTCTTGAAATGTTACTTAATGCGGCATTTGCACATTTACTATTATCAACATAAATGTTCATGCATTTGCCGTTATCTTGAACTTGGCAATTTGGATCAATTTTTTCAATACTTAGGTAAAATTTATTTGTATCACCATCTTTATATTGTTGTCCTTTGATGTAAGGGGGAACACTAGTTAAATTCATGCTGAGTCTGAAAGTTCCGCCAACCATCATTTGAGAAATTTCGCCTAAATTTTTGAATAAAACTACTTTACCCTTTGCGGCTTCATCGTGGATAACAAATTCGGAACCTATTTCTTCGGATAATATTGCGCTTATAATTTTACTTGGATCTACCCAACCCCATTGACCAGTTCCACTATTTGCAACTACCTGGTAAGTATCAGAGTTAATTATTGAAACCAATAAACCAGCACCACCTCCAACATTTTGAACATCAAACTCTACCAAATTATTTCCCGGAGCTAACGCGGTCTGAATTTGTGTATAGTTTGGTGTAGCCCATCCACCGTCCGTTATTTGACCAACAAGTTTTCCGTTTACCTTGACAAAGTTTGCACCTTGAGGAGCGTTATCGGCAATAACATGAATTACGACTGGTACATCTCTATTTCCAGAGACGGGTACCACAAACTGGAATCTAACAGGTTTTGGATCAATTGGAGCAGAGCCACTGGGAAACTGACCATTCCATTTATTCCACCATATCCATTGCGCACTTTTGTCAGCAAATGTTGAAACGTTCCAGGGCGCAGTGTTCCATGGACCCAATGTAGTGACGGGATTTGCTCTGATGTCCAAACTGTAGTTTACTTGAGCCGTTGAAGAAGTAACTTTCAAACTTGACAACATATTATCAAAATTGTTAGAAGTTAAACAGCTTACAGTTGACACTGTATCAGAATCATTTTTCCAGCTTGCAGATTTACCGCCAAAGTTGATACTTTCGTAAATTGTGACACTTGTGTAAGGGCCAATTTTAATTGAACTTGTGACATCATTGAAATCAGTACCCACAAATGCAACATTGCCCATACCGAATTTTTTATATTTTCCACCAAAATCACAACTTTCAAATAACACTACTTCTCCCTCACTGGGGACATTGGGTTGTGGGGCAAGAGTAAAACATCCTTCCTTATGTCTTGGATCATTATCAGTCGCCCACGCCTTCATATCTGTAGTGACATCATTAATTGTTTTTAAACTTTTCCAATACGCTAAGCCAGCACTGTTAAAACCAATTGATTCTGATTTGCAGCCGGCTTGTGTCCATAAATTCGCCAATTGTGCATTCGTTAAATCTGCAGGTTTTGATGGCATGGCATTTGAATATTTTTCAACTTTCGCACTGGTAAATCCAAAACTAATACAAGCCGAATCTTTATTTACAGTGTCACTATTTCCATAAAATACGTTATTAGTTCCTTGGAAATTTGGTAATGTATATAACGTTAATTTTGTATTAATGCCCAGTTTGATAGATTTTATGTTGATGGTATCATTTAAGTTTGGATACTGACCAATTGTCATTTTGCTGCCTGAACCTCCAAACTGACAAGCTTGATATAAAAATACTTCGCCTTCTGCTGGATCGGCGGAAGTAACTAATTCAGAACTTGTTTTATATACCATGTTCGTCCATGCACCTGGATAAGCAGAAACACTCATTGTATTATCTTTTTGAAATCCCAAACTGTCGTATGCAGAATTATTACCACCAAAACATTGATTCATGTATTGATAACCAACTGTATTGTATCCTTGTGCTTGAGCAGAATTAATACATTCTGGTAATGTATTAAATGTACCCAGATAATTTGGAATAGTTCTGTTGCCATTATCAATAAATGCACCTCTTCTGTCATAACCATTTATCGTTTGAGGAGGTATTTGCATAACAGCTACCGACATAAAACAACAAATTCCAGAACTTGGACCAACTTGCGTCCAAGCGCCTCCAACTGTCGGAGAACTGTATACAAAGTTATTTGTGCCAGAAACAATTATTGAACTGTCTGGTGCTTGAGCGACTGATTTACCATAACCATAATTTGTTGGCAGTTGAGTCCATGAAATATTATTTATTGTGGAACCTGAATATGTTCCAGTGTAAAATATTGTATTTGTCGCAACACCATATAATTGTCCATTTTGCAGTTGTATTACTTTTAGTAAAAGATTATCCTTATCAATAGATACAGCAGGTGTAGTCAAAGAATTTAAATCTGCCGTCCATACATTGGTGTCTTGTCCAACCAATATTAATGTATGACCATCATTGGCAACTGACACAGCATTCCAAGATCCTTCTAATTGTGTTTTTACCCAAGTGGCATTTAAATTTTGTCTGGACCATAGATTATGATCAAGTCCAATACCAAGTAATCCACCAGAAGGAGTTACACAAACGTCTATGACATATCCTGAATTTTGAACAAGTACACTATTTGTATTCCACACACCTCCAATAATATCCTGTACGTAAAGTTGATTATCAGTACCAACGCCAATCAATGTAAAATCATTCGATGTGAGTGGTGGTGACGTTTGTGTGCCTGGAGGTGGTCTATTATAAGTATATGTAATTCTGTCCGCATTAGGGGTCGGGGAAGAAAGTGAACCTTTTAACCAACACAATGTTCCGGCCGCATCAGTGACAAAAGCACCACATGAAGATTCTGCCCCACATTTCACAGCACATTGTTCCGGAGTCATACCGCCATTATCCCACATATCATTTCCAGGATGATCTACTCCTACCTGGACTGAACTATAATTTGGTCCAATTGCTAAAGATTTAGTGAATGACCAATTATTTATGTAATTGCCATTGGAATTTATAATGACACCACTTGGTCCAACCACAGACACTAATAACCCCGCGGGTCCGGCATAATTCAATACTGCAAAAACTAAAGTGTTATTTCCTTGTACCAATGTCACTGGCAATTGAGTATAATTACTTCCCATCGACCAACCACCATCAGCAATATCACCGACAACCACACCGTTTGCCCATAATTTATTTCCATTTGGCCCTTGGGTGTTGTCCGCAATTACGTGAACTACTACATTGACAGCACTTGGTACATTAAAATTTAAAATAAAATAAGACGGTGATGTGTCTGTTGGAGCATTATTTTGAGCACCTGAAGTATACCATATCCATTGTGAACTTTGGTCTGCAAAATTTGTAGCACCCCATGGAGCCATATTTGCCGCACCTAAAACGTAAATACCTTGTCCTGATTCAAAGTTTTCGATTTGATTACTAGATTCAAAATCTTCATATGGATAAGCCGGAACACCGTTTGGATAATATTCAGAATTATCTAAATCTTCATTTTCATCATCTTCATCATCTTTGTCATCATAATTTGCAAAATTTTCTTTTGGTTGTGCTGACATGTTACATGTATAACCGGACATAAAAGTTATCGCATATATCAATACTAATATGATTACTAAATATAAAATTAAATATGAATTACTATTAGAACTATTTGGCATTATATAATTATTACTATATAAAAATATAAATAAAAAAAAAGTAAAAAAATACATTATATTAAATTTATTCTTTTTCTAAAAAACACATCATTTTACATAAATTTCGCGGGAATATATTTAATCGATTTTAATATTTTTTTAGTGGCAATATCGTAAATTACATAATAATCTTTTTCATTATAACATATTTTGCGATATGCTGGCTCCGCGTATCTTAACTCATTTATTTTATACCACTCTACCGTTTCCCTCGCATCTTCTTCTAATCCGCATATTTTTGTCATATTGGAATTATGCACTATGTCGAATAAATACACTATATCCAGACCAAACAATTTACCCATTTCAAATACGTTTACTACAATTTTATCCAGCGCCTTATTATATAATTTTATTAAATGTTCAACAAATATTTTGTGATATTGACTTTTTCGTTCATTTATAAATAATTCAGTCAAATCACACAAAACTTTGTTGTAGTCTAATATTTCACTAAAAAATTTATTCACTTCGTCACTCGCGGATAATATGTCAACAACATAATCCGTATCTACTTTTGTGAGTAATGAATTCATCGTTCGTTTTGTATCTTGAATACTTTCTATGGTGTCTTTTATCGTATTATCAATTGAAAAATTAAAATATACTTTTGCACCTGCCACGACATATAAAATATCACACAATGCATCAATTATTTCTATTGGATTTTTATCTTTAATTGCTTGCTCTAATTCTTTGACTTCTTCATTAATTAATCCAAATCTCAAGTTCATCTGTGATTTATTAAACGACGGGGAAAAACTATTAAATCTTTCAACCATAACGGAATCATCGTTCGGATATTTATGGGATATTACTCCGAATAAATAGTTAAAATCTGCTACAAGAGAACAAATATGATTATATGCGTCCATTTTGCCAATTAATATTGATTTTTGTTTTAATATTGTTATTAAAAATCAATTTTTATGATTAATTGTTCCACGGCATCATATTTTGATATATATTATATTGATCGAAAAATGGGTAAAATGGGCTTGATTGGTATTGCCATGGAATTGGAAACTGATAGACGGATTCATAAGGATAATACATTTTCCAAGGAGCATATAATGGTACAATTACTCGTGGTTTTCTTGGTTGTTGGATTGGTCCGTTATTTAAGCGTAGATTAAGGTTAATATCATTGTTTATATTTTCTGAATTAAAGTGTTCTGGTGTATATGGGAAAGTCGCAACTATTACTAATGAAACTAGTAATAAAACTAATAATGGAGTTATCGGCTTCATTAATATTAATGAATTTATATAATAATTCAACATAAAAAAAATTGATTGAAAAAATAATTGTATATATTAAACATCAATAATATATTAACTATAACATAAACTATGTCTTCTACTATTGACAATGACCGTTATTCAAGACAATCCTATTCAATAGGCCAAGATGTCATGTGTAAATTGTCTAAAGCCAGCGTTCTAATAGTGGGTTATTCAACACTATCTTTAGAAATTATTAAAAATATGGCATTATTGGGCATTAACAACATTAGTATACATTCAAATAAAAAATTGGATAGATACCAAAAAACCGGCATGTATTATAAATATTCTGATGAATTACCATTCGCAGATTTTAAAAAGTTAAATCCTGCAACAACTATTGAACAGGTAAATATTTATGATGAAGATAACGAGCTTAATGTAAAATTACTGAAAAAATACAACATGGTCATATTAACGAATAGTATTTTTGATGATGCAATTAATCTGAATCGTATAACTCACAAATTAAACATACCTTTCATAATGACGGGTTGTTATGGTTTGATGGGTTATATTTTCAATGATTGGGGAGAAAATTTCGTAATTAATGATCTTGATGGTGAAATTTATGAAAATTTGCCGATAGATAGCATAGAAGGCAAATTAATTAAATTTAAAGATGGACATAATTTATCAGATGGAGATATTTTAATAGCCACACTGCATTACCCCGATGGAAGTATCGTTACAAATGAGTTAGCGGTAAAAGAAACAAAAAGTCCGCTTTTAATTGAGATGAAAGAAAATCCCGAAAAAGATGTTAGTTTTTACAAAAATTTAATTAAAAAAAAAATTCCCAAAAATATCAAGTTTAAAAATTTAAAACAAAATTATCAATCCATTGATGCTATAACAACTGATTACTCTCTGCCATTTACACGTCCCACAGATTTGCATGAGTTACACTTGGCTTATTCTCAATATTTGGAGACAGTTGGTGAAACTCCTCGCTCTTGGTCAAACGTGGATTTTGAAATTTTTACTCAATACATAAAATCGTGGGAGACAAAATCTGAAGAATTCAAAATTTTGGCAAAAAAATTCTGTTTTACGCTGAGAGGCGATGTTCTTCCACTAATATCCATTATCGCATCAGTCGCATCACATGAAGTATTAAAGGCATTGGGTCACAAATACAATCCAATTGTCCAATGGTACTACATGGATTACTATGAACTAATTGAAGATTCTGAAATAACAAAATTTAAAGAATCTCATTCAAAAAAATACAAATCTAGTTCTAAATATGAGGGATTAGTTAATGTATTTGGCAAAGACATATTGGAATTAATACAAAAAACTCGCCCATTTATCATTGGTTCGGGCGCAATTGGATGCGAACTTGTTAAAAATTTAGGAATGTTCGGTGTAAAAGAAATGTTCTTGACAGATATGGACTATATCGAAAAATCAAATCTTAGTAGGCAATTTCTCTTTAACGATGAGGATATACGAAAATCAAAAGCTCAAACAGCCGCAAAAAAAATTAAATTAATGAATCCGGACACAAATGTATTAGTCTATGAACAAAAAGTCTGTAAAGAAACAGAAAATGTGTTTAACACAGATTTTCACAAAAAAGTAGACATATATTTAAATGCATTGGACAATCAAGATGCACGAATTTACGTTGACCAACTGGCGATTAAGTATACTAAACCACTAATCGATTCTGGTACAACTGGTGGGAAAGGAAACGTTCAAATAATTGTACCACATTTAACCGAATCATACGGCTCTGCAAAAGATCCAGATGATAAAGTGGGAATTCCCATATGTACAATTAAAAGTTTTCCATTTAAACAAGCTCATACTATACAATGGGCTAGAGAACTGTTTGAAACAGAATTTAACGAAATTCCCTCGAAAGTATCCAAATATTTTGTTGAAAAGAATTTGGAATCAGCAACACCTTCCGAAATTATATCAATTATTAGACAATTGTATAAATATAGAGATTTTTCGGTGTCTGGAGAAGGATATCATAAAGTATTATCACACATTTTTGTGGAAAATTTTGATTATGGAATTAAAGAACTATTAAAAAAATATTCTGACCCTGATAAGAAATCTGAAGTTGAGGGCAAAGTATTACCAACTATATTGGTCTATGAAACAATCAAAACACAAATTAATAATTTTATGACATTCGGATTTAATATAATGTCTCAAATGTTTAATACTAAATTTGATTATAATTTTGTTGATTTCCCTCTCATATCTCCACAAGCTCTCGATATTGATTACGAACAGATAGGCGAATCCAATAACTTTTCCTTTGCGGACAGCATTATTAAAATAATCGCACCAATTATTAAAAAAGTAGACTTTGAAAAAGATGATGATAGTTTGGGCCACGTGCAGTGGTTATTAACATCTTCCAACATAAGAAACTTTCAGTATAGAATAGAAGAAGCTGATCTTTTCAGTACTAGAAAAATTGCCGGTAATATTATTCCTGCAATGATAACTACAACTGCATTAGTATCTGGATATCAAATTTTGGAATATATTAAATTAATCAAATTCTACAGAGCAAAAGCGGAAAAACCTGTTAAATCAGATATAAACTTTTACAAAAATAGATTTGTAAACTTAAACACAAACTATATAGATGGTATAACGCCCGCCCCTGTCTCTGTCTCTAAAATTGGAAATATGGATTTTAGTTTATGGGACAGACTAGAAGTTGATACTAATTCTATAGAAAAAATAATGGAACATGTTCATAAACTTACCGGTAAAAAAGTCGAATATTTAATGCATGGTAATGAAGTCATTTATGATGGGGATACAATTTATAAAAATTATGTGGATTTGTCGAATACCAATTTAGTATCGCTCATCGAAGATACTGCTGATGAAGTTGCAATTTATATGAGGCAATAAATTATTTTTTATAAAAATTTTACTAAAGTAGTTTTGGTATATTGGTTATATGTTGATACATTTGCCAAAAAATTAATCCCTGAGAAATAAGCATTTTTAGACCTATTTACATATATAATATATTTTTAATTTTAAATATATTATTTTTCCTTTATTTAAAATTATTTATGTTTTTGAATGTATTATATTTTACTAAAAT
>Ga0214192_1001965_pt1 | contig 11008 bp, 6 predicted proteins | sample TroBogEpilimnion_44_FD_153030 | JGI IMG/M metagenome (GOLD analysis project Ga0214192, IMG submission 153030) | Freshwater microbial communities from Trout Bog Lake, WI - 29JUL2008 epilimnion | ecosystem: Environmental > Aquatic > Freshwater > Lake > Epilimnion/Euphotic zone | place: Trout Bog... | reverse complement strand
AAAACAGTACTCCAGTGATGCGTGTGGTTAATAGTACTAACTATGCCAGCCGTCTTGGCGTTGAAAACGGCGGCAGTGATGATGCTATCCCAAATATTTCTTATATTAAGAATTATGTAAGTGCCACTGGCGGAGTTGCTGATGTGTCATTAATACACTATCCATTGACAACTCCATATAATATTGTTGCCCAAGCTACTAGCTCAAGTATTGACTTTTTAGTAGGTAGTCAGATCAAAGCTCAAGTAACAGCAGGTGGGTTTGAAGTAAACAATATATTACTTTCTAGCAATACAATTACAAACATTAGTGTTAATAATTTAATATTAACAGCAACAAATAACAACGTTGAAGTAAATGCTATACTAAATTTAGATAACCAAGCTACAGATGTTACAACACCAACAAGTACTGGGACTCAAATTTATACTAAAGCCGCAGAAGGCCCAGGACGTACTGGCATATACTTTACCAACAACACCGCATACGGATCAAACGCATACAACAATGACGAATTAGTTAGTAAGAATCGAGCAGTACTGCTAAGTATTTTACTATAAGGAACCAACATGGCACTAACAGCAATCCAAATAACAGCAACCGCATTAAGTAGCGGAGTTACCAATGGTACTACTATCTATACAAGTTCTGGCAGTAATGCTATTACCAGTATTATTGCATGTAATAACAGCGGTAGCGCAATAACATTGTCTCTTTATGCTGTACCAAGCGGCAAAAACGCTTATAACAATCCAGAAACCACCATTGTTAGTAATTTAAGTATACCAGGCGGAGAAACACTTAGCTTAGATCAAGAAAAACTAGTTTTAGGCAATGGCGATGTAGTTTGTGCTATAGCCAGTATTGCTTATTCGGGCACGGGCCTTGGTATTGTTATTAGCACATTACCGGTGTAAATATGAGATTTTTAAAAAGACAAACAATTAATCGTAGACAGCTTAAATCTACAACAGTTTATTCTGATGTAACAGATGCCAACGTCTATATCAATCCAAGAAACTCTGGTAGCATGGTATTGCCCAGCGGCACCGATGCTCAGATTCCTGCCAGTCCAGTCAACGGTATGATGCGATATAATGTCGATCATAACGAAGTTCAAGTGTATCAAGGAAGCAGTTGGAGAAGTTTGCGCTTTAAAGAATCTACAGGTATCACTCAACAAAATCTTGGTGCCGGTGATGCTAGTACAGTTTATTTTGGACCATTAAACCCTGCTCCTCCTACAACAGTACAAAGCGGAACAACATGGGGCGGACAGAATATACTAGTTATTGTTGAAAATGTCATACAAATTAGTGGTACAAATTATACTGTTGTACAAAATCCAACGATTGCCAACGAAACATACACAGGACATACTAACGGTGCTGTAACTAGCGGCTCAACTACTATTAACTTTGACGCTACAACTGGCACAAGCGGAATTACTATCTATCCCAGTGTTAATATTACCGGTGCTACCGTGACTGGAAGCGTATATTTACAAAGTTCAACCACTATTATTTCTTACACAACAGATCCTAATACAGATGCTTTGACAAGTATTGTAATCAGTAAACCAACCATTACTGGTACTATTCCAAACGGCACAACATTGACAATTACGGAAGGTAGTAGAAGCGGATCTGGATACTATTTGTACTTTAGTAGTCCAGTTCCATACGGAAAAACAGTCACAGCACTAATTGGCTTTGACCAATAAAGGCAAATTACTACTATGGGGCGAGAACTAGGTAGAATAAGCGGCCCGTTACTAGCAGATAATTTAAAGCGTAACGGTGTTAATCTCGCTTTTGAAACACAACTATTATATTTTGATGTTGTTAATAATCGCATAGGCATTAATACCAGTGCTCCTACTAGAGATTTGCTAGTAAACGGTACTACAAATACTACAAATTTACTAGTTACTACTACAGCAGATCTTGGATCTAATTTTGAAATTAGTAACAGTCAGATTCAAAACTTTGTTGATGTAATTAACATTGTCCCTGATCAGTCTAATAATCCTGTCATCAGTATTCAAAATGTACTAGCAACCGATAATTTAAATTTTAAAAATAACACTATAAGTGCTACAACACCTGACACAGATGTTAATGTTAGCCCTAGTTTTACTCCACAAGTTGGCTATAGGCTAGTACTACAGCAAGATGCCGCTGGCAATAAATCTTTACCTTTTTATGCTGGTGCCGGTAATCAATATGTAACATTTACACAATTATTAACAGCCGGTGACATGTCTGTAGACGAATCATGGTTTAATAATTCTGCTACAGTAACATTCAACGATGGCAGTGTTTTTCCGTTATCCAATGCTGGAATCAGCGGAAGTTATGGATTTATCATAATTCCAATTATTAATAATGTGTTGTCTAAAACAGTCAATAATATATGGCCTATGACAATAATCAGCGTAGATTATGCTCCTGAACTAGATGCCAGAATTGTTTCAAACGCCGATGTATTAGTTACTGGAAATTTGCACGCTACTGGAAATATCACCTGGGATGGCAATATCACGTTGGGAAATGCGCCCACTGATACAATTAATTTTGCGGCAGAAATTGACAGCAATATCTTGCCCAGTGCCAATCAAATAGACGATCTAGGATCAATCAATTTAGAATGGAATAATCTTTACGTTAATAATCTTAACATAACAACTGGACAATTAACTAACTTAACTGCGGGCACTATGACTGCGGGTGGAGTAAGTATTAATCAGAATAGTATTTTTAATAGTGTAGATTCTAACGATATTACGTTGTTACCATCTGGTTCTGGACAAGTACAGTTAACTAATAGTACTACCAAGTTAACTACGTCGGATATAACAAATACTAGTAATAATCCGTTAGTTATTTCAAACACCAACAATGGCTATAACAAATTTTCTGGTACGAACGGAACAGTAATCCCAGCAGGCAACAATGCTAATCGTCCCCTAACACCTGAACAAGGTACTACTAGATACAATTCAGATACCGGACATCCTGAAGTATACGATACCACAGCAGGATGGATTCCTGTCAGGGGAACAGCGCAAGTTATAACCAACAGCGATGTTAATGATATAACCGGAATTTGGGCCCTTGTACTGGGTTTATAACTCGAACCGATAAATACTATTACTGTAGAGCTTGACCAAAGTTCTACGATATTCAACTGTGGTAAACCGACAAAGAGCCGAAAGGATGCGGGAGCGATCTCAAACTAGGTTAACCGTGAAACACGGGGTATACGGGAGCGTAAATGGCTGTTGGTCGAATTTCGGGTCCGCTCTTAAAGGATAACCTCCTTCGCAACGGGGTTGATCTATCCTTTGAGACGAGCTTACTTTACTTGGATGTTGTAAACAGCCGTATCGGTGTTAATACAGCAACGCCACAATACGACCTAGATGTTAACAGCACAACCCGTACTACCAATCTTCAAGTAACAAATTCAACAACTATTGCTGAAATAACAATCAGCAACAGCACAATTTCCAGCACAAATTCTACGATTACTTTAGTACCAAACGGTGCCAACGGTGTAGTTTATCAAGGTAAGATTAGTGTTGGGCAATTACAAGTTACTGCTAATGTAATCAGTAGTGTAGGTACAAATACTGATATCAATTTTAATCCAAGTGGCATTGGGCAATTAAAATTAAACGGAAATACACTAGTTAATGGTAATTTGCATGCGACCGGAAATATCACTGCAGACGGCAATATTACCCTAGGAAATGCTAATACTGATACTATCACGTTCGATGGAGAAGTTAACAGCAACATAATTCCAAATCAGTCAAATTCTTATGATTTAGGATCAGCCACATTACAATGGAACAATATATACGCCAACAATGCTTATATCACTACCACAACTAGCACCACAGTAAACACTACTAATTTTTATTCCAGCCAATTAGAGATAAGTAATAATACAATTAGCGCAATTTCGGCAAATACAGACATAAATCTTTCAACTTCAGGCACCGGTGGTATTGTAATAGGTAATTTGAAATTTGTGGGTAGTAGTATTACTAACACAGTATCTAATGCTGTAACTACTTTTGTAGAAACAGGCACTGGGTATGCCAAATTTCCAGGCACATATGGTATTGTTGTACCAGTAGGAACAAACGACAATAGACCAGCTATACAATATACTGAAACTGGAATGATGAGATACAATACTGATTTACAGTATATGGAAGTGTTTAATGGTACAAATTGGATAAGTGTTGCTGGAACTAGTATAGGTGTAACATTTAATGATGCTACAGATATTGGAATTGAAGCCGCACTAATGATAGGATAACAGAAATGACAACAGCTTTTAAAAACGTTTTAAGTTCAGGGTTAGGATCAAGTCCTACTACTGTTCTAACCACAAATGCCAGCGCAAAAACTACAGTCATTGGACTTAGTTTAACAAATGTAACTGGAAACGTATTGTTGGCTAGTGTACAACTTCAAGATACAGTAGCAAGTACTAGTGCATATTTTATTCAAAATATTGTAATACCACCTAATACCAGTGCCAGAGTTATTAACGGAGGCGAACGTTTGGTATTAGGGCCAAGTACAAATGTGATAGTTTCATCTAATCAAGCTAGTAGCTTAGATTTAGTAATGAGCTATGTTGAAATAAGTTAAGGAATAAAATTATGACATACTATGTTGGCAATGAATACAGTTTAAATGATATTTTAGGCGACGGTAACCCAAGATATTTTTACGGATTAACTCGTCAAGATGACGGTACTTTATTATTTTATAAAGTAGATCAGTTAAGTTCTCAAGCAAGTATATCTATAAATGTACCAGGACCTAATACAGGAAATTATGAAAACTTTGAATATGGTGTTGACTTTTTTGACGGTCGTTTGGCAACAGATCATAGTCGTCCATATCCTAACTTAGTTTTCGACCAATATCGTTGGGATAATAAAAATTGCTATTATTATCTTGACAGCACTACTGGACAGTTAGTAGTAAGAATTAATCAAGTTTATAACTATTCTCAAGCTCAAATAGTTAGCGCAATATAATAAGATAAGTAATAGAATACAAGGAATTTAGACATGGCCGCAGAATTTAAAATTGGAAGATTGCGTTTTACCTGGGTAGGCGCTTGGCAACCAACCCAAACTTACGCCCGAGACTCGGTAACTCAGTATCAAGGAAAAACTTATGTATGTTTAGTTCCTAATACTTCTAGCACAAATTTCTATAACGATTTGAATGCGAGTCCGTACCCTTACTGGAATCTAGTCGTAGACGGAAAAACATTTATTGGCAATTGGTCTCCTAGTACTTCTTATAGTTTAGGTAATTTAGTAATATTTGGTGGTAAAGTATTTCAATGTATCACAGCACACACTAGTACAGCATTTGCGTCCGATACTGCTAACTGGACTGAGTATAGTGAATTCACAGCATGGCATCCGTTGTGGACCGTTAATACCACATACGGTATTAACGATGTTGTGCGTTGGGGCGGCATTGTATACGAATGTATTGCTAATCATACATCGGCCGCAACATTAAATTTAGGCCTAGAAGCTAACCAATCTGCTTGGAAAGTTTTTTATAGTGGAGTAGATTATCGAGGAAATTGGGTTTCTTCTCATAGATATAAGTTAAACGATATTGTAAAATTAGATGTTGATTTATATATTTGTACACAATATCATAACTCTGTATCAACATTCGATCCTACTAAGTGGGCATTATGGATGCCAGGTATTGATAATTTCACCAGCTGGAATGTTGGCACTACTTATCAAGTAGGGGATACTGTTAGCTATGGCGGTTACGATTACGTAAACAACACTACAAATAATACTGGCAATGTACCATCAACTGATTCAACAGATTGGAAATTACTTAACACCGGTTATGAAATTAAATCTGATTGGAACTCATCTACATCTTATAAAATTGGAGATGTAGTTAGACAAAACGGACAATTATTTGAAGCAGTCGCAGACGGCACTGGATCTAACCCAACAGCATTCTTTGTTTCAACTTTTTATAATGCTACAGGTAGTACTGGCACAACATTAAAAGTAAACAGCACTACTGGAATTGTCACAGGCATGAATGTAATCGGTGCTGGCTTTACACAGGGACAATCGGTTATATCAGTAACTGATGGTTTTACAGTAGTATTGAGTTATCCTCCAGACGGCACATTAACAAATGCTGAGCCACTATCTTTTGTTGGAGTTAACTACTCGGCTTGGAAATTAATTGTTCCAGGGCAATACTGGACTAAAACATGGTTAGTCAATACACCATATTCTGTTGGTGATATCGCTGTTTGGAAAAATACTACTTATGTTTGTGTACAAAGTCATACTTCTAGTTCAAACAGTAGACCTGACCTTGATGTTAACAATACTAACTGGGTAATTTATGTAGCGCATTTTAGAAAAAATGCTATGAATACACTAGGAGACTTAGAATATTATTCTAGTAGTACTTCTAGTTATACAGCATTGCCTATTGGACAATCAACTTATGTATTGAAGACTGTAAACAATACTCCTGCATGGTCTAATATTAACGTAGTTCCTCAAGTGTACTATGTGTGTAGTCAGACAGGTCAAGATATTCCTACTTACGGAACTACATGGGATCAACCTTGGAGAACTATTCAGTACGCAACTACTACAGTTGGTGCTGGTGCGTTATATCCAATTTCATCAACATTATTAAAATTAAACAAAACATGGTTAGCTACAGAAATGTATCAATGGATGTTATATCAAAAATCTAACAATATAACTCCATTTAGTTCTTCTTCGACTTTCGATCAAACTAAAACTATTAGAGATGCTGGGTTTGTTATCGATGCTATGATATACGACATGACCCGCGGTGGCAATAGTCAAACAGTAGCAGCCGCGTTGGCTTATTTTGCCTTTGGTCAAACTAATCAATTTTTTGATACAGGAGTACAATCAGAAATTAGTTTCTTTATTGCATCTTTAAACTATTTGTTATCATTAATGCAAAATGCTGTAACAGGAACTTCTCCAAGCGCAAGTTATCAAGCGTTAAACAACGTTCCAGCTAGTAGTATAGTTTATCAAAATTTAAATTCTGGTTTGTCAATTACTATTGGTTCTAACGAAACTCAGGCTGGCGCAGTTATTTCTGGATTAATGAGCATTATTATTACTGCTTTAACTAATCAAAATACAGGAACAATTCCTACACCTAACTCAAATGTAAGCGGAACAATATTTGTTAAGACTGGAACTTATGCTGAAACATTACCTATTACAGTTCCTGAAAACGTTGCTATTGTTGGGGACGAGTTACGTGGTGTTATTGTTGAACCTGCTGTACAATTTGTTTCTACAACAAACGCAAGTAGCAGTAGTACAAATACATTCACAGTTCCATCTACCGTAGGTTTAACAGATCAAATGCCTGTACAGTTTGTTGCGCCGAACATCGCCAACGCAACTGGAATAACATTCGCAGGTTTTGGTGGAATAACACCTGGACAAACTTATTATGTAGTAGGTTCTACAATCACTCCGACTCAATTTGGCGTGTGCGCTAGTCCAACAACACCGTTCCTGGGCTCAACAGTATTAAACAGTAATATTATTTCCGATGTTGTTAATGTTATAGGACTTGCTATAGGAGCATCAGTAACTGGTGCTGGAATTCCTACAGGATCTGTAATTACAGGAATATCACTTGCTTCTTCAAATTTAGTAGCAAACTCAATTACAATTAATAATCAAGCTACTGCTACAGCACAAAATATAAGTTTAACATCTATTGGAGCTACAGTAGGACTTACAGATTCCATACCGTTAAGCGGAAATACAATGACTGTATACGCCGGCGATTGTTTAAAAGATATGTTCCGTTTAAGAAACGGAACAGGTTTACGTAATATGACATTAACTGGATTGTTAGGAACATTAAGTGCTCCAGACGCAAATACAATCCAACGTCCAACTGGCGGCAGTTTTGCCGCATTAGATCCTGGAACAAGTCCCAACGATACTAGTGCTTGGATTTTCCGTAGAAGTCCTTATGTACAAAACGTAACAGCATTTGGTAATGGTTGTGCAGCATTTAAGATTGATGGAAATCTACACAATGGCGGCAATAAATCTATGGTTGCTAACGACTTTACACATATCGTTAATGATGGTATTGGCGTATGGTGTACTGGTCCTAGTGCTCTAACTGAAGTTGTTTCAGTATTCTCATATTATGGTTATTCTGGATATTTTGCTGAAGCTGGCGGCCGCATTCGCGGAACTAACGGCAATACATCTTACGGCGCATATGGTGTTATTGCTGAAGGTTACGATCTTACAGAAGCCCCAGCAACGGGAACAATTTATAATCAATCTTCACAAGTTCAGGCAGTTGTACAACAAGCATACGGTACTTCAAGTCAATTATTAAGAATTGAATATCAAAATGCAGGCTCTGCTTATAGTACAACAACTACTAACTTATTAACTTACAGTAATAATTTTACTGGCGCAAACTGGGTGTCAGACGGTAATGTATCATTTAATAAAATTAATGTTGCTCCAACAGGATTGACAGAAGCATGGACATTAATCGGTGCGACCGGTGGCCCTGACGGAAGTTATGTTTATCAAAATATAGCCATACCGGCAGCAGGCTCTGTATATACTGGGTTAACAGCAACTAACATTACTGGTACAGGTGGTACAGGTTCTAACACTCCTGCCACATTCAACGTTACTGTGACTAGTAATGCTTATATTGTGACAATCAATAACGCAGGTAGTGGATATGCTACTACTAACCAATTGTTAATTTCTGGAGCAACACTTGGCGGTGTTAACAGCGTTAACGATTGTATTATTACAGTTACTGGTTTGTCAGGTAGTGGTATTCAACAAGTTTCTGTAACAGGAACGGTTCCACTTGGAAGCGCATTGCCTTATACCGTAAGTCTTTATGTAAAACAAGGAACTGCTCCTAGTATTGATATCTATGGAATTTTCTCAGGATCAAATACTTTATCTAGTTCTATAAATTTTAACTTTGTCACAGGTGCGTTGACATCATCAAGTTCTGGAACAGCAACAATTGGTTCTACAGTTATATCGGCATTAACTCCTACTAACTATGGGTCAATTAATCAGCAATTATCGACAACTAGCCCAACAGCCGGTTGGTATCGCTTATGGTTTACACTATATGATACCACAGCACAGAATACGCAGTTACAATTTAGAATTTATCCAAGAGGGTACAACGGTACTGCTGGGTTGTCCACATACATATACGGTGCTCAAGTAGAAATGTCAAGAACTCCAGGTTCAATATATTCTAATTGGACATCTGGAACAACTGTATCAACTGGAGCAGTTTTATTAAGCAATAATAATTTCTATCAAGTTACCGCTGGCGGTGTGACTGGAACTATTGCTCCTTCAATTTCTTCAGGATCACAAACAGATGGTACTGCTACTGAGTTATGGGTAGGAAGTTTTACTCCAAGTTTTTATCTTGAAGTTATTACAAATTCAAAATATACAGCCTATGCTAACTATAACATTTCTGGTTCTGGAACTGGAGCAGTAACCATTGGAGACGAAACCAGAAGCGCGGCAACATTCCAAACTCGTGTTGTTACCGACTCTAATGGTGTAACAGGCGGTTCAGGTTATTTAACAGCAAGTAACAACGCACAATTTGGAACAACACAGTATATTCAACTAGCACAAGCTGACACAAATACAAACGGTAATTATACTGGTATGCGTGTGTTTGTCAATAGCGGTACAGGCGCTGGACAATATGGTTACATATCCTATTTCAACTCAGCATCTAATAGCAAAATTGCCTATGTATTGAAAGAATCATTTGACCAATTGCAAGTAACAAGTACAACTAATAGTACTAGTGTGTTTACTTTAAACAACAGTTATAATACAAATACATTGTACTTAAATCAACCAGTACAGTTTATTCCAACATACTATACTACTGGTGTAACATCTACTGGTTTAAGTCAAACTACAGTTACAGCGGCACTCGGTGGAACAAGCAACTATTTTACAGTAGCAAGTACACAAGGTATGTATGTTAATATGCCATTGACTTTTAGTGCTACAAGTTTAAGTCAAGCAATTTTTAGTGATGTTACTGCTGGATATACTTACTATATCTATTCTATTAATCCTACTATTAATGGAGTACCAACTACAAATACTATTCAGATTACAGAACAACCCTTTGGTAACGTTTGGAATTTGAATACAGTATCTATAGGGTCAATGACGCTTAACTTCCCATCTAATACAAGTTACCTACAAGCACCAACAACAAACATGGTTGTAAACTACACAGTTCAATTTACTGGAGTAGCGTTAGGTGGTTTAAGTAACGGTGTTGTTTATTATATTCAAGACGTGATTGATTATAATAATTTTACAGTATCTAGTTCTTTAGTCACTGTATCTGTAACAGCATCTACATCTGGAAGTCCTAGTACGTTAACTGCTTCTTCTACTAGCCAGTTAGTTCCTTTAAATCCAATCGTGTTTACAAACGTATTAAGCGGAAGTGGAATTGTTGACAGTCAGAAATATTATATTTCTTCAATTGTTGATGCTTATACATTTACAGTATCTACTTCATTAACTACTGGTACAGTAACAGCAACTGCAGCAATTAGTAACCTTATTACTGTATCGGATACAACAAATTATGTACAAAATCAACCAATTAGATTTGTTGGAACAAGTTTTGAAGGTAATATTTTACCAGAAACAACTTACTACATTTTAGTTATTAACTCAGTTGGTCCTAACGGAACATTTACAATTAGTCAAACACCAGGAGGCGGCGCAGTATCAATGCAAGGCGGAACTGGTACTATGACAGCAATTACCTGTCCAGCACCAACTAGCATCTCAACTGCTACTGGAACTATGACTGGTACTTCGACAGCTACAAAAACTAAACTAAGT
>Ga0214192_1001962_pt1 | contig 11010 bp, 24 predicted proteins | sample TroBogEpilimnion_44_FD_153030 | JGI IMG/M metagenome (GOLD analysis project Ga0214192, IMG submission 153030) | Freshwater microbial communities from Trout Bog Lake, WI - 29JUL2008 epilimnion | ecosystem: Environmental > Aquatic > Freshwater > Lake > Epilimnion/Euphotic zone | place: Trout Bog... | reverse complement strand
GCTCAAAGCGAAGCAGCGTGAAGAGCTCGAGGCCAACCTCCGTGACCTCACGATCACGAACACCGAGATCGCAGGCAAACTCACGTCGTGGGGACACCCGATCCACCGCAGCTCCATCGCCGAGTACCGGGCGAACCTCGGCCTCGTGCGCACGCCAGAGACGAGGGAGCACGAAGACGACAGGGAGCAGGCATCGGTCACCGTCGGACGAGATGGAGGCACGCTGTCGACCGGAGCCATGGATCGACCGCTCGACCTGACCACGGACTGGAGCGAGGTGCTTCGAGGCTTCGGGCTCGACCCCGAGGTGTTCGAGGTCAAGAACGACACGGTCCGAATGTCCAAGTGGCAGCAGAGCCGCCGCCTCGACAACGGAGACCGGGACATCGTTTGGCTCTACTCATACCGAGCCGAGTTCGTGCGCCGGATGCAGGACCTCGAGGAGGTCGACGTCGCCGCCCTCCGCAAGCGCATCGCCGCATGGCACCCGTCCAAGCCGAAGCGCAAGAGCGACGACACGGAGCCGTCGACGTTCGTCGTCTGCTGGGCCGACTGGCAGCTCGGCAAGTCAGCCGGAGGAGGAGTCGCCGCCACCGTCGACCGGATCCACGAGTCGTTCCAGATGACCGTCGACCGCATCGCCGAGCTGCGCAAGAGGCGCAACATCGAGCGAGTGGTCGTCATCAACATGGGCGACCCGATCGAGGGATGCGACGGCAACTACAGCTCGCAGCTCGCATCGGTCGAGCTCAACCAGCGAGAGCAGCTCAACACCGCCCTCGACCTCTGGGCCGCCGGGATCATGGCCATCCAGCCGGACGAGTTCGCCAGCGCCATGTGCAACCACGGAGAGTGGACCCGACGAGGACCCGGCACGAAGCCCGTGACGACCGACAGCGACAACGTCGGCGGCTACCTTGCCGACACGCTCCGTCGAGTATTCGAGGGACGAGAGGGAGCACCGACGAAGTGGTCGATCCCGCACGACGAGATGGTGACCCTGCTCGACATGTCCGGGCTGCAGGTGGCCATCACGCACGGCCACAAGATCCCGAGCGCCTCGAAGGAGGTTGAGTGGCTGAAGGGTCAGTCGATCCGGCTGCTCAGGGAGCAGGGAGCGGAGCCACGCCTCTGGATCACGGCGCACAAGCACCACGTCGACATCCGAGACTTCGGAGCGTGGTGGCGACTGCAATGCCCGAGCCTCGACGGCGGATCCAAGTGGTACACGGACAGTTCAGGCAACTGGTCCACGCCGGGTACGATGACGTTCCTCGCCGGACGCCACGACCCCCGTGGCTGGTCCGACCTTGCGATACTGGGATCCGGAGTATGACTTGCTCGCCTTCATTTGCGACCGCTGCAGCGCCACAGTGCCGTTCCACGCCGGGAAGCTCAGCACCCTCCCGCCGCCGTCCCGGCTCTTCGACCTAATCGTCCTCGCCCACGACGGGCACCGATGTTCCACTACTGAAAGGCAGAACCCATGACCACGAATTACCGCCTCGGCGCACTCGCCCCTCAGAGGCCCTACGGGCTCCGATCGCTGGCGGTCTACGCCAACGGACGCCTTCCCGCCCCGCCCGCCACTGTGGCCATTCCAGCGGTCGCTGAGTGGCGCATGATGGACAACGACCGCCTCGGCTGCTGCACCGTGTCCGGAGCAGGGCACGCCATCATGGCGTGGAACGCCGAGGTCAAAGAGAGCGACGCCGTGCCGACGGACGCCCAGATCGAGTCGACCTACTTCGAGCTCACGGGCGGAGCAGACGCCGGGTGCGTCGAAGCGGACGTCCTCAAGCGGTGGCACCGCCACGGGCTGTTCGGTCACAAGATCGCCGCCTACGCCCCCGTCGAGACGCACGACCTCGTCGGGCTCCAGCAGGCCATCGCCTTCTACGGAGCCGCATACCTCGGCGTCGCCCTTCCCGAGTCGGCGCAGCAGCAGTTCGCCAACGGCCAGCCGTGGACCGTCGACCCGAGCTCACCGATCGAGGGCGGCCACTGCATCCTCGCCGTCGGCTACGACCACAACGCCGTACAGTGCGTGACGTGGGGAGGCGTCGTCAACGTCAGCTACCCGTGGCTGGCGACATACCTCACCGAGGTCTGGGCTATCATCAGCCATGAGTTTGTAGAGGCGGGCCACGGGCCGTCGCTCGACCTCAAGACCCTGCAGGCGGACCTCGCCAGCATCTCAAACTGAAGGAGCCCCGATGCCAGATCCAGCACCAGCACCAGCACCAGCACCAGCACCAGAACCGACGCCAGCACCAGCGGTGATCCTGCCGCCGCTCCCGACGTGGACTGACCCGGCATCGGTGACCTCGTACGTCACCTCGATCCTCGCCGGGATCTTCGCCATCGTCACCGCAGCCACCGGCAAGGGAGAGCCCGCCATTGTGCAGGCTCTGCTCCCGGCGTCCGGACTGGTCGTCGCAGGCGTGGCGCAGATCGTCAACGTCATCACCCATCGAGGAGTCCAGAAGGCGGCGATCCACGCCGCAAGCGTCGCCAGCATCGGCTGGTAGCAGACGCCGACCCGGTCGGCCTCCAAGAAGCCGAAGAGCCACCTCCCCGTCATGGAGAGGTGGCTCTTCGATTCCCGGAGGAGCTACAGAGCGATGTGGATCCGGACCGGCAGCTCGGGCTTCCAGTCGAAGCGGAATGAGGCGTCGCCAGTGAGGCGGGCCAGACGCTCGCTGAGCTCGATCGTCATCGCTGCGCAGCCAGCCACTTGTCGATCCGCCTCACGGTGGCTTGGGCGCTCATGCCCAACCCTCGGTACTCGTTGCCAGTACCCACGTATTCCCAATACTCGCTCCAGCACTCGGCATCGTCACGCAGCATCATGATGGCGTCCATCGTGAGTCGCACCGTGTAGGTGCTGCTGGTCGCCTTCACCACGTCCACGCTCACCATGGGCTTGCCGTCAGGATCGAGCGCACCGTTGGCCGCTGGCACCTGCGAGTGGATGGACAGCAGGGCTCGGCTGCGGTGATCGTCAAAGAACACACGCAGCACCGTGATCACGTGGAAGGTTGGGTCGTACTGCTCGCCCGCCCGGTGATCAGCGCAGCCGTCGCACGTTTGCATTTCCATGTTGCTCCCTTGGTTGTCGGTGGTGTTCGTCATGGAACTAGATTACACGATTAGAGAGAAGCGTGCAACTCGACCCCGGACAGCACGAAGGCGCCGGACGATTACGCCCGGCGCCTTCGCCAGCAGGAGCTCGAGCAGCTCAGTCGTCGATGAAGTGACCTCGCAGGGCAGCGGTGAGGTCACGCACCGCCTCCGCCAGCCGTGGGTCGATCGCAGCCAAGTCGACGACCCGCACGATCTCGGCGTGCGCCAGCATGACGTTGCCGACGACGAGGTTCAGCCGGTCGACCAGAACGGTCATCTCCCGGACCTCGACGAGCAGCTCGTCACGGTGACGGGTCGTGTCGGAGAGGCGCCGAGCGATCGCCTGCAGCTCGGCGTCCAGACGACGGACCTCGAGCTGAGCCGCAGCCAACTTCGCCACGAGCTCGTGGTTCTGCTGATCGACGTAGGACCTCACCATGCCGAGCACCCGTGCTGGTCGGGGACGAACGAGCCGCCCTCGATCCGCTGAGCGACGACGACCTGCTGCCACGGAGCGGCATCGGCAGCGCTGGCCGGGAAGCCGAGACCACGACTGAAGTAGGTCCAGTTCGCATTCCGGATTCCGAGGCCGCCGGAGTAGATCGAGCCACGGACGTGCCAGTTGCCGCCCTCCTCGCAGACGTTGACCTTCGCCCACTCGGCCATGACGGCAGCGGATGGCATCGGCACCCTACGAGCCGGAGCGTGCTTCGGCTGGCCGTGCAGCGGCGCATGGAACGCAGGACGCCGAGACGAGCTCCGCCCACTCGTCGTGCGTGTACCAGCGCTCGCCGTCGAAGACGTTCTCGTTGGTGACGCCCCGTGGCTTCTTGTGATCGCAGACGGCGTGGATGACTTGCTCCCTTCGGCAAGCGGGACGAGCGACAGCTGCGCCCCGGTGATGATGATAATTGCGGTCGCCATGGTGGCGACGATTCGTGAACGGCGCATGACCGCACCTCCCGTGTCTCGGGTTTGGTGGCGAGCCTTTCGCTGCTCCTCGCAGCACGGGACCGGGAAGGGCCGCCGCACCTGCCTCTCGGATTCGAGGGAGCTAGGACGTCGCAGTTTGCGGTTATGCCAGAGGCGCCTCCAGCGGGCGATGCTTCATGATCAGACCTCCCCGATCTGGTTCAGACAAGCGTACACGGCAGCGTCCGACTCGTCGAACCTACCGACGACGCCGGGCGTGCTTCGGAGCAGGACGCTGGGCACGCTCGACGAGGACGTCGTCGAGGGTCATCACGCCAGCGACGACGATCGCCGTCGCTCCAGCGATGATGATCCCGGTCAGGATCCCGGCGATCACCGCCAGCCCCAGAGCAGCTCGTCCGGCGCAAGCGATCCAGCCTGCGGTCCACGAGCCGACGGCGATCGAGATCGCCCAGACGAGGTGCGGAGTCTTGTAGGTCATTGGAATTCTCCTTCGATGGTTGGGTTGATTGGGATTCGGGATCAGGCGGCGGCGAGGACTTCGACGCCAGCGGCAGCGAGGAGGTCGAGGGTCATGTCGACCCGAGCCACCTCGGCGGCGAGCTCGGCGATGTGCTTCACCCGGAGCTCGTAGCACTGGGCAGCGGTCCAGTCGATCAACAGGCGAGCGTGGGCCTTGGCTTCGGCGAGGGTCTCGAAGCGAGGGTCGGAGTCACGCACCGAGAGGTAGCCGCTCTCGCAGACGACGAACTTCATCGTGGGCTCGCCGTCCTCGTCGAGGACGAACTCGGAGCGGATCGTCTCGCGGTTGGTTTGGGTGCGCTCCCACTGGAAGCTGGTGTCGCCCTCGAAGGTCGAGTAGATGACCTCGATGCGGTCGTCCGAGCTAGCCTTCCAGACGAGCTCCCAGCTGTCGATCGAGGCGCCAGCGGCGAGCTCCCTGCGAGCGGCTTTGAGCTCACGCTGGAACGCAGCCACGACCGAGTTGAACTCGGCCTCGAACTCGTTGGTCAGGATCGTGACTGTCCGCTTCACCGTGCGCTTCACGTTCGAGGCGTTGTCCTCGGCACGGAAGATCTCGGCGGCACGCTGGATGCGGGTGAGGAGGTCGGCGTTCACGAGGATCGTGTGGCCGCTGCAGGTGCCGAGCTCGACGTCGGTGAATTCGAGGTCGCTACGCAGGATCCAGTATTGCGTCGAGGTCAACTCGACGAAGGTGCTGAACTGGCTGCGGGTGGCGGGGATCTGGATCTGCTTCATTTCGGTTCTCCTTGGTTCGGAACTGCTTCGATGTGTCCAGATTACACGATTAGAGGGAGGCGTGCAAATCGTCAGGATCGGACTCGGGTGAGTCGTCGGACTCGGGCGGCACGACGGGAGCCGGGTACTTGTTGAAGACGAGGTCGCCCTCCTCCCACGAGAACCGATCGGAGCGAGGCTCAGGACGGACCACGATCATCTCTCGCTCGGTCATGCCGACACCAGCTCGGCGGCCATGGCGTCGAGGTACGCAAGACCAGAGACCATCTCCTCGAAGCGCTCGAGGTGGGCGGCGGTGAGATAGGCACCGAAGAGCCGAGACTGCAGCTCGACGAGCTCGAGCATCTCGTCATACGAATCGCAGAGCACGCGACGATTGGCCTCGGTCTCATCAGTGGAGATCATCGGTGCATCAACCTCGTAGCGAACGACCGGACGGCCATCGACCACGGAGAAGTGACTTCGAATATCCCAGCGACGAGCGTGGCCAAAGACGCCGGAGGCATCCTCGACGCTCCACTCCATGTGGCGGCGGTCGTAGCAGTCAAAGAAGGCAGGAATGAAGATCGGAGCAACGAAGCCTCGCTCGACGAAGAGTCGGAGGTCGGCGATCTTGTGCAGCTCAGAATCGAACTTCGCTTGCGCAGCAGCATGGTCGCGCTCGGCCTGCTCGGTGACACGCTCGACCTCACGATCGAGAGCGCCGTCGATCTTCTTCAAGACTCGAAGAGCAGCTACCTTGCGAGCTGACGATTGTCCATCCATGGCACGCCACGAGCTCAGAGCGATCATGAGATCAAGTTCGATCGCAAGGGTGAGCACGAGCTCGCAGCCACGGACGACGTCGCCGTAGGACGGAGTGCCCTTCGGCGAAGTCCAAGATCCAAAGTACGAGTGCCCGAGAGCGAAGCGAAGAGCCTCGTCCTCGCCGGGAGTGAGGTGAACGATTGCGGTGACGTCGTTGCGGGTGATCTGGTTCATGGGATTCGCTTTCTGATTTGAGTTGGTTGAGAGAGACGGAGCAGCGCCGAGGACTAGAAGTCCTCGGTCAGCATCAGGCGGACGGTGGCGGCGATCACGAACGGGTCGTTGTCGACGATCCGAACGTCACGCAAGTCGGTGAAGTCGATCAAGAGATCGAGCTGCACCTTGGAGTCGGCGGCGGTCGGCATCTCGAACGTGGTCTCGCCACGAGCGAGGTCGTGGCCGCTGACCAAGACGACGGGCAGGTCGCCGAAGTCGCCCTCGTTGCCGTCGACGTCGAAGCCGATGGCGAGGACCTGCTCGGTGTCGCAGGTCGAGCAGAGCAGCTGGAGGTCGAGCACGGCGGCGAGCGTCGGGTCGATGGCGGAGATCGCCCGCTCGATCGAAGCGGCGAACTGGTTCTCGGTGGTGAGGGTCTGGGTCATCGTGGGCTCCTTGGTTCAGCCATTGGCGGCGTGCGTCCAGATTACACGATTAGAGGGACCCGTGCAAATCAGCTCGGCGGAGAGCCGTGCACCGGACTGCTACGCTGAGCGAGTTCTCGATGGTGGTGCGGATCGCCCGACCACCGGCCCGATCGAGAACATCTTGTAACTCCCCACAAGAAGCGAAGAGGCGACCCATCACAAGGGCCGCCTCTTCGCATTGGGGATGGAGCTCGACGCTACGAGGAGCCGCCACGCTCCCGGCGCCACGCCGTCATGTTGCGGTGGTTCAGCACGGCGTAGGTTGCGCAGCCGGGCAAGAAGCCCCACTGCCTCGTGCACACGGCGTAGACGACCCAGAGGCAGTTCACGCCCTGCCAGATCGCCCAGCTCCACCACCACTTCCTGCCGACGAGGTAGGTGCAGACGAGACCCCCGGCGTCGAGGATCCACGACCAGAGGCTCATCGCACCCGGCGCCCTCCGAAGAGACGACGACGAGCCGGAGCCGCATCGGTGCCCTTCGCATCCTGCTCGAGATACCGATCGAGCGCCGAGCGGACGACGGCGCTGGCGGTCACGCCGTGCGAAGCGCACTCACGCTCGAGCGCCGCCAGCGTGACCTCGGGCAGCCGAACTGAAACAGACTTGGCCATGTTCTTCATTGCTCTCGTTCCTCCTTCATCGTGACTACGAGACCAGCAGCGGCACCCGGCTCCGGGTCGCCATTCGGATGCGCAACGCCGACGTGCGCTGCGTAATCGTTCCAAGACGAGATCGACGCCGAGCACCACGGGCACGAGGACCAGCTCATCGAGCCCTCCGTCGAGCGGCGATGACGGACGTATACGAAGCGAGCACCCTGCCCACCTCGAGCGCCAGATCGGCGACGGAGCCGTCGTTGTCGATGACAAGGTCGTGCGACGGGATCGCTTCGCTCGGGTGGTCGTTCGCAGGACCGACGCCATCACGCTGGACCCGGACGACGATGCCACCTCGAGAGCGGATGGCCGCAACCTCGTCCTCGAAGCGGACGTCGGAGATCACGAGCAGCGGACCGTGGGGACGCTCGAACAGCGTCCGGGTCCAGACGTCATCGGCGATGTGGCGACGGCCACCCTCGGTCCCGAGGCGCTGAAGCAGGGAGCGGACTTCGGGACTCTTCTTCGCACCCTCCCAGCCAAAGTGGCGAACGGCCTCGACCAGCGTCGAGTCGCCGACACGAGGGTTCATGGCGAGAGCGATCTCCTTAATCGGATCGGCGAACGCCCGACGATCCCAGCCGAGGTCGGTCAAGATAGCGGCAGCGGTGTCCTTGCCGGACTGGGCGTAGCCGCAGAACCCGATGATCTGCTCGGGCAGGAGCCTCGGCGCATCACCGAGCTCGAGACGGAATACCGGGTGCCCGATGAGCTCAGCGAACGCCCGTTCCAACTTGGCACCCCTCGACAGCTCCCAGCCGGGCAGCAGGGCGATGGCGTCGCAGAGGAGCAGCGCAGCGTAATCACGGCGCATCGCTTCGGCCCAGTCGGTCTCGTCGAACACCACGTCCGGGTCGGTCTCGTCGAAGCCGACCTGACGATCGAGCTCGGCGGGCGAGACGGCTCGATACCCGAGGGACCGAATGAACTGGGACGCCTGATCGAACGCTGGAAAGTTCCAGAGCGGATAGCCGCTCATCGGACCGGCGACGTAGATGGCGGCAGCGGAGTCCATCACCACTTCAACCCGAGCGGAGCGTCCGGGTGGCCGAGGATCTCGGGCTCCATGGCCGAGCATCGACACTTGTCGATAGCGCAGCGCCCCCAGAACTGCTCGTGCTGCTCTCCCTCGTGGCCGCAGGTGCAACGCTCGTGATCGGACGGAATGAGAGTCGCCATCATCGACGCCTCGCAGAACCGGCCACGACGGCCACGAAGATCAAAATCAAGATGGAGATGTTCACGGCGCTTCACCCCAGCCCTCGATGATCTCACCGAGCGTCGAGAAGCACGCCATCCAGCCGTCGTCGAAGCCGAGCGCACGAGCCACGTCCTCGGCGGTCTCGGCATCCTCAACGCCGGACGAGCGAGTCGACCAGAGCCGCTCCTCAATCACCGTGAGGAGCAGCTGCTCATGGCGACGGATCAGCGCCGTCTGGCTTTGCAGCACGGCGGCCAGCGGCGGCTCCGTCCGAGCCATCGCAGCCACCTCCTGAAGCGAGTAGCCGACATTCAAACCGTTCTGCATTACGCACCCTCCTCAATGGACGCCCGATAGTCATCACGAATACGGCATGCCACCCGAAGCGCCTGAGCAGCGCTCACCTCCGGATAGTCATACGCCGAGGGAGACACGTCCTCACGGGCGAGGGCCTCCAAGACGCCGACCAGATGATCGAGAGCCGCACCGAGGTCCAGACGGCGAACCGTCATGGCGTCCCCTCAAGCAGACGCCTCGCCTTGCGGAGCTCACGAAGCTCACGCTTGATCGAACGGAGCTGCTGACGGACCCACGCCTTCTCGGCGGACTTGTGCTGCAGGGCCTCGTCGATCGAGGCAAGGGCGGCGGAGAGGTCATCGGTCACGGCAGCGCCTCCAAGACCTGAAGCACCCGAACCGACACGGTCGGACTCCGGTCGTAGGCCTTGACAATCTCGTAGATGTCGTCGAGCGCCTTCTCGGCGACGGCGAGTCGATACGCCAGATCATCATCGGCCTTCGAGATCATCGGTCCCTCGACCCGCTCGCAGCGTCGATCAGAACCTCGGCCAGCGCCAAGGCGTCGACCTCCCAGTCCTCGAGCACGCCGAGACGAGAAACCTGAACGCAAAAGTCCACGCCCTCGGAATCGAGCTCGCTCTCGGTGTCGCTCATCGGCGCAGGCTCGTGCGTCATGCAGAACGGCTCGGTGGCGTAGCCACGAGCAACGCCCAGAGCGAGCCATTCGTCATACGTCATGCCCTCCTCGGCGGACCCGCCCAGATCCACGGGCTCAGCGCCATGCGTCGGCAGCCGGAGCGCAGCCAAGACCTCAGCGGTCCTCGCCAGCTGCAGCTCCAGCACGGCAACCTCACGGCTCAGACGCTCGAACTCGGCGTCGGTCGCATTATCAATCTTTCTCACAATCATCCCCTCACAATAGGAGCGAGGCGGAGCCGATCCCCGCCTCGCCAAACTTCACTCGCCGTCGACGATTCGACCGATGATCTCCCTCGGCCCGAGGATGACGTACTCAACGCCTTCGATCGTCAGCGGCTGACCAGAGGCCCGGTGGAAGAACACCCGGTCGCCCGGCTCGACCAGCGGAGCGATGATCTGCCCCAGCGCTTCGGACACGTGGCCTTCACCGACGTGCGACACGACGCCGTAGCGCAGCGGGCTCATGGCCGAGTCGGTCAGGATGAGCCCGCTGGCGGACGTCTCCTCGACCTCATCGACGATCACGGCCACCCGGTCATCAAGCAAGTTGAACGGCATCAGTTCTCCTTCGTAGTCGGTGCGACGGCGTCAGGCGCCGCCGGATCAGCGTAGCCTGCCCGAGCCGGACCGTGCGTGAAGTGCTGCCGCAGGAGGTCGGACATCTCGGACTGGGCTCGCACGAAGGCGTCATGCGCAGCACGCCAGCGGAGCAGCGTCCGCTCGTCCACGAGCAGCGCCGAGCGGACGTCGGGCTTGACCTCACGGACGACGAGCCACGAGCTGGGCCCAGATTCGATCGTGACGGACGCCATGGTCTGGTGCGCAGGTCGGCTCGCCCGCATGACGGGAGGCCGCCCGTCGGCCAGACGGACGGCGTTGATCGAGGCGAAGGCTCGGTCGATCCAGTAGTCCCGAACCTCCCGAGCCGTGGCATGATCGCCCGGACGCTCGCCCGAAGCGAGCTGGTGAGCATCGAGCGTCATCAGAGTGCCTCCCCGAAGCAGCGCAGGAATGAAGCAGCGCTCTCAGCGATCGACGGCACCTCGGGCAGCGCATGAGCTCCGCCGTCGGTGCAGCGCTGGGAGCCGGAGGCAACCGAGATCAAGACATGCTCCACGACGAGCACCTCCTCGTCGCAGCTCGAGCAGCGGCCACGGATCGCCGGACAGTCCATGAACGAGCCGTCCAGCCACTCGTCCTCGGTGGGCGGCGTGCCCGATCGCATGAGCTCGCACCGGCAGACGAGACCACGAGCGACGTAGTCGGCGTGGCTCTCCGGGACGTCGAGGTCGACGACTTCGGTGACGCCGGTCCGGCCATCGAGCGAGAAGGTCCACTGGCGGTCCTCCTCGTCCTCGACCCGAACCCAGAGGAGCAGGCCCT
>Ga0214192_1001960_pt1 | contig 11015 bp, 11 predicted proteins | sample TroBogEpilimnion_44_FD_153030 | JGI IMG/M metagenome (GOLD analysis project Ga0214192, IMG submission 153030) | Freshwater microbial communities from Trout Bog Lake, WI - 29JUL2008 epilimnion | ecosystem: Environmental > Aquatic > Freshwater > Lake > Epilimnion/Euphotic zone | place: Trout Bog... | reverse complement strand
CTCGACCTTGCAATCGCTGGGTTGGCGGAGATGACGCCGGTTCCCGGGCGCCTCGAGCGCGTGGGATCGCCATCGACCAACCAGCCCACTGTGCTCGTGGACTACGCCCATACCCCTGCTGGACTCGAAACGGTCCTCAGTGATCTTCGCCGCCTCATGGGATTCCGTGGGCGCCTCTTCGTCGTCTTCGGTTGCGGGGGAGATCGTGACCGACAGAAGCGTTCGGTCATGGGCGAGGTGGCGTCTCGCCTCGCCGATCAGGTGGTCGTCACGTCGGATAATCCTCGTTCTGAGGAGCCAGCGGCGATTGCCGCCCAGATCATCGATGGCGTTCCAGCGTCGCTCCGTTCCAAAATTTCGCTCCACCTCGATCGCTCCCAGGCGATTCACGCGGCCATTGCCCAAGCACTCCCTGGCGACGTCGTGCTCATTGCCGGCAAGGGCCATGAAGCCGTGCAGGACCTCGGCGGCTCGGTAACCTCGTTCAGTGACCACAGCGTGGCGATGGCCGCGCTCGCTGCTCGTGAGGGGGATCAGTAGTGCTCGCACTCATGAGCGCAGGAGGCATTGCTCTCTTGGCGGCGGCGTTCCTCATGCCGCTTTTGATCAGATTCCAAGTGCAATCCGAGATCGGCCAGCACATTCGAGATGATGGTCCCGCAACCCATGCGGTCAAGGCGGGGACGCCAACGATGGGTGGCCTCATCATCGTGATTGCGGTGGCACTCGGCTACTTCGCTGGGCACCTCTGGACGGCGGTGCAGTTCTCTCCAGCTGGAGTGCTCTGCCTCATCACCGTGGTTGGGTTCGGTCTCGTGGGCTTCATCGACGATGCCATGAAGATCCGGAATCGACGGAGTCTCGGACTCAACAAGCGAGCAAAGATCGCTGGTCAGTTGGTCGTTGGAGCAGGCTTCGCCATCTTGGCGGTGGAGTGGGCGAAGACCTCGACGCACCTCTCGGCAACCAGGTTCACGCTGCCCGGCTGGCATCTCGGACCAGTGCTGTGGTGCGTCATCGCCGCCTTCGTCGTGATTGGTTCCTCGAACGCCGTGAACCTGACCGATGGACTCGATGGCTTGGCTGCAGGATCGGCCACCCAATCGTTCGCCGTCTTGGCGATCATTGGCTACTGGCAGTTCCGCCACTTCACGATCTACCACGTCGCCCCAGCGCTCGACTTGGCCCTCGTGGCGGTGGCGCTGGCTGGAGGATGCCTCGGATTCCTCTGGTGGAATGCGGCGCCTGCGAAGATCTACATGGGCGATACTGGGTCGCTCGCGATCGGGGCTGGACTGGCCGCGCTGTGCTGCTGCATGCAGCTCGAGTTGCTGCTCGTCATCTTGGGCGGGCTCTTCGTTGCGGAGACGGCGTCGGTGATCATCCAGGTCGCCATCTTCAAGTTGACCGGCCGCCGGGTGTTCAAGATGTCACCGATCCACCACCACTTCGAACTGAAGGGTTGGCCGGAGACCACAGTGATCGTGCGGTTCTGGATCCTGGCAGCCCTCTTCGCTGCGCTCGCGCTCGGACTCTTCTACGCCGACTTCCTCAACGTGGCAAAGGTGGTGTGATGCCGCTCCGTCGTCCCCCTCGCACTGAACGACTGCGACCAGAATCGCGCCGCCGACAGCCGACGCGACCGTCGAGGCGACTCCGACGAACCCTCAACTCCCTCGCGCTCGCATCGATGCCCGGTGAAGCGCTCGGCGTCATTGTCGTGGTCGGCCTCTTGTCGATCTTCGGCCTGATCATGGTGGCGTCGGCATCAGCGCAACCGAGTGTCGCCTCGTATGGGAACTCGTGGCAGTTCAGCGTGCTCCAAGGCTTCTTCTTGGTGTTCGGTGTCGCGGTCGCTGGTCTGGTCGCCAAGATTCGCTTCGACGTCTGGCGGCCCTACGCGTCCCTCGGTCTTGGCATCTCGTTGACGAGCCTCGTCGCAGTCTTCTTCATGAGCCCCACCATTGGCGGGGCACAACGATGGATTCCCCTCGGCATTGTGAACGTCCAGCCATCAGAATTCGCGAAGTTGATCGTCGTCATCTGGGTTGCGCACCACGTGGCGACGCAGTTGGCGGGACGACCCACGCAGGCCAACGTCGTCATCCCGGCCCTCGGTGTAGCCGGGGCGTTCTTCGGGCTGATCTACTTCGAGCCGGATCTCGGTACCGCATCGATTGTGGTGTTCAGCGTGCTCGCCATCTTGCTGATCGGCGGAATCTCGATGCGGTGGTTCCTACCAATCGCTGGCGCCGGACTCCTCGTCGGCATGGCTGCGGTGCTCTTCAGCACCTACCAACGGGCACGTATCGCCAATCTCTTCGATCAAGGTCACCACTGGCTGCAGGGCAACTACCAACTCCACCAGAGCAAGACAGCGCTCGGCAGTGGTGGCATCTTCGGCAACGGCCTCGGTCAAGGGACGCTCAAGTGGGGCGCAATTCCCAATCCGCACACCGACTTCATCTTCTCCGTCATTGGTGAGGAGTTCGGCCTCGTTGGGACCGTTGCCGTGCTGCTGTTGTTCATGGTGCTCGTGGGTCTTGGGGTTCGCATCGCCACCCGTGCTCCGAGTACCTACGGAGCCTTCTTGGCGATGGGGATCACGATCTGGCTCGGGCTGCAGACCCTCATCAACGTTGCGTCGGTCGTTGGCTTCTTCCCGGTGACTGGCGTCCCCCTTCCCTTCATCTCCTACGGTGGCACCTCCCTCGTCGTTGACCTGATGGCCGCTGGACTGCTCGTGAGCGTGGCGCTCTCCATTCCTCGTGGCCGCCTCACGACGGTGCACGATGCGCCGACGGCGGCCACCACCGCACGGGCCCGGAGCGACGCCCATCGGCGCACGTCCCCAGCGACGCCTGCTCCTCGAGGCGGGAGTCGGAGGGCGCCGGTGACCCGGCCTCGGACGACGAGGTGACCCGGCGAACCGTGGTCCTCGCCGGTGGCGGCACGGGTGGCCATGTCCTGCCCATCGTGGCGATTGCCGAAGCACTGTGCGCCCGAGGACTCGATCCCTCCCAGCTGCAGTTCATGGCGTCGGCACGTGGACCTGATCGGTCCATCCTCGACGGCCGGGGTTTTCCTGCGGTCTACGTCACCGGTCGTGGCATCCAGCGGTCCATGCGTCCTCGTGCGATGCGGGACAACGTCGCAGCGGTGATTGGACTCCTCCGTGCAGTCGGCCACGCCGTCGTCGATTGCCGACAGTGGCGGCCCTCGGTGGTGGTCTCTGCTGGTGGCTACGCAGCCTTCCCCGCGGTCGTCGCAGCAGTGGTGCTGCATATTCCGCTCGTCATCGTGAACATCGACGCCGTGCCGGGTCTCGTGCACCGCATCTTCGGTCGCTTCGCCACCGCGAGCTGCGTCGGGTTCGAAAGCACGGCCCTCCGACACCCCGTGGTCACCGGCGCACCGTTGCCTGCGGCGGTGCAGCACCTTGATCGCGACCTCGAGCATCGCGGAGCGGCGCGACAGCGGCTCGGCCTGGGGATCGGTCGAGTGGTGGCATTCGTTGGGGGATCCCTCGGGGCCACCCGGCTCAACACCGCAGCTCGAGAGTTGCTCGTTGCTGCTCCTGACCTCGAGATCTACCACGTGTGCGGTGCACGTGCGTACGACGAACTCGCCGCCTCGCCCGTGTCGCGAGCTGCACAGGCTCGCTACCACCTCGTTCCCTTCGAGCAGGCCATGGCCGACCTCTACCTCGCAGCAGACATCGTGGTGGCTCGTTCGGGAGCGATGACGGTGGCTGAGCTCGCTGCGACCAAGACGCCGTCGATCCTCGTGCCGCTCCCGGGAGCTCCCGGCGATCACCAGCGCCACAACGCCGACGCCTTGGAGCGCGTCGGCGGAGCACTGGTCGTCAACGATCGAGAATGCACCGGTGCACACGTTGCCGCCCTACTCTCGACGCTTTCCGACAGCGACCTCGACGCCATGAGCGATGCCGCAGCCACCTGCGCCCGCCATGACGCCGCTGACACAATTGCCGATGTGGTGCTGCGCAATGTCCACTGACGCCCTCATCGGTCCAGGCCACTCCTGCCACATCATCGGTGTCGGTGGGGCGGGGATGAGCGCCATCGCTGAGGTCCTCGCTGCGCTCGGGATGGAGGTCTCGGGTTCTGATCAACGAGACAGCCCGGTCCTCGAGCGCCTCCGCAGTCGAGGAATTCGTGTGGGGATCGGCCACGATGCATCGAACGTCGAGTCCCCCGAGTGGGTCACCGCGTCGCCAGCCGTTGGCAGTGCCAACGTGGAGCGGGCCGACGTGGAGCGCCGCGGGATACCGCTGCTCACTCGTCGCGAGGTGCTCGCGGCCCTCGTGGCGATGCGCCGGACCGTGGCGATCGCCGGCACCCACGGCAAGACGACGACCTCCACCATGGCGACCTTGATCGCTGAGGCTGCGGGGGCAGCACCGAGCTTCATGGTCGGCGAGTCCATCGCACCCTTCGGCACCAATGCTCGATGGGGAGCAGGTGACCTCTTGATCATCGAGGCCGACGAGAGCTACGGCACCTTCACGACGATGGTTCCCGCAGTCCTCGGCATCACCAACATCGAAGTCGATCACCTCGACCACTACGGGACCGAAGCCAACCTCATCGACGCCTTCACCGACCTCGCTCGGCGCACGACGGACGAGGTCGTCGTCTTCGCTGATGACCCACTCGCCCGAGCTGTAGGCGCAGCAGTTGGCGCCACGATGGTGGGCACGGCTGCGACCGATGACGTCTGGGTGAGCGACGTACGCCTCGACCGGCTGTCGTCGACCTTCACGCTGACCCCTCGAGCAGGGACGCCGTTCACGGTGACCGTTGCGGCGGCGGGAGCCCACAACGTTGCCAACGCTGCGATCGCTGCCGCCGCAGCCCGAGCTGCTGGGATTCCCGATGCCGCGATCGTCGATGGGCTTGGGCGCTTCGGCGGCGTGCCCCGACGATTCGAGCATCGAGGCACCATCGATGGGGTGACCTTCATCGACGACTACGCCCACCTGCCGAGTGAGGTTGCCGCCACGGTCACCGCGGCACGCGCTGGTGGCAACGAGCGCCTCGTGGTGGTGTTCCAGCCGCACCGCTACACGAGGACCTCGACCGTCGGCGAGGCCTTCGGTCCGAGCTTTGCAGGTGCAGACTGCGTGATCATCACCGACATCTACAGCGCTGGCGAAGCACCGATCCGAGGGGTGACCGCAGCACTCGTGACCGACGCCGTCCGCTCGAGCGGCACGGTGGCCGAGGTGCACTTCGCTGACGCTGCACACCTCGACGAGGTCGTGCTCGCTCAGGCGCACCATGGAACGGTGGTGCTGACGCTTGGGGCTGGAGACCTCACCGACCTGCCAACCCGTCTCATCGAGCGACTGGAGGGATCGTGACGTCCTCCACGCTTGCTCGCCACCTCGCGGCGTGCATCGGGCCGTTTGGGAGGGTTGAGGAGGATGCCCCCTTTGGGGCTCGGACGACCTATCGCGTCGGTGGACCTGCAGCCATCGCCATTTCGATCACCGACCGCCGCGGCCTCGAGGCTCTGGCGGGAAAGCTGGGGGAGGTGTCGTCGATCACGGTGCTCGGCAACGGCTCGAACCTCCTCGTCGCTGACTCCGGCACCGATGGGATCGTCCTCGTGCTCGATGCCCTCGACGAGGTGACCATTGCCGGCACGACCGTGACGGCAGAGGCCGGAGCCGACCTCCCCAAGGTCGCTCGAGCAGCCGTCGAGGCTGGACTTTCTGGGTTCACGTGGGCCGTTGGCGTTCCGGGGACGATCGGGGGAGCCGTCGCCATGAACGCCGGTGGCCACGGTTCGGATCTGGCAGCCAACCTCACCGATGTTGCGCTCGTCGACCTCATCGGCGATCGCACCGGCACCGTTGCTGTGTCAGCGCTCGACCTCTCGTATCGCCACTCCAACCTGCGGCCCGAACACGTCGTGGCATCGGCGAGGCTCACCCTTGATCGGGGGAATGCTGCTGATGAACGTCTCACCCTTCGAGAGATCGTTGCCTGGCGTCGAGCCAATCAACCTGGTGGGCGGAACTGTGGTTCGGTGTTCGTGAACCCCGAGGGGACCTCCGCAGGTCGCCTCATCGCCGAAGCCGGCTTGAAGGACTTTCGGATCGGTGGTGCAGCAGTCTCCTCGAAGCACGCCAACTTCATTCAGGCAGACGAGGGGGCACTGGCAGCAGACGTCGTTGCCGTGATCCGTGCGGTGCAGCAGCGAGTGCACGACCGAACGGGAATCGTGCTCCAGACTGAACTCCGCATGGTGGGGTTCGGTGAGGAGGACGAGCGATGACTGCGACTCGTGGGCGGACCGCCACGCCACACCACGCTGCCCACGGCAAGCCCCGTTCGGGTTGGTCGTGGCGTCGACGAATCCTCGTGACCGGACTCACCAGCCTGATCCTCCTCGGGTTCATGGCCTGGCTGGTGCAGAGTTCGTTCTTGGCGGTGACCAGCGTCACCGCTCGACCGGGGCCCCATACCCCCGCAGCAGCCATCGTGGCTGCCGCCCACGTCGAGGGCCATCCCTCCATCGTGCTCGTCGACACCGGGGAAATCGCGCGCCGAGTGGACGCACTGCCGTGGGTCGCCTCGACCAGCGTGGCTCGACACTGGCCCCATGGGCTCGTCATCACGGTTGTGGAACGCCGTCCCGTAGCGGTTGCGGTGACCTCGGTCCACGGCAACGGGGTCAAGGTCGATAACACCGGTCGCGTGCTCGGCCCCGCCGTCGGGCACACCCACCTCCCGCGCCTCGTCATCGCCCACGTGCCCACGAGACCTGGAGCACGCCTCAGTGGCGACACGCTCGGCGCCTTCTCGGTACTCGCCACGTTGCCAATTGCGTTCAAAGACCAAGTGCGTGGCGTCGCCGTCGTCGATGGATCCATTGAGCTGCTCCTTCCGGGACCGGTGACCTTCGTCCTCGGTGACACCGCGAATTTGAGGGCGAAGTACGTCGCTGTGGCGTCGATGATTGAGAAGGAACAGTTCACCGCCGGCGACACCGTCGACGTGACGGTTCCCGATGCGGTGGTGGTGACCCATGCGCACTGAGATGGGCAATGTGGTGCGCAGGTTGCACGTGGAGCCACTACGTTCGGGGAGAGGATCTCACCGCCGAGTGTCCGACCGATCTACAATAGGAGCGTGATGACGAACGCTATGCAGAACAACTACCTCGCCGTAATCAAGGTGATTGGTGTCGGTGGCGGTGGCGTGAACGCCGTGAACCGCATGATCTCCGGTGGCCTTGGTCACGTGGAATTCATCGCTGCCAACACCGACGCCCAGGCGCTGCTCGACTCCGACGCTGACTTGAAGATCGACATTGGCCGCCAGCTCACCCGTGGTCTCGGCGCTGGTTCGGACCCCGAAGTTGGCCGGATGGCCGCTGAGGAGCACCGCGCCGAGATCGAAGAAGCCCTCACCGGCGCCGACATGGTGTTCATCACTGCTGGCAAGGGTGGCGGAACGGGAACCGGCGCCGCTCCGGTCGTCGCCGAAATCGCGAAGTCGCTCGGAGCGTTGACTATTGGCGTGGTCACCCGCCCCTTCACCTTCGAAGGTCGCCGTCGTGCGGCGCAGGCTGAGAAGGGTGTGCAGACCTTGAAGGAGAAGGTCGACGCGCTCATCGTCATCCCGAACGACCGACTCCTCATGGTCTCTGACAACAAGACCACGATGACCGAGGCATTCGCCAAGGCTGACGAAGTCCTGTTCCAAGGCGTGAGCGGGATTACCGAACTCATCACGCAGTCGGGCATCATCAACGTCGACTTCGCTGATGTGAAGAAGATCATGTCCAACGCCGGCACCGCCATCATGGGAATTGGCCAAGCCGTCGGCGACAGCCGTGCGGTCAACGCCGCCCGTGCCGCGATCACTTCGCCGCTGCTCGAGTCGTCAATCGAAGGTGCCCGTGGCATCTTGATCAACATCGTCGGTGGGTCCCAGCTCGGCATGTTCGAGGTCAACGAAGCCGCCCAGATCATCCAGTCCATTGGCCACCCCGATGCCAACATCATCTTCGGTGCCTCGGTGGACGAGTCCATGGGCGAGTCAGTGCGTGTCACTGTCATCGCTGCAGGGTTCGATCGGGTGGAAGAGAACCCAATCAAGGCCCGCACCCGCAGTGTCGACGGACCCATCGACATCTTCGGCGACGCTCCGGCAAGCGACGACTTGGACCTCGGCGAAGACGACGACTTCGACGTCCCCTCGTTCCTGCGCTGAGCACCCTCGACCTCAGCGCTCCAACCGATCTGACGAGGAGCCTCCTCGAAGATCGTCTCGATCAACTGTGGACTCGCATCGAGCGAGCCGGTGGACGTCGCACTGAGACGACCATCTGTGCGGTGACCAAGACGCACCCGATCTCGGTGGTCGAATTGGCGATGTCGGTGGGGCTCACCGTGCTCGGGGAGAACTACGCCGATGAGCTCGTCGCCAAGGCGTCGCTCGTCCCGGACGCCGCGTGGCAATTCCTCGGACCGATTCAGCGCAACAAGATTGGGAAATTGGCGCCGGTCGTGTCCTGTTTCCAAGGGTTGTGCCGCGTGGAAGAGGCAGCGTCAATTGCCCGCGTGCGACCCGGCGCCCATGTGCTCGTCCAAGTCGACACGACCGGTGCGACGGCGCGCAGCGGGGTAGCACCGGATGCCGTGGGTGCGCTCCTTGGCGAACTGGGTTCCATCGATGTGGTCGTCGACGGCCTCATGTGCGTGGCGCCGGTGGATCCCCGCGACGCAGAAGCATGCTTCGCCACCGTTGCTGAACTCGCCGTGCTCTTCGACTTGCCGGTCCGTTCCATGGGGATGTCGGGAGATCTTGAACTTGCGCTCCAGGCTGGGGCCACGCTCGTGCGCGTCGGTGCAGCCTTGTTTGGACCACGGCCGGTCGGGGACCCCCGGTGACGGAGGAGGGTTCGCCGGTCTAGATTGGGCGTCCACGAGTCGGTGCCCAAGTGCCGAACCGAAGTCACGCCGCAGGGAGAGTGCCGATGCCGTCCACCATTCAGAGGTTCCTCAGTTTCATCGGCCTCTCCGATGAGTACTTCGGTGACGACGAGGAGTACATCGAGGAGCCGCCGCGCCGCCAGTCGCGAGGTGCAGCACGCAGTCGTGACCGCTACGACGAGGTCGAGCCCGAGCCCGAGCCGATCCGCCCTGTCCGCCCGGCGCGTACTGAGCGGTCGAGCCAGATGGGAACGGTTCGCCCGATCGGCGGTCGAGCGTCGCAGAACGACAATCCACCGACGCGCCTCCAGCCGGTTCAGTCCGGTGTTCGCCCGCTCGCTCCGGAGCCGCAGTCGCCGGTCATCATCATCGCCCGGGTCTACAAGGACATCAAGGAGATCGCCGACACGCTGAAGGCCGGTCAGCCGGTTGTCGTCAACCTGACCGAAGCCGACACTGCCCTGCAGCGCCGGGTTCTGGATTTCTCGCAAGGTGTGACCTACGCCATCAGCGGCAAGGTCGATAAGGTCGCGGACAAGGTGTACCTCATGCTGCCCTCCAATGTGAAGGTCAGCGATGACGACCGTGCTCGGTTCACCCGTCGAGAGACTGACCGCGAACGATGAGCGTGCTCGCTGACCTCGTCTACCTCTACGTAGCGATCTTGGTCGCCGACGCCCTCCTCAGCTGGTTCCCGGGCCAGAGCCCACAACTCCGCCAAGCCAAGCGCATCGCTCGGACGCTCACCGATCCCGTGCTCGCACCGGTTCGTCGCGTGGTGCCACCTGCTGGTGGTCTCGACTTCTCAGTGATGATCGTGGTCTTCATCTTGTTGGCGGTTGCCCGAGCGCTGTAGCGCAGAGAAGGAATCCCCAATTTCGTGGCCCTCTTGGCTACACTGCGAGATATGACAATCTCCCCAGCTTCAAAGCCTGCACTTGAACGCCTTCGCACCATTGAGTTCGGCTTCCAGCTGAAGGGCTACAAGATTGAAGACGTCGACGAGTACTTGGAGCTCGTGACCCTTGAGGTGGATGCGCTGCGGGATCAGAACCGCAGCATCCTCGAGCGTCTCCGTCAAGCCTCTGAGTACATTGCATCGCTCGAGCAAAAGCTCAAGCAGGCGGGAAGCGGTGCCCCCGAAGCACTCGCGGCGGCACCCGTTCAGGCCGTGCCCGAGGCAGCACCAGCTCCGGCAGCGATCGCTGCTCCGGTCGACGAAGTTGCTGTGGCGACTGAGACCCAGCGCACCTTGATCATGGCGCAGCGATTCGTCGAGCAGACCGAGCGCGAGGCACAAGAGGCCGCCGCTCGGAAGATTGCCGATGCTGAGGAAACGGCACGGCGCATCACCGTCGAAGCTGAGCTCAAGGTGCGTGAAGAGGTGAGTCGCCTGGAGTCGGTCAAGGGTCAGCTCGCCACAGAGATCGACGGCCTCTCGAGTCAGCTCGATTCAGAGCGGGTGCGCCTGACCAGCCAGCTGCAGGAGGTCCTGCGGTGGATCGACACCCATGTGAAGCCATCGGAGCAAATTCGTGCGCTCCGCTCCGCCGAACTCCCCACCCAAGCAGTGGCAACCACTCCAGCCGTTGCTGAAACGACCGGGCAGATCTTCAACTACGGCGACCCTGAATCTTCTGCGGAGTAGAACAGGCGGGTTGTCCCTCGTACGTGCCTCCGCTATCCTCTAGCGACTCTCGCTCACGGTGGCACTTCGCACTCCGGTGAGCAGTCCGAGGAGGACACCATGGCAACGTCCAAGCCAGCCACCCCGAAGAAGGCAGCTCCTGCTGCAGCCGTGAAGAAGGCTGCAAGCGAGATCAAAGGTCGCGTGAAGGCCGCATCGAAGGCGCTCACCACTCCAACAACCACCGCAGCATCAACTACGAAGAAGGCGACTCCCGTTCCTACCAAGAAGGCTTCGGCCACCCCTGCCAAGAAGGCAGCACCCGCCGCCAAGGCTCCCACCAAGAAGGCAGCACCCGCCGCCAAGGCTCCAGCCAAGAAGGCAGCACCCGCCGCCAAGGCTCCAGCCAAGAAGGCA
>Ga0214192_1001958_pt1 | contig 11016 bp, 8 predicted proteins | sample TroBogEpilimnion_44_FD_153030 | JGI IMG/M metagenome (GOLD analysis project Ga0214192, IMG submission 153030) | Freshwater microbial communities from Trout Bog Lake, WI - 29JUL2008 epilimnion | ecosystem: Environmental > Aquatic > Freshwater > Lake > Epilimnion/Euphotic zone | place: Trout Bog... | reverse complement strand
TGTATTGGGAGCAAATGTAGTATTGACTCAATCCACTAAAATCATTGATGTAAGTGGACCCGAACCTATAGAATATAAAGGAAGAGTACCTTCAAGAAGTGTAGTAATTCCGGGAAGCTACCCAAAGAAATTTAATGCAGGTGAATACAATGTAAACTGTGCATTAATCATTGGTCAACGCAAACCTTCTACCGATCTTAAAACAAGTTTGAACGACGCATTAAGAGATTTCAATGTTGCAGTATAATGCAACAATCTTCACTTGGAATATTTATTATTGATTAAAAAGTAAGTATTTGTTCTAAATGAAGTATGAGTAAAATAGTTCACAAAATGTTTATTGTCAAGGCTACATCAAAATAAATATTTAATTAACTTAGCCCATTCTTATTATTTATGATAATTTGATATGAAGAATAATTTACAATATGTTTATGTCCTATTACTGGTCTTGTTCACATTTAACTATGGAATAACTCAATCATTAGAAGGAAAATGGGAAGGAAAAATTTATATGCCCCGTAAAGTGACATTAATGTCATTAAACATCACCCGAATAAATGACTCTACCTATAACATGTATACTTATACTTTTAATAATGAAGAGAATTCAATGAGTCCTTCAAAGGAAGACACTGCAAATGCAGCGAAATGTTTAGTTAACTATAGAATAGTTGGACAAGACTCAATTTACCTTGAAGAGGTGAAATTATTAAATAAAAATACTTCTAACAAAGGAATTTGCTTTCAGAAATTTGATTTCAAAATTATTCATAAAGAAAAAGTTTCTGTATTAAATGGGACTTGGAAAAGCGAAGGAAAAGAATGTGAATCACATGGATTAATCACTTTTATTCGAGAAAACCATAAATAATAAAAAAGCCCAACTTAATAAGTCGGGCTTTTTTATACTATATTTTGTTTTGTGTATTAATTAGCTAATTAGCACTTTAGCAAATCAGCTAATTTGTTTTTTATTTCTTCATATACATTACTTCCTTTACCAGCTTAACGGTTCTTTCTACATCAGGAATAGCCAGAGCAGCAAGGTTTGGTGCATAGTGCATTGGAGCATCTGCACTACAGATACGACGTATAGGCGCATCAAGATAATCGAAGCCTTCTTTTTGAATACGATAAGTAATTTCAGAACTTACAGAAGCAAATGGCCATTGTTCTTCAACAATAACCAGTCTGTTTGTCTTCTTAATACTTTCTAATATACAAGGCCAGTCCAATGGACGGATAGTTCTTAAATCAATCACCTCTGCACTAATTCCTTCTTTTTCAAGTTCAGCAGCAGCACCAAGTGCCACTTTCATCATTTTATTAAAAGAAACAATGGTTACATCTCTACCGGGTCTTTTAATATCTGCTTTTCCTAATGGGATGTAATATTCTTCTTCAGGAACTTCTGACTTATCACCATACATCACTTCACTTTCCATGAAGATAACTGGATCCATTTCGTAACGAATAGCTTGTTTCAACAATCCCTTAGCATCATAACCTGTAGAAGGAGAAACTACTTTCAAACCAGGAATATTAGCATATAAACTTTCAAAAGCAGTTGAGTGTTGGGCACCTAACTGACCAGCGCTACCATTTCCACCTCTAAAAACGATTGGACAACTAATTTGTCCACCGCTCATTGCCAGCATTTTAGAAGCGGTATTAAGAATCTGATCCAAAGGAAGCACTGCAAAGTTCCAGGTCATAAACTCCACAATTGGTTTCAAACCATTCTGAGCAGCACCCACTGCAATAGCCGTAAATCCAAGTTCAGCAATTGGAGTATCAATTACTCTTTTGGAACCAAATTCAGCCAGCATACCCTGACTTACTTTATAAGCACCATTATATTCTGCTACTTCTTCCCCCATCAAAAAGACGTTTTCGTCTCTTCTCATTTCTTCGGACATTGCTTCTCTTAGTGCTTCTCTGAAAGCTATTGAACGCATATTTTGTTGTTTATTATGGTTAAATGTGGCGCAAAAATATAGGTTTAGCCCTAATGATGACTATTGAAGGTGATAATATTTGATTAAACTCCCTTTTTCGTAATCTATTAATTTATTTTATTCAAAAGATTGCTAACAAATTTTTCTTCCAATCAATTTATGCACAGCCCTCCTTCTACTGATGATAATAATGAATATTTGCCCCTTAAAGGTTATTATTATGGCTGAAGAAAACAAACCTTCAAATTATTCCGAAGACGATATTCGGAGTCTGGACTGGAAAGAACATATCCGTCTAAGACCTGGTATGTACATTGGTAAACTGGGTGACGGTGCTGCCCCTGATGATGGTATATATGTGTTACTAAAAGAAGTAATGGACAATTGTATTGATGAATATACCATGGGTTTTGGTAAGAATATTGAGTTATCCATCAAGAATAAGACCGTTACTATCCGTGACTATGGTAGAGGTATTCCATTGGGAAAAGTAGTAGATGTAGTTAGTAAAATAAATACCGGTGCTAAATACGATAGTAAAGCATTTCAGAAAAGCGTAGGGCTAAATGGAGTAGGTACTAAGGCTGTAAATGCCTTAAGTAGTTATTTTAAAGTTACTGCATTTAGAGATGGTAAAGAGAAAACTGCTGAATTTGAACGCGGTTTTCTTACTAAAGAACACAAAGAAACCAGCTCTACCGAAAAAAACGGAACCGAGGTAACATTTACACCTGATGATTCAATTTTCCGTAATTATAATTATCGTTACGAATATATTGAAAGCCAGTTATGGAATTATTGTTACCTGAATGCAGGTATGGTAATTAATTTTAATGGCAAACGGTTTATCAGTAAGAATGGACTTTTGGATTTATTGCAACATAAGACTAATTCAGATGAACTACGTTACCCGATCATTCACCTTAAAGGAGAAGATATTGAAGTTGCATTATCTCATAATGGCGACTATGGTGAGGACATTTTTTCCTTCGTAAATGGACAATATACCACACAAGGCGGAACGCATCAACAAGCATTTAGGGAAGGTTATGTTAAGGTGATAAGGGATTATTTTAAGAAAGATTATGAGGCAGCTGATATACGTCAGAGTATTGTAGCAGCTGTTTCTGTAAGAGTACAGGAGCCTGTATTTGAAAGTCAGACTAAAACCAAACTGGGATCTCAATATGTATTTGAAGGTGGCCCTTCGATGAAGAAATTTGTAGAAGAGTTCTTAGGAAAAGAATTAGATAATTATCTTCATAGAAATCCTGCAGTAGCAGATTCTTTAAAGAAAAGAATTGAGCAAAGTGAAAGGGAGAGAAAGGAACTGAGTGGCATTAGAAAGCTGGCAAATGAAAGAGCTAAGAAAGCTAATCTGCATAATAAAAAACTAAGAGATTGTAGGATTCATTATAATGATGAACCTACGGCTAAAAGCAAAGAAGATTTTGTAACACTTAAGAACAATACCACCATCTTTATTACCGAAGGGGATAGTGCAAGTGGATCCATTACAAAATCGAGAAATGTTGATTTACAGGCTGTATTTAGTTTAAGGGGTAAGCCATTAAACTGTTTTGGATTAACTAAGAAAGTAGTTTATGAGAATGAGGAGTTTAACTTACTCCAACACGCCCTGAATATAGAAGACGGCATGGAATCGCTTCGTTATAATAATATAGTGATAGCAACCGATGCCGATGTGGATGGTATGCACATTCGTTTATTATTAATGACTTTCTTTTTGCAGTTCTTTCCCGATCTGGTGAAGAGAGGACATGTGTATATACTGGAAACCCCTTTGTTCCGTGTTCGTAATAAGCAAACAACTATTTATTGCTACGATGAAACAGCAAAGCAGGAAGCAGTAAAAAAACTTGGTAGTAAACCAGAAATCACCCGTTTCAAAGGGCTTGGAGAGATTAGTCCAGAAGAGTTTGGAAAGTTCATAGGACAGGACATAAAGCTACAACCGGTAATACTGGAACAAGGAGATCATATTCAGCATTTATTGGAATATTACATGGGTAAGAATACACCTCAGAGACAGGAGTTTATTATAGATAATCTAAAGGTAGAGCTGGATCTGGTGGAGGATTTGAACTAATTCATAATTAAGAATTAATAATTAAAAATTAAGAATTAAAAGACCTATAGCTTTACACAGTTTATTTTAACTATTGAGGTAGCGCTTTTGATACTTATTTAATTGTTGTTTTTTCTTAATTATTATATCACATGAAAGAAGATAACCTTATTGCTATAAAAAGCTTTGATTTTTCTTTGAGGGTTCTTAAATTAGTTCCTTATCTACGCGATAGAAATGTAGAAAACATTTTATTAACGCAGATTTTAAAAAGCGGAACATCTATAGGAGCAAATATAGAAGAGGCAATTGGAGGTTCTTCTAAAAAAGACTTTGTATATAAAATGGAAATTGCTTACAGAGAGGCAAGAGAAACAAATTACTGGCTAAGGTTATTTAAAGGAGCAAGTTTACTCGATAATTCTTTAGCAGATTCATTTATAAAAGATTGCAATGAAATTCAGAAGATACTTTCAGCGATTTTAATTTCGTCCAAATCAAACGTTAAAACTTAAAGTGTATTTATTCTTAATTATTAATTCTTAATTACTCATGATACATATAGTATTTGAACAAGCAAATGTGGAGGCTTTAGCTAAATCTTTTGAGCTGGATGCGACACTTGTTAGTGATATAATAGAAATAAAGGACGACTTTGCTGTAGGACCATTGATAGACATTTATGATTCTTATGGTTATCAGCAACGTAGGAATTGGTGGAAAGAAATACTGGAATTTTCTCCTCATCATCAGGAGCAGCTGGATATAGTGGATGATAAACTTACAGTACATAATCTCATTAAACAACTAGATGAAGATGCTGACTTACAAGTATGGATATGGATGGGGCAAAATCAACATGATGTCTGTAGCTATTATTGGCTAATGAGTCAGTTGAAAAACTATCAAGGACGGATACAGATTCTTTACTTGAACAATTTACCATTTATAAATGAGAAAGGGGGTATCTTCTATCCTACTCATTTATTTGAAATACAGCCTAAAGAGTTTATTAAAGCTAAGAAACTGGCAAGACCAATTACTTTAAGTGAGTTTGAAGTAGATCCTGATGAATGGAAAAAGATTTGTAATGATAATGCACTTGTAAGAATACTAGAAGGTGGTAAAAAGCTTTCAAGTAAGGATGAGCGTTATTACGACAAAGACATACTGAGTGTAATCACTCCTGAGTTTCAAAAACTACCTAAAGTAATTCATAATGCTTTGAGTAAATTGAAAATACAGACAGGTGATGTATTCCTAGTATGGAGAATAAGATTGCTGGTAGAAGAAGGTAAATTAACGGCTCAAGGAGACTGGAGTAAAGGATGGAAAGACCTTGAAATAAAGACACCAAGTGGCGAATTATTTGAATAATAAACTTCAAATTCAATGTTACAATTACTTGTTGGATGAAATTGCAGGTTGACAATGTCTAAATAAAATTACTACTGCTGTAAACAATACAAAGAATTATTTAAAGATATTTTCTTGTTCTTTAAATAAATGCTGCTGATAAATTAGATTAAACATTTTGTTCTGTTTATCTAATTTAATGGCAAAGATTTGGAAAACCTGATAGTTATTATTTTATTCGCAATATAAAACTATCTGATTTATGCGCATTATTTATGTGTTTATTGTAGCGAATCTATTAATAAATGCTACAAACAGCCAGCCATTAGTTTATGCTAATTTCAGTTTATACTATTTAGGAAACCTTAATGGTCAAAATGGATGGACAAATAATTCAAGTAATCCAGGAGGAATGGGTTCTTGTGCTGGTGCAATTTGTACCAATAATTCTATCACTTCAGTTCCCTTAAACTATCCTAATTTTGATAGTACTACAAATAGCTTATCATTAGCAAGCGATCAGGATGGTGTAGGCACATCCTTTACAAGTGTTAATAGTGGAAGCATATATCTATTTTTACTTTGTCAATTTTCAAGTATAACCACCTCTTCAGATGTAATAAGGTTTATGGGCGGCAGTAACTATTCTGCTTCTTGTAAACTATTTATCGAAGATGCCAGTGGAGGTTTCTACGCAGGTATTGGCAAAGGGTCGGCAAAAGGTTCTTATAATGGCTCTGGCCCTACCTTCCTTGACTATAATGTTCCTCACTTATTAGTAATGAAATATACATTTAAAACTACATCTTCATCTGATGATATAGTAACGTTATATGTAGACCCTGACATGAGCACCTCGGAACCAATGGCTCACGAATATCAAACTTCGGGAGGAACAGATGCTACGCTAATTGATCGTTTATGTTTCCCTTATAATGCAAGTAATAAGCCCACAGGATATATTGGAGTCGTGAAAGTATCAACATCTTGGAGTGATGGATTTAATACTACTGGTAAATGTATAACTCCATTAGGAAAATCAATTAATGGCGCAACCGTATCTGCTTCCGGAACTACTACTACAGTCAATACTGACACAACTGGAACATTTTTGTACAAATTAATTGGTGGCAATTACAGCATAAGAGCTACAAAGAACAATGATATTAATAAAACAAATGGTATTACTTCATTAGATCTTGCTTTAACGCAATCACATATTTTAGGTAAAACACCTTTAAATTCACCTTATAAAGTTATAGCAGCAGACGTTAATGGTGATGGCAAAGTAACCACACTTGATATTGTATACATGAAAAGAGTTATTCTTGGTTTAGATACTACCTTCAACAATACTATTAGCAATCAGAAAAGGTTATGGGTATTTATTGACAGCAGCTATAGTCTTGGTACACTTTCTTCAAATTTTACAATTAAAGATAGTATATATATCAGTAATTTAAATTCCAACCTCAGCAATCAAACATTTTATGGTATTAAACTCGGCGATGTAAACTGGGACTGGAATCCACTATCCCAAAAAAAATATCCTTCCTTAAATGAGGGTAAAATAGATAATGGAATTATATACTAAATAAAACGCAAAATTCCATTATCAAAATATATAGTTTATCCAGATAAATAGATCAGAAAATCATTTTCATGAATTATGCTCTTTATCCATTAATTCGTTTTTATAAATTCATAATAGATTAAATATTGGATACAGGTTTACTTATTTTAGGCTAGTTAACAGTCCATATATTGTTTATCAGCTTATTCTAATATAATATTGCAACCTTTTAACAACGAGAATAAAAATTGCCAGCGCCTACTATACTGTTTATCTAATGACTTTAAAACTATTTAATAAAGAATTCCCTTGTAGAAATTTCTTTCCTATTTCTTTAGCATTTACCCTAACCATAATCCTGATGAGGATATATGAATATGTATTTGTTACTGCGAAGCTATTTGTATCTAATAGTTTTAAATTTGAGCTTGTTGGTCTTTTTTACGACGTTTGGTTATGTTTTATATATCTAAGTATTTTATCATTTTTACTACATCTTTTATCAAGTTTCAGCAGCAAGCTTTGCAATATACTGTTCCATTTTTTCAACGTATTATTTATTGTAATTTACATTGCGCTGATAATTGTCTATTCTGAACGAAATACCCCATTCGATCACGAGTTTTTTACAAGAAGTATTAAGGAGTCTTTTATTACTTCTAAGCAGATGCTTACAGGAGGATTGTATGTTTACATTCCATTCTTCATTTATATAGCGGTATATATTCTGGCAAATAAATTAATCATTAAACATTTATCGACCAATAACCTATGGAAAAAAATAATCTTAGGTTTAGGGTTAATTGCAACGATTTTTGGAGTGTATGCCAATCCTTCTTCTCAAATGTTTAACCAAACTGCTGCATATTATATTACTTGCAATAAACTTAGTTTTTGGATTTCGGATTCTTACACTTATTTTAAAAACAAAAGAAAAGTGGACGTTGAATTAACCTACAATCAACTTTCAGAAGCAGTAGATTTTTATCAAAAAAATCATCCATTTGAGTTTACCAATAAGGAGTATCCTTTATTACATAAAAGCAGTAATAACGATGTATTAGGAAGCTTTTTTAATTTAAAATCTACCCCCCCAAATATTGTTATATTAGTAGTAGAAGGATTATCGAAAGATTTTAGTGGAGTCGGGGCTTATGCCACCAGCTTTACTCCTTTTCTGGATTCATTATCGCACAAAAGTCTATCTTGGGATAATTTTTTAAGTACTGCGCCAGGTACTTTCGCAGCTCATCCTGCAATTGAAGGTTCATTGCCATATGGGAAAAGAGGGTTTTCTTCAATGAATGTAATGCCCGATCATTTGTCCTTAATAAAAGTATTAAAAGCAAATGGTTATCATACTAAATTTTTGATAGGGTTTAATCCTGATTTTGACAATATGGGAGGCTTTATCAGATTACAAGGTACCGATATGATACTGTCACATTACTCAAGTAAATATAAGGAAATGGGTATAGGACAAGAAGGATGGAGTATGGGATTCCCCGATGATGCATTGTTCAGCAGAAGTTTTGAAGTAATGGATTCTTTAAAACAAACTCCTTACCTTAATATTTATCATACGGCTACTACACATATGCCCTATCTGTTTGAACAAAAGCCTACTTATGACAAATACTTTGATTCCAAAATTAAAGCCCTGAATGTATCTGGAAGTGTGAAGCATACTATAAAGCACTGTAAGAATATACTGGTTACTTACATGTTCGCTGATGATTGTATGAGAAAGTTTTTTGCTGATTATTCAAAGCGTCCAGATTACCCAAATACCATCTTTTTTATAACAGGAGACCACCATATTGGATCCTTCCCTTCTACCTGCAGTCTGGATGATTATCATGTACCATTAATAGTGTACTCTCCTATGCTAAAGGCACCAAAGAAATTTTATTCAGTTAATTCTCACAATAATCTTACACCAACTATTTTATCGTTACTAACCAGTAATTACAATTTACCCAATCCTCCTACAGAAGTGCATTGGATGGGTGATGTAATGGATACTTTTGCAGGCTTTAGAAATCAGCAATCAATGCCTTTTATGGCATGGAGCAGAGACATTAGCGATTATATTTACAAAGATTATATGCTTTCATACGATAAACTTTATAAGATAACCCCCGACATGCAACAGGAGCCAACTGATAATGATTCAATGAAGCAATATATAACCAAGTTGCTGGACAATTTTAAAAAGATTAATAATTACGTTTGCAACAACAACAAGATTTACCCAGCATCGAAGTTCAATGCTATTGCTAACAAAACTTTGCTATATGAATTTAATGATTCAGCCTTGCATAAGATTTATACATTCAGCTCAGATACACTTGTGATGCCGCAATTTAAAATACCTAAGAATTTTAAATTTATGTATGTTGAATTATCATCAGATATGGAATTGCTTTCTCCAGGTTTGGAGGATCAACCATCTTATAGTATGTCTTTGATTGATGATAATATAAAGGAGAAAAACTATTTATACTGGAGCAACCGAGATATTGTATTGATGTCGAAAAAAGATTATGTAGAAAAACAATGGAATGCAGTATCTACCAATGATATGTTTGGATTGGAAGATTATAAAAGTAGGAAGAATATGGTTTTTGAAATTGGAATTTATACTCAAAAGAAACCTTTGAGATTGATGTACAAGAACTTTAAAGTGCGAATTTACGGTGTAAATTAAACGGTATTTTAAAAACAATTGTTTAAACTAACCAACCCTATTTACGCTTGAAAGCACTAAAATAAATTGCACTATTTAAAGCAAATCTTAATATTAATATTGAGTCCCAAAGATATCTTTGTAGCCTAAATTAACCATTCATAAATCAAACTAATTAAAATGAAACATCAGAATATCAAAACTATAGAAGAAATTAAAAATACCCGTAATCCAGTAAATAATGTAAATAAAAAACACAAGGACAACTTAACGCCTATCAACAGAGTTGCACTTTGGATTACCGATAGAGTAGGTAGCATGGGATTTTTTATGATTATCTTTATTTGGACTGCAATTTGGTTAGGTTGGAACTCGTTGGCACCTGTAAGTATGAAATTCGACCCATATCCTGCATTTGTTTTATGGTTATTTATCTCCAATTTAATACAAATATTTCTAATGCCTTTGATTATGGTTGGACAAAACCTTCAATCTGCTCATTCTGAACTTAGAGCAGAAGAGGATTTTGCAATAAACAAGAAAGCCGAGAATGAAATAGAAACAATATTAATGCACCTTGAAAACCAAAATGAATTAATACTAAAAATATTAAACCGATTAGAAGAAGCAGAAAATAAGAACAAATAGATAACTGTTTTACTTTTTGATTTGATATTCTTTGTGATGCGCTATCAGTACTGCAACTTTGTAAGATTTTTCGCTTTAGAACCCAACTAAATACGCCTAATCTACCTTGTTTCACTACCAATAATCGCAATATTGAATTCTAAACTATTACCTCAAATAGTTGCTAAATAATAAATTATTTATAGTTCGCAAGAAAAGTAACTAATTTATCAGCCGCTTTTCTTCTGTGGCTATATACATTTTTCTCTTCCATGTTCATATCGGCAAAGGATTTATAACTACCCTCAGGAGTAAATATTGGATCGTACCCGAAACCTTTTTCGCCTTGTCTGTTGGAAAGAATTGTTCCTTTACAAATTCCTTCAAACAAATATTCTTTCCCATCAATAATTAAAGAGATAATAGTTTTGAACTGAGCTGATCTGTTGTTTATGTTCTCCATTTTAGCAAGCAGTTTGGTTACATTATCATCGAACGAAGCATTTTCACCAGCATAACGAGCACTTTTCACACCAGGTTCTCCACCCAATGCCTCCACTTCCAATCCAGTATCTTCACTAAAGCAGTCTGCATTTGTCAAATTATAAATTGTAGTCGATTTAGTAGCTGCATTCTCTTCCAAAGTGTTGAAAGGTTCTGGAATATCAATATTTATACCTGCTTCTTTAAGGCTTTTAATTTCAAATCGGCCATTTAAAGC
>Ga0214192_1001954_pt1 | contig 11045 bp, 11 predicted proteins | sample TroBogEpilimnion_44_FD_153030 | JGI IMG/M metagenome (GOLD analysis project Ga0214192, IMG submission 153030) | Freshwater microbial communities from Trout Bog Lake, WI - 29JUL2008 epilimnion | ecosystem: Environmental > Aquatic > Freshwater > Lake > Epilimnion/Euphotic zone | place: Trout Bog... | reverse complement strand
TTTCCTCATTCAATTTAATTTAAACTCTAATTTAATTAACCAATGTGTTAACTAAATTATCACTCTTTTTTTCTTTTGAAAGTGGACTTCTCTTCTGGCGCAGGGGTGGACTAGTATGCTTGGCGCAGATTCTTTTTTAGTGGACTAGTATGCTTGGCGCACAACAGCTTTTTCATATTGTTAAAAAAATGATACAATGCTGTCTTTATTTAATTCTCAATATCGTCAGCATTAAAAACAAAGTACTAATGTATATTACAGATCCAAATCACAATTACAGGTGGGGCAAACTTGGGGCTAAGCTGGGATTCGGAGAATATCCTACGCTAAGGAATTTTTATTCCATTCTCAGCTTATTTTCATAGAGTTTTCAGCTCTTCAAATTGATATGTCCCCTACCAAGTGGTTAGTATTTTTAATGAAATGGAGGCAGTAAGATGGTTAAAACATGTAGTTTAACCTTACCATAAAACTTAAAAATATAGGTATATATGATTGAAGTTATAGGATGGGTATTATTAGTTAAAGGATCTAATATATTTTTATTAAAAAATGAAAGTGGTTTGGGGTATGAATGGGCTTTAGTTGGAGGACATGTTAAAGTTGATGAATCAATAAGAGGCGCCCTAAAACGTGAAGTTTATGAAGAAGTGGGAGTACTGGTAAAAGAAGAGGATATGAGTCTTCAGCATATTATTGATAGAAGGTTAAAAGGATTACATAAAATCCATTTTTTCTTTCTAACAGAAATTTGGGAAGGCGATCCTTATAATAAAGAAAAAGATATTCATTTAGATGGGAAATGGTATCCTTTAAATAATTTGCCTCTCGATTTAGGGCCCTTAGCTTCTAGTACAATTCAATCTATAAATAAAAAAACTATATATCAAGAGTATGGATGGTAGAAAAGGGTAAAGTTTTTACCACAAAGCTTAATATAAAACTTGAACGTCACTAGAACAATCAGAAAAAGTTGTTGATTGTACCTCTGTCTCCCACTCATCTTTAAGTATACTGTAGTATACTGTATCGCGGCGTCTATCATCTGGCATGAGGGTGTGGCTTCGTAATACACCTTCTTCCGTTGCGCCAATTTTAATAAGCGCAGCTCTAGCTCTTACATTGAGCACATCTGTTTTAAACTCCACTCTTTCCATATTCAAGTAATCAAACGCAAAATTTAACAAAGCAAACTTTGCATTTTTATTAATACCACTGCCTTGGAACGATGTTTCTACCCAAGTCCAGCCTATTTCTATCCTGCTATCTTTTGGAGAATAATTCCCAAAAGCAGTTGATCCAACAATTTTCTCTGTTTTCTGATCCTCAATAGCAAAATGATATCTCAAACCTAGCTTCCTTTGCTGCACGGCATCATCAATGTACTCGTTCATATCTTGCGCTTGGCACATTTTGATAGCAAAATATTTCCAGACTGCGTAATCTGAAGGGAACTGAGCAAATGCCACCCTATCCTCTACTTTTAATGGCCTTAATCTTACTAATTCATTATTGAAAATAATGTCATGCTTAAAAAAGCTGGAAGTATTCTTAGCTAAAGCTAACTTAAATCTGTCATAAGCTATTTTCATGGTTATTGTCTCATTAATTTTACTTACAATCTAGTGTTTCAATGATTAATTATATGCGTAATACCATATAATTATAATATCACACATACAATTCTCAACCCTTAGAATTTTATTTATATTATATTGTTTTTTACTCTTAAAAGTAGCCCTTTTACTGTTGCCCCAACGTAACATACGAAATATATACTAAAACAGAGAGTAAAGCTGCTTGATTTCTCCCCATGTATAAGTAAATTAAGCTAAGGGATGATATTTTAAGGAGTTATAGTATTAACAAAAGGATCATATTTTCAACAATTAACTAATTCCCCAAACATTGATTATATTGGGGTCAAAAGAGCTAAAGAGGCAATAATGCTAGAAAAATCTGTAGAACCCTTTAATTGTTGTCATAACTGGTGCCTCAAGGAGCGGTAAAACGACCGTAGCAAAAGTCCTAGAACAAAAATTTTCTAAGGAAACTACTTCCTGGAAGTCTATCTATACAGAGCTTGAATAAGGCAGAAAATACAATCGATTTCTATTTGTCTAAAACCGCAATACCAATGCAGCTAAGCTTCCCTTCAGTAAGGCTTTAAAATCAATACCAGAGAACTATTATCCACAATCTATCAATAAAAATGCGGGTTGGATTCGGCCCTAGTTAATCATTTTCATAATAACTTTCATAACTTGAGCAACATCCACAGCAACAAACTACATATTCTATAACTTTTGCACAAGCAGTAATCCACCCACAACCTGCAGCTTCCAATGCTTGAGCATCCGCAACCTGATCATGTTGCACAACAGGCTTACTAATAGGCTTTTCAACAGCTTTGGGGTGCTCTCTAGCTTCTTTCTCTTTTATTGTTTCGGGTCTCCACATAAATATAATCTCTCTATTTAATTTAATACTTGGTATTTATTTTTAAAATATTGATAAGCCAATTAGCTATTAACTTTCTCTTACATATAATCATATTTCTATTTTTTTTACAACTTTAAATTACTTTTGACCTAATTAACTAATGGCTTTCTTTGTCGTGACCTCACTACGGGTTTGATTTTTTACTCAATAATACTATATGCCTCTTGGGTTCTGTTGCAAATTTAGAAGTAGAATAAAATAATCTGTAAATGCAGGATTTTGAACCTTAGAATTAATACTTTTAGTCATAGATATAGAACAATCTTTTAACAAATTGTACTTGTTCTAAAATAGAAAGTCTTAAATAATGAGTTTGCTTTTTAATCATCATGGCCATAGCTTCTATACCAAAGATACATCTTTGTTAGTTTCTAACTAGAATAATAGCCGTTCCTTAAATTTGCAACAGAACCCAAGAACTTACTATCTAATATATAAGTATCAACGCCATGCGGGTTAAACTTCTATCATTATTGCACTATCAACACCTAAAAATGGAGCTGATGGACCTTCATGATGATTGTATGACAGAAAAAAATTAATAGCCGCTTCTAAAGAAAGGATTGGATTGTCGTTAAAAAAATCAGGTGTGGTATTTTGTGCATAAAACATCTTAACAACTAGGGGTAAATTTTTCATAACAATAGGGAGGGCGTGTTACCAAATACAGGGGCTGCCAAAATGGATAGAGCTGCTAACGATGAGTCATAAATATATTTAGGTACTTCTGGAGTAATATTACCCAAGAACTGCCTTCCGCTACATACTGCGTCATTATTGTGAGTTCCTGATCACACAATGACAGCATTCTTTCTTCAGCATGATAGCCTCTTGCTTAGAAAGGTCCTTTAATAAGCCATAAGCAATCACAGTACCTGCCTCGTATTTTCTTAAATCCATCTAAGTTTTTTGATGATAATAATTCACCTAGCAAAAATAGAATAATATGATCTTTTCTCTATATATCGACCAAGAATTTAAATTAGTTATAAGAGGATTGATATTGATCATATAAATAAAATAATAATGTATCAGATAATTGAGCTAATTCAGGGTAAGTAACTCTCAATAAAGATATACTTAATGCTTGCAATAATTTTATACCTGTGGCATTTATATTATGTATAACTTAATTGCAATTAACAATTAAAATTGGAATAACTCTATGCCAAAATTAACCTTAGCGCTGTCAGGATCACCAGAGCTTGTAGCCATGCTAAACGAATTAGGACAAGACTATAGCGTAGAAGCGGTACTTAAAAGCCAAGCCTTTGAGATACTAAAAGATGTTTATGAATTAGATGCATCTTGGGGTATGGGCGATAATTCATCAGATGAAACAGCCTTAACGCCGAAAGGAATGAATACATTATTATATATGATTCCTATGCTTAGGATAGTACATTTGGATCTATCCAGCAATAAGCTGAATCTAGTAAATGATGATGCTATTGTTGGTCTTTGTACATCAAAAACTTTATCTACTCTTAATTTTAATAGTAATAAACTAGATGCAGCACTAGTTGTAAGAATTGCTGAAGCTTTGTCTCAGTCAAACATAACTGCTCTTGATATAGGCGGAAGTACCCTAAAACAGAGCGATGCTATAAGCTTTGCTCAAGCCATTACTAAATCAAACACTTTATCTGCTCTTAGTATGCGCTGTACTTTTTCGGCGGAAGATGAGCATGTAATAAAAATTGCTGAAGCTTTGTCTCAGTCAAACATAACTGCTCTTGATATAAGTTTGAATCATTTAAGTGTGTATGCGGAAAAAATTGCTGAAATTTTTACTAAATCAAAAAATTTAACTGTTGTTGATATGGAATATCATAAGCTAATAAGTGGTCAAAGCAAAAGTGCTGTTAAACAACTTAGCACTTCTTATTCTTATGAAGAACTATTAGTTATGAAAGAAATGATTGAGTATTTTGATAATTTTGTATGTTCTGCCGGACCATATGGCACACCAGCCGACCCATTGAAAGAAATGATTGGTGCAGATCCTGGATTAGAGTTTTTTGTATAATAATATCAACATTATTTTGATATCCTGGGAGCAATATTTTTCGGCTCTTTGTTGATACTTTCCTACCGCTTTCTTGTTGGTTCTAAAAAACAAGCATTATTACCTATCGTATTATTATCCTTCACTACAATCTGCATGATTTATATTGCAGTTGTCCACGATGTTTTATACGATTTATGGATGGCATATTACGCATTAATTGGCATAATATTTTCAGAACATCTTTTCATCAAAAGGCCTATAAAAACGAATTTGCCAAGCAAAATACTGGCTACTATTTTCTGTTTTGCTACGATTTTACCGTGAAAAATGGCACCGTCAAGTTAATGAATTATGGGCGTAAAAAGCCCTAATTCTTGAATTTTAGGCAGCAAGAAGTCTTTGAGCAGCTTCAGCCTAGATTGATTTAGCGACTGCAAATGCAAATCTTTGGTCCTTAGACCAACTTGCAAGCACGTAAAATACTATAACTTTTTAATTATAGAGAAAAACATAAAGGCTGCTTCTTAATTGATTAAACCCTGCTACCATCCTACGCTTGCGCTTCTATTTCTTGTTACTTTAGGTTTTATAACTGGTTTGTTGTTTTCTGCTTTACCTAATGAAGACCCAATAACCTGAGCTTTTGCCACTAGTTTGGGAGGTATTTGTTTACTAGCAGACGGCACTTCTTGATTAATAGAAGAAATTTGTTTATCACCTGATACTTTGTTTCCTTGAGTTTTAGCAACAGATGTAACTACAGCTTGAGGTTTAGCTTCCTGAGCTTTATCACCAAATAACTTATTATACACCCTTTGTAAGAAAGTAGGTTTTACTGGAAACTCAAAATCACTGTGAGCTAAATCTAAGGATTTAGCTTTATTCAGACCAAGTTTTTGCCCACGTTGCTTTATATAACTTTCTAAATCCCCTTTGTGAGCAGGTTTTTTTTCATCAGTTTTTATCCACTCTATTCCTCCCCCTTTCTGCCCTATTCCTTTTATTTTTTCAAGTTCAGCATACTGATTTTTCAATTGACTCATTTGCTCTTTTGATGGTTCTACACCTTTCTTTTTTCCTTCAATTACTTTATCAATATCAACTTGTAACTGCATAAGTTTAGCAGCATCTTTCATTTGATTTTGGTTATCTTTCGCAAATTTCTCAATATTATCAAATGCCGCAGCTATGCTCTGCTGGGGAGTCAATTTTGGATTCAGCGGAACTTCGCTTACATTGTTACTTATAGCCTCTAAGGACTTTTGTAAATGTTTTATCCCTTTTTTATCATTATTTTTCTCCATCTCTATGAGAAGATCTGTAAATTCTTCACGCGCAGCATTTACACCACTCTTTAATCCTTGAGCTTCTGAAAGTTCTTTAAATGCATCAGCCATTTCTTGCGATGGAATCATTCCTGGATAATCACGCCAAAGTTTAGGTTGATCACCAAATCTAAGATCTGCAAGGTTTTCTCTATTTAGAAAATCTAAAACCTGGTTATCTTTGTTCCTTACCTTTCCACCAAACATTTTTGGTGCGTTTAACAAATCGTTGAATGCATGCCCAAAATCTATTCTCGCAACACGATCCTTTCCGTCTTTAGTAACTACAATCATATTACCAGGATTAACATCATGATCGCCCGAGATTATAGACCCAGCAATTCCCATCGCTATATCTTTGCGTAATGAAGCATTTTTTTCTCCACTGATGTCGTATTCTCCCTTACCCACCTTACCTTTTGTCCCATCAACGAATTTTACATGGCGCTTAAGTTTTATACGCGGGTCTTTTTCTTGAATGTACTCATCAAGAGTTCTGACCTTATCACCTTCTAAATATTTTGAGGCTACTGGTGTTTTTTTAGAAACTTTATCATACACTAATGAAACGTTAGGTGCTGCCTCGAAATCAGAGGTTATCAAAATTGCCCTACTAACTTTAGAGGCAATGACCTCACCATAGTTCTCTCTATCAGTCCATCCAGCTTTTAATTTTCGCGTAAATTCATTATCCAAAATCGAAGGCTTTAGCTGATAATTTTTATTTCCCATCTTGACACGCATACTGCCAGTAACCCCCCGCTACTAACCGCATTTCCAACATCAAATCCATCATATTCAATAGGCATACAAAGCTCTCTTTTGCTAAAATTATTAAAAAGTATATAGCTTCATTCTACATAATACTTTCGTTATGAAAAATTTTTATCCTAAATAATCTAGCATCCTGTCCGTGATTTTCTTCTAAAAGAAGCTTTTTTAGATATTTTTTTAATTCATTTTTATTATGTAATTTATAAGTATGTAGCTTCTTTACTTCCTTGTTTGATATATTATATCCTTTAGAAAACAATTTTTAAAGCATAAGATAAAAAGCCTAATTTTCTTATAATTTCAGCATTTATAAAGTAAAAATCTGACTCTTTAACTTTAACTGTCTCTAGACCAGGTAATTCCTATGGAATCTTTCTCTTTTTCTTCCTTTTTTTTCTGGCGAATGATCAAAGATAGTCTGAATAGCTAGGTTTGTCCCATTCACTATTATAGCTATCAATAAAATTAGCAGTATAATGTTTAACACTAGCATAAATTTCTCTCTATATAATTATTTCATCTTACAAATATAATTATGCTCTTCGAAAGTAAAGAAAACATTAATACTTGATTACGATCTAAATTGCTAATATTTTTTTCAGACCAAGTTTTATAAGTCGTCTATTTAAAGTATACCCCAACTAGACACTTCCGCCCTACCCTTATCTCCGTCCGTTTAGAGTCCTTTTTATCATTAATTGACACATTCCGTTTGAAGTCTTAGAATTCATGTTGACATATTTCTTACTTAAAGCTTAGTTAGATGTCATTTTATTAATAAATGCCATTTTTTACCTAAAACCCTATAAATTAAAATATACTAAATATAAGTTGATGAGCTTGTAAATATAATAAGTGACCTATTTAAATAATAATGTCTTTTAAAATAAGCTATACTGTATTATACTAAATAATACTAATTAAAGATTAAGGTAATTATGAATGCAGTGCGCAGTAAATTAGGTGAAGGTGGAAGAGTAATAATCCCTGCCAATTTTCGTCAAATGCTTCATCTCGCTAAAGGTGATGATATAATATTACATTGTGATAATGATATAATTTCTATCACCACTCCTAACCAAGCATTACGTAAATTACAAGAAAAATTGAAAAATCATGCAAATACTACGGGTGAATCTTTTTCTCTGGCTGATGAATTAATAGCTAATAGAAGAGCAGAGGCAAAAAGTGAGCAATAAAATTGTACTAGATGCTTCAGCTTTTTTAGCTCTTGCACAAGAAGAAAAAGGAGCAGAAATAATAAAGCCATTATTAAAATTTACTGTAATGTCTACGGTTAATATAGCTGAATCTCTAACAGCACTACAGCGCAGCAATATAGAACCAGATGATGCTATGAACTTAATAAATGATATTATCTCATGTATCATACCATTTGATTTGGATCAGGCTGCGGAGGCAGCGAGGTTAAACCAATTAGTAAAACACAAAGGATTATCTTTGGGCGATCGTGCTTGTATTGCTGTAGGTATAAAATTAGAAATACCAATATATACTGCCGATAAAGCATGGGCGGAATTGAATATAGATAAAGCTAATATTAAATTAATTCGCTAGGTTTTAAACAATGACCGGCAAAAATATAGGCTATATCAGAGTCAGTACTATCGAACAAAATCTTGAGAGGCAACTTGAGGGAATAAAATTAGATAGGAGCTTTATTGATAAAGTATCAGGCAAGTCTGTTGATCGCCCTGCTTTGCAAGAAATGCTTGCATATGTTCGTGATGGCGATACTGTCATTGTTCACAGCATGGATAGGCTAGCACGTAATGTTGATGATTTAAGACAAATTGTCAAAGGCTTAACAGCTAAGCAAGTGAGGGTTAAGTTTATCAAGGAAGCCTTGGAATTTACCGGTGAAGATTCTCCAATGTCCAATCTACTCCTTTCGGTCATGGGCGCATTTGCAGAGTTCGAACGCACCTTAATCAAGGAACGCCAAATGGAAGGTATAGAACTTGCAAAGAAACGTAACGTATATAAGGGGCGAAAAGTCTCCCTATCAGAAGAACAAATTATACTACTTAAAGAACAAATCTCCTTTGGTAATAACAAATCTGAGCTGGCTAAAGAATTTGGTATCAGCCGAGAAACGCTCTATAAGTATTTGAGAATAAGCGTTTAGAATCGAAATTAGTTAGTCAATTAATTTGATTTGACCGGCCATTCTCTAAGCTTAGAATAGCGCTGTGCCTTGTTTTGTCTCGTGTTGCTATAGCAACAGCTTTCTTCTGTCCAATTATTATAACCAGTTTTTCCCCTCTGGTTATAGCAGTGTATAATAAGTGTAGCGGCTTGATTTCGAAAACGACTTGGCATTTTTTTATTGTATGACTATGGATAATAGATAGGGTATATATTTGGCCCAATTTATTTTATAGTCGCAATTAATCTAAGCCAAAATCTGCTCTTGATTGCTGGAATTTGTCTTTATGATTACAAACCGATATAGCTAGGTGTTGCTCCTAGGCCAAAAATACTTGAAATAATAACAATTGCTTTTGAGATTAAATATATGTTGTAGGGATTAGATTATAACGTTGTTAGGATGTATAAAATGAATATTAAACCATCTTATGAAGATAGAAATAAGTTATAACAAAAAAAGAGAAATTTATAATGACCATTTGAATATATTGGCCAATATAAAATTTACTTCTCGTGAAATTGATATAATAGCCTGTATTCTTCATAACAGAGGCGAAAAAAAGATAGCAGCATTATTATTAATATCACCTAGAACTGTAGGTACACATATTCATAATATAATGCTAAAGTTAGGTCATAGCTCTAAAGAATATATTATAGATTTTGTAGAAAAATCAGGTAAGCTTCTTTACATAAGACAATATTATCTCCATATTTTAATCCAAAAATTATTCGAAGACCAATTAATTAAGATAAACAAAACTATTAATAGACAAGGCATCATTTGTGCCGTGAGGGCTTTAGATACTAGCATTGAAGAAAAAAAAATACTTGGTCAATTAACAGAAGATCTAAAATTGGCTAATATCTTTTTAAAAGATGCAACTCAAATCACAGAAAACGTCAAAGAGAATTTATATGTATTAGCAGCTAATGAGTTACCTCAAAACATAGCTGATCATATTATTTTAATACTGAGTGAAAACAAAAATATTGATAGTAACCAGGAAGGAAATCGATATTTAGATTTTAGTAAAGGCGATTATTATCTAACCGTATTTGAATTGCTAAAAAAAATTATAAATCACGCTTCTTTAGAAAAAAATATCCAAGAATTTAAAAAAGAATACCAAACTATAAAAAATTCATGGGTAGGAGAAAATTTAGCAACTAAGACTGTTTCCATTTCTTTTCCGTGGCAGCAAAAATTAATTACACAAAAACCAATTTTTTTTTGTACAATTTTAATTGCCCTTACCTTATTAGCTATATGGATCGTAAGGCAAAATTTTAGCACTTCTGGTACAACAATAAATCAAAATACAATTAGCTCTGATTTACCTTTACCTCATCAACGTATCCTTTTAAAGCGGGCTATTTTATTGGAGAAAATAGATAAAAAGTTAAGTGATAAGGAAGGTATACAGACTGTTGTTCTTGTTGGGGCTGGAGGTGCAGGCAAAACAACTATAGCCTATCAGTATGCTCGGAGTCAAAACCAAAAAAGCCAATTAATATGGAAGCTTAATGCTGAAACTAAAGACACACTTATTACTTCTATTAAACAGTTAGCCTATTCTATTTCTAAAACCGAGGAAGAAAAACAAGAATTAGCTATTATCTTACAAACCAAAGATGAATTAGAAAGAGAAAGGAAGCTATTTGAATTTTTAAAAATAAAAGTTAAAAACTACCCTAATTGGCTGATTATTTATAATAACGTTGAAACATTTAAAGATATAAAAGAATACTTTCCTCATGATTCAAAAGTTTGGGGAAATGGTAAAATAATAATAACGACTAGAGATGGTAATATCGAACATAATAAGCATATTCCTTCTGAGAATATAATTTATGTAGGGGAACTAACCCAAGAAGAAAAGTTAGAACTGTTTAATAAAATTATAAATGATTGTACCGACTGTGCTACTAATACTAAATTGGAGAATACAGAATTTTTAGAAAAATTACCTCCTTTTCCTTTTGATATTTCTCTAGCGGCTAATTACATAAAGATAGAAAGAATTCCTTATAATAAATATCTTAAAGACCTTTTAGAACAGAAAGAAGAATTTATTTCTGTCCAGAAAACAATTGTTGTGCGCCAAGCATACTAGTCCACTAAAAAAGAATCTGCGCCAAGCATACTAGTCCACCCCTGCGCCAGAAGAGAAGTCCACTTTCAAAAGAAAAAAAGAGTGATAATTTAGTTAACACATTGGTTAATTAAATTAGAGTTTAAATTAAATTGAATGAGGAAA
>Ga0214192_1001953_pt1 | contig 11047 bp, 10 predicted proteins | sample TroBogEpilimnion_44_FD_153030 | JGI IMG/M metagenome (GOLD analysis project Ga0214192, IMG submission 153030) | Freshwater microbial communities from Trout Bog Lake, WI - 29JUL2008 epilimnion | ecosystem: Environmental > Aquatic > Freshwater > Lake > Epilimnion/Euphotic zone | place: Trout Bog... | reverse complement strand
CTCCTGCCGACCTCCTGTGCTAATGCCTTGGAGGCGCCGATCACGCCTGCTTTGGAGGCGGAGTAGTTGACCTGGCCGGGTTGGCCTTTGATGCCGGAGAGGGAGACTACATTGACGATGCGTCCGTATCTTTTGGCGACCATATTTTGCAGCACTGCTTTGGTGACGTAGAAGAATGAATCTAGATTGGTACGCAGCACAGTATACCAATCGCTGTCGGGCATCATCATCATGAGATTATCTTTGCGGATGCCTGCATTGTTAATGAGTACTTCGATTACCTTGTCAGGATTGAGCTCTACCCATCCACCGAGGATGGCTTCGATCTCGGATTTATCAGCTACGTTAAAGCGCATGAGTTCGCCATCCGAACCTTGTTCGCGGACGAGCGCGAGGGTTTTGTTTGCTTCGATTTCGTTGCTTTGGTAATTGATGATGACATAGTATCCCATCTGAGCCAGCTTCACACTGATGGCCCTGCCTATCCCCCGTGATCCCCCCGTGACTAATGCATATTTCATAAACTGATCGTTCCGTTCATTAAATCAAATTGTTTTTCCAGCAGGTAGGCCTTAATGGCAGCAAGTTCGCTGTAGCGTGCTTCATCCGCGGTGATTTCCTTTGACACCTGCCTCATCTCGATATAGAATTCTTCAACCTTTGGTGATAGCTGATCTGAGACCTTGAGTGCATCGATGGCCTGCGCTACCGCCATGCTATGGATGGAGAGTACATCGAAAGTATTGTCCAATACCCGGGCGCACATTTGTGCGGCATTGCTGCCCATGCTGACGATGTCCTGATTGTCATTATTGCTCGGTATGCTGTGTATGTAGACAGGATTGGACAGCGCCTGATTCTCCGCAACAGTAGAGGTCGCCGTGTACTGGATACCCTGAAGCCCAAAGTTCAGTCCGATCACGCCCTGATTGATGAAAGGCGGTAATTTGCCATTGAGCTTATCATTGAGCAGATAGTTGAGCTGCCTATCGGCGAGCATGGAGAGTTTGGTGATAGCGATCTTGAGCTTGTCCATCTCCAGGCCGACGTAGTCGCCGTGGAAGTTTCCTCCGTGGTAGATATCCTTGCGATGGTGGTCCACTACAGGATTGTCACTGACAGAGTTGAGTTCATTGAGCAGCGTCTCCTCGGCCTGCGTGACCGTGTCGTATATAGGTCCGAGTATCTGGGGTACGCAGCGGATGGAGTAATACTCCTGGACCTTCTCGCGAAAATGCGTCTCATCGGTCTGCCTGTAGAGGTGCTCCTGCCTGCTGCGTATTAGTTTGCTCTCGGCGAGCAGCTCGCGCATGGCAGCGGCAATATGGTTTTGGCCTTTATGTTTCTTTACTTCATTGAGCGGTGCAGATATGTGATCGCCGTAGGCTTCAAAGATTTCATTAATAGCCGAGGAGAGTAATATCTGCGTATCCAGGAGTTGCTTCGCGCGAAATACATTGATCAGGCCGATGCCAGTCATGCAGGAGGTGCCATTCATCATCGCCAGACCCTCGCGCATACGGATGGCAAAGGGCGTCAGGCCCTCAGCCCTCAGCGCTTCGCCGGCATTGACAATATTGCCTTTGTAGGTCACCTGCCCTTCGCCAATGATGGCGAGTGCCATGTGAGCTAGCTGCACGAGGTCGCCGCTGGCACCTACCCCCCCGTGGGTATAGATCACTGGGAGGATATCTTTATTGATCATCTCTGCGATCAGGAGGAGGAGGTCAGGATGCACACCGCTGCGGCATTTGGCGAAGGTATTGAGCCTGTCTACGAGCATGGCACGGGAGTAAACGGTAGGGAGCGCTGTGCCCATGCCTGATGCATGACTGCGGATCAGATTATACTGCAGTGTGAGGCGCTCGGCGTAGGGTATTTTGTATTGGGCCATAGGGCCGAAGCCCGTATTGATGCCATAGATGACTTTGTCTACGGAGAAGTCTTTCAGGAAATGGAAATTGCGGTCTGCTTCATCCAGCAGCGAGGGAGTCAATTTAATCTTGCCACCATAGAGAACTATCTTGTAAAAATCACCTGCACTCAAAAGGTTTTCGTTCAACTCAATCATTCTTATCTTTTATTTTCTCAATCCACATGACTGTGAAAGCCAAATATATCTAAATCGCACGTGAAAGGAAAGAATGCATCGAATATCTACATATATGTTTGTCTATTCGTTCTTGGTTTCCTTGAGGATTACATTGTTGGCGTCAGCAAAGTAGACAAAGACGCGCTGGCCGCCGTCCGTCTGGGTGAAAGTGATCTGCGCATTGTTTGCATCCGCCCACTTGAATTTCACATTGCTTTCATTCATCTCCGAGACAGTGATCTCAAACTGCGCAGAACCGGTTTCTTTGCCACCGGTCAGTGTTTTGAGTGTGACTGTATATGGATCGAGCCCGGATGCTTTCTTTGCGTCGATTTTGATCTCGGTATTGCCGTCGGGGGATTTGCTGGATAGGGATACTGCTGATGGGTGCCCGCAGGATGTGAGGAGGAAGACTATAAATAGGGTTGGAAGGTATTTTCTCATGGAGTTGGTTTTTTGAGGGTGGTGACAAATATATGCATTGTGAGATCATTTTTTGTTGTAGACGGATGAAGTGGTGATATCCTGATCTGACCTCAGGTATGTGTCTTCGGCATCTTCCCTCTATGAGGCAGAGGAAGAACCTAACAATTCAAGGAGCGCTGTTTCAGTTTAAAAATATTAACAAATGATTAATTTGTAAAATATTTATTATTATATAATTAAATAGAAATTGCATTTTTACATAAGGATGTAAAAATGGATTTTCGAGATGTGTTTTTCGTGGCTATCTCACTTTAATTTATCGCCAAAGAGGTCGCACTTCGACTTCGCTTAGGATGACGGGGCGAGGAGAACCTAGGGCTGAAAGTCGAATTTGCCTAAGGATGTAAATATGGATTTTTGAGATGTGTAAGGAGTGGTTTACTGCTTTAATTTATCTCCAGAGACGTCGCCCTTCGACTTCGCTCAGGGTGACAAGATTGGCTTGTCTTGGTATGGAAGCGGAGCAACTGGCTCATTACGACATTGATTTTTATTTTGCTTTATTCATATTAATTGCTAATTTTGCATTAATATCATTTGTACCAGAAACCGATCAGCTGCGAGTTGTCATTTCAGAAATTGGATATTTCTGGTGAGGCCTGAAAATTTGGTTCGTTTGACAGCGGAGTCTTTAAACAAGTCCTTGAATTTTTCCTCTCGTATGTTTTCCCAGTCTTCCTTTTTCATGGCCAGTAATTCTGGCTTGGGTTCGAACGCTGGCACCTGATGTGGTTTCGACTGTGAGTTGATCGGGCAAACCTGCTGGCATATGTCGCAGCCGTACATCCAGTTGTCAAACTTGCCTTTGTACTCTTCGGGCAACATTTGATCCTTTAGCTCTATAGTGAAGTAAGATATGCATTTGCTCGCGTCGAGTTTATACGGCTCATAGATTGCTTGCGTCGGACAGGCGTCCACACAGCGGGTGCAGGAGCCGCAGTAGTCCTTGACCGGAGAGTCGTAGTCAAGCTCCAGATCGAGTATGATCTCTGCGAGAAAGAAGTAAGAACCCTGGCGCTTGGTGAGCAGATTGGTGTTCTTGCCGATCCAGCCAACTCCGGAGCGCTGTGCCCAGGCTTTCTCCAGCACAGGGGCTGAGTCTACGAAGCAGCGGGCACTGATATCCCCCACCTCCGCGCGAATGTAGTCGAGTAGCTGCTCGAGCCTATCGCGCACGACCGAATGATAGTCCTGCCCGAGGGCGTACATGGCGATCTTAGGTGCGGCGGGGTCAGCTTGTTGCTTGTCTGTATAATAGTTGAATGAAAGGGAGATGACAGACTTGGCACCATCGACGAGTTTGGTCGGGTCGATGCGTTTGTCGAAGTGATTTAACATGTAGCTCATCTTGCCCTGATGGTCCTGATTGAGCCATGACTCGAGGTAGCGGGCCTCAGCTGTCAGTTCCTCCGCACGCGAGATGCCACACTGGCTGAAACCTAGTTCTATAGCCCTTCGCTTGATATCAGTTGAAAGATAAAATGACTTTGACATGGAAAAAACGAATGCTTGTATAATTTACTTATTCTTCACCGAACATTATCCTACGCTCAACGAAAACTAACAATAAGATAACATATATGACGTTCCTTTACCGCTGAAAAAATATTCTAAAATGATCTCCAGAACAATTATCCTACTTGCTTTATTTTCTCTGCTGACGGCCGAGCTTTTTGCCGGCGGCACTCCTGACTCTGAAGGCAAGGATAATAAAAATTGGGATCTGAAGATCCTGTCATGGAATATATATATGCTTCCTCCTATCGCCCCGATCCCCGGCAGAATAGAAAGGGCATATGCGATAGCCGATACCCTGAAACATGCCGAGACGGATATTATCGTATTTCAGGAGGCTTTTCACCACGGTGCTGTGAAGATAATAAGAGATAGCCTGTCGGCAATCTATCCATACATGTATGGACCCTTCAACCCACGCAAAAATATCTTTCAGATCAGCAGCGGTGTTTTTATCATCAGCAAAATACCGCTGGAGCTCAAGGGCGTGATAGAATACAAGATCGCTAAAGAAACTGATCGCGTAGCCCGCAAAGGTGCCGCACTGATGGAAGGAACCTGGAATGGAAAGAAGTTTCAGATCATGGGCACTCATCTGCAGGCGCAAAACTACCCTGACATAAGGAGACTGCAGATACGCCACATGTTTGACAGCCTGCTCACCAAATATAAAGAAGAAGGTGTGCCTCAGATCATCTGCGGCGATATGAATACCGAGATCGAAATATCAAAGAACTATAAAGATATGCTGACCGGACTCGATGCCGAAGACGGGGACATCACTGGTATCCAAAAGATGACATACGACGGCACGAATAACGAGCTGGCACAATCTGTGTGGAAAAAAGACAAGACTACACTGGACTATATCCTATTCAGGAGAAATGGCTCGGGCATGAACCTGACCAACAGGCACGTAGGTGTATTTAAAAAGCATAACTGGAAGAAGGGCAAAACTGATCTCTCCGATCACTACGCCATGATGTGTGATGTGAAGTTTGAGACTACTGCGGTGAATGCGCCTGCGGCAAAGTAATTATCGCCACTAAATGTATATATCCGCGCAACCGGAGGCTGTGAGTAGCAGTCACACTCGCGGAATGCCAGGTAAGACGGGTTGCGATATCTTTGAGCAAATTACCTTACCTTAGGTGTGATTTACATCCAGTACTTATGACTACTTTACAGAGAATCTGCTTTGCTGTTTTGGGAATATGTTATTTACTCATTATCGTTGCTATATTCCGGACATCGCAGCTGGGCGAAGCATTAACATTCCTGCTTTTCGGATCTATAGCGTTTGCTATTGGTATTCTACTTTTGACTATTGTCTTGCGCATTATTTCATTTTTAAGGATATCTACCACTGACACTTTTATTATTTCATTTTCGATACCTATTCTACTGTTGGGAATGTTTTTTATCAAGGGGCATTTTTTTGAAAATAATACACAAAACAACATCCAAAACAAACATCAATACGAGGCGAGATATAAGTATAAGGGATGGGAAGTAAAGTATGATGGCAGTGCACAGACTGTGCTGGCAGCTAGTCAAAAGTATGCAGAGGACAGCGTCCTGCACGGATCAGAGTACGAAAAATATTTTACCGTAGTGAATCTATTGTCTCCCGACTCTACGCTTTTTGAGGCCTGTTACTTCTATGCAGATCATTTTCATCCTGACACACCGTCTGCTATGGTGCTGCACATTAATACTGATAAAAGCGGACATATCCTTTCTTCTGAACAATTTTCCACTGATGACAGCACGAGGTATAAGAAAATGTTTCAGCAGGAAGTCGAGTTATTCTCTCTCGGTATGAATCTAGTTGACTCACTCAAAAGGAATGAATAACGACGGATCACTCCCACTCTATCGTAGCAGGTGGCTTGGAGCTGACATCGTAGACCACGCGGTTGACACCCTTCACATTGTTGATGATCTCGTTGGATGTCTTGGCGAGGAAATCGTATGGAAGATGTGACCAGTCTGCGGTCATGCCATCGGTGGAGTTGACAGCGCGGAGGGCCACGACATTCTCGTAGGTGCGCTCGTCGCCCATGACTCCGACGGCCTTGATCGGTGTGAGAATCACACCAGCCTGCCAGACCTTGTCGTAGAGTTCGTACTTCTTGAGATTGCTGATGAAAATATGGTCGGCCTCCTGTAGTATCTTGACTTTGTCCTCTGTGATATCGCCCAGAATGCGCACTGCGAGACCAGGCCCCGGGAATGGATGACGATTTAGAATATCAGGATGCAGGCCGAGTTCTTTGCCGGCACGGCGCACCTCGTCTTTGAAAAGATAGCGGAGCGGCTCGACGATCTTCAGCTTCAGACGCTCAGGTAATCCTCCCACGTTATGGTGAGACTTGATCGTCTGTGACGGCCCGTTGACAGAGATAGACTCGATCACATCCGGATAGATGGTACCCTGCGCGAGCCATTTGATATCGGGAAACTTATTCGCTTCCTTCTCAAAGACCTCGATGAAGACACGACCGATGATCTTACGCTTTTTCTCCGGATCGGAGACATCTTTGAGCTCGCTGAGGAATTCGTTACCTGCACGAACACCGACGACGTTCAGGCCCATGTGCTTGTAGTTTTCGAGCACTGATTCGAACTCATCCTTGCGCAGGAGGCCATTGTCAACGAAGATGCAGAGGAGGTTTGAGCCTATGGCCCTTTGCAGCAGCATTGCAGCCACTGATGAGTCGACACCGCCTGAGAGGCCGAGCAGGACATGGTCGTCGCCTATTTGTTCTTTGAGAGAGGCCACAGTGGAGCTAACAAAGCTCGCTGATGTCCAGACATGGCTAAGGCCACAGATGCTAAAAAGGAAATTATTCAAAAGCTTGTGACCGTCGGTAGAGTGATATACCTCAGGGTGGAACTGAATGGCATAGACCGGATGCGCGAAAATGCCGTCCTTTGCCTTGAATGCCGCTACGGGTATAGAGTCAGACTTAGCGATCACATCAAATCGGTCTCCGAGTGCGGTGATCGAGTCGCCATGACTCATCCATATCTGTGAGTGATTGGCCACATCTTTGAATAGTATGTTGCTCTCGTCTGTGATGTCGAGATGGGCGCGGCCGTATTCGCGTTTATCGCTTTTTTCGACTTTGCCACCATATTTCTGGGCCATGAGCTGGGCGCCATAGCAGACACCGAGGACAGGGACGAGTTTGACCAGTGCATCTATATCTACGTCCGGGGCCTTCTCATCGCGCACGGATGCAGGCGAGCCGGAGAGGATCACCCCCTTGATATCAGGCGTGAGCGCAGGTATTTTATTGAAGGGAACGATCTCGCAGTAGACCTCTGACTCCCGCACGCGACGAGCTATGAGCTGTGTATACTGCGAACCAAAATCGACGATCAGGATTTTTTCTTGCATGGCTGCAAAAGTACATTTTGGCAGGGATTTTACAGGGAAATTTATCAGCCCAGTATAAACAATTGACATTTGAAAAAGTACAATTGAAAATTAAATACGCTGATTTGATATTCTATTTCTCCTTACGCAGCCAATATCCTAGCTCTCAGTGTATTCTGGAAGGCAGCTGAATAATCATTGCTTAGCAAGCTACTGAACACCTCCAGCTTTTGCTCCAGTTTAGTGCAGTCAGCAATCAGTTCAGCGAAGTCCTTAGTGCCATATCTGGTCAGGGTCTCCTCGGTGACGGGTACATCCACAGCCATCAGGTAGTGCAGCTGCACATTCATCACATCGCAAAAGCGCTGGAGGGTCTCGATCTTTGGATAGCCTGTGCCCTGCTCGAGAGAGCTGTAGGACTGCTGTGTCGTATGCATCGAGGAGGCCACTGAGGCTTGCTTCCAGCCTCGTATTTCCCGTATCTTTCTCATTCTTGCTGCTATAAACATGATTTCACTTTTTTTGGTTAGCTAATACCAGGATGCATATGCCAAGAGCATGCCTAAAAAAGCGAGAATAAAGAGACCTATATAAACTTCTTATTTGCAACTGATTAATGACTCGAAAATGTGCGCACAACAAACACTTTTTACGCAAAAAACACCCAAAATGACAGGGGATTTTCCAATATGGAATTACTGGGCGGGATTTTCCTGTAGACTATATGACTCGATCTTGCGATAGAGTGTATTCAGGCCGATGTCTAGGATCTTAGCAGCCTCGGCCTTGTTACCTTTGGTGATGGTAAGGACCTTTTTGATATGTTGTTTTTCGACCTCCGCCAGTTCGAGGGAGTTGGAGGCGTTTTCCTGATAGGTAAACTCGAGTGGCAGAAACTCAGGGCGTAGCTCGCCATCTGACAGGATCATGGCGCGCTCTACCACATTGCGGAGCTCACGGATATTGCCTCTCCATGAGTGCTTCTTTAGTATATTGAGGAAGTCTTTAGATATCTTGGGATACTGTACGACCATCTTGTCTGTGAATATCTTGATGAAATGCGTCGTGAGAAGGTCTATATCATCGATGCGCTCTGCCAGAGATGGCAAGGTGATCTTAAATACTGACAATCTGTAATAGAGATCCATGCGGAAGAGCCCCTTGTCGATCTCTAATTGTAGGTTACGATTGGTCGCGGTGATGACGCGGATATCTACTTTGGTAGGTTTAGAGTCGCCGACCTTGTAGAACTCCTGAGTCTCCAGTACGCGGAGTAACTTAGCCTGAAGGTCGATGGACATCTCACCCACCTCATCGAGGAAGATCGTGCCGCCACTGGCCTCCTCCATGAGGCCCTGCTTGTCTTTGACAGCTCCGGTGAAAGAGCCCGCCTTATGACCAAAGAGTTCACTCTCAAGTATTTCTTTGCCAAGCGTGCTACAGTTCACCGCAACGAATGGTTTATTCTTTCGCTTACTGGCGTAGTGTATAGACTGAGCGAAAACTTCTTTGCCCGTACCTGTCTCACCGAGGAGTAGTACAGTCGCATCTGTTTGCGCTACTTTGCCTGCGAGGTTCTTGGCTTCCTGCAGGGCGGCGGAATTGCCTACGATATTTTCGAAACTGTATTTATCTGAGATCTTATTTTCGAGCTGATTGATGCGGCTCTGGAGCTGTGACTTCTCGAGGGCCTTGCTAATGAGAGGGATGATTTTCGCATTGTCGTCGCCTTTGACCAGATAGTCGAAAGCCCCGTTTTTTATGGCCATAACGCCGTCAGCTATGGTGCCGTATCCGGTGATGACTATGATCTCTAGTAGCGGGTATTTTGATTTGATGGTCTCTACGAGTTCTATTCCATTGGCGTCCGGCAGGTTGACATCGCTCATGACGACAGAGACCTGCTCCTTCTCCAGTATCTTCAGTCCGGACTGCGCGTCGCCAGCACCCAGGACAGTAAACCCTTCCTTCGATATGATACGAGTGAGAAGGGTCTGGAGAGCTTTATCATCGTCGATGATCAGGACTGTGTTATTCATCTAATACAAACTTATAAAATCCAAATCAGAAACAAATCCCCCTTTGGTGTTATTTTTATTATCATAAAAAGGTTTATATTAAAACATTAAAAATGGGCATAGAACACTATGTGTCCTGCCCATTTTTCTACACCTCCCTATTTATCCTTTTTACATCATCACAGGACAGTAGCCCTGCCTGTTCTTGTGTTTAGTTTTGAATGTATACATCATGCTGACCTCAGGAGCACCAAATGTATTGGTCGAGACAGCCAACTTAGAGATATTGACATCATATGACAGACCGAGCGTAAAACCCTTGTAATCAAAACGGCAGTGGATAATAGCCGCGTCCGCCATTGGTACATCCATTGCATTGGCTATGCGGACCTGGGCGCCGAGATATAGGAAGTTTTTGCTCAATACTTTATTGCCTACCTGTATTTTCAGCATTGCTCCGGCATTATATTGGCTGGCAGGGCCCTGTAGGAGGATAAAGAAGTTTGGTATGATCCACAGTTTAGGATTGAGCACCACGGTGGCACCACCATGCGCGGTGAACTTCATATCGAGCTTCTCATTGTAGACGCTTGATACAGTGCTGCCAGAGAAGAAGGCTATCTTAGGCTGATTGATGTGTCCGAGGCCCAGTCCAAAGTATATATCGCTACCGCGCCTGGTGCTGGTATTGAAAAACATGCCTGCGCCCACATCGCCGAAGTACACTTTCGTACGGGTGAAAGTCTCGCGTTGATTGCCATTGACAGTGCCAGTAGCCTGATCCCAGTTATAATCGTAAGTCGCCTTGCTCGGGTCAAATCCACGTTCGTTGAATGCGCCCTGCAGGCCCATAGATAATGTTGTGTTGTGCTGCTTGCTTAACATGATATGATAAGCGAGCGTAAGATCAACATGATTAGTTTGAAAGCCTGCTACGCCTGATTGATCCGAGAAGAATGAAGCACCGATACCTGCAAAACTGCTGTTGCGTGTCACCTTGCCGATCTCCATGTCTGCGCCTCCGGCAAATGTCCTGTAGGCGTTGCCTCCGGCGATGGTGTTCCATTGTGTTCTGAAATTAGCATATGCCCGAATATCTCCATTGCTGAAGCCGGCCAGTGCGGGATTGAGCAGCAGCGGTGACATGGCAAACTGCGAAAAATGTACATCCTGTGCTTTTGCTACCGGTAGAGAGAAGATAGCGACCAGCATCATAAATAGTTTAATTGTTCTCATTTCTAATTGTTTTTGTTTCAAGAGAGATGATAGCGTTTACGGCTTAAACACTAGCTCCGCCGAACTTTCGGGCTTGTATAAAACAAGCACCCCTTTGTCGCTTAAAAGAGAAGTAGGTACGCTACAGGCCAGCACTTGTATTGCTTTAATTGAACACCATACAAGGCTCAAAAAGTATATGATCACGAAGACCGATAAGCGCTCAGCATTTAATTACAACGTCATGAATACACTGTTCTGTAGAGGTTAGTGAAGTTTCCGTGTTACATGCCTGGAGCTGTACTCAGTAGGCATCTCCCTACATATCTATTACCC